>JAEEGL011591230.1_pt1 | contig 16907 bp, 15 predicted proteins | sample 9134231 | NCBI WGS metagenome assembly JAEEGL01 (sample SAMN16246548, study PRJNA631951) | gut metagenome | biome: gut microbiome; feature: rumen; material: fiber-attached | host: Bos | place: Iran: Karaj | collected 2018-10
AATGCAGATGATCCCTTTTACTTTCATATTTCTGTCCTCCAAACAAAATATATGTCCGTTCTTTCGGATAACAGGTATATTGCAATTCCTCATGGTAACGGGGCAAATCGATTCGCCCGGGCGCGATGAGCCGCCTCTTCGTAATTTACACTGCTATTATAGCATAAGGCAAGCATCTTTTCAAGTGTTTTTGCATATAAATTCCGTCTGTCCGGCTGTGGCAAAGCTGTGCTTTGAGTCAGATCCGTTACCGCTATTCGCACCGTTTCGGGCATTCATAACGGACTTCCTTTTTTCTTTGGTTTCCACGCCTGTATTTATGTATCAGGTGTATCAGGCAGGTTCGGATGCGCCTGATCCTTTGTTTTCGAATACCCGCGCGGGACGAAGGACACATTTGAGATAAACAAATGCGGAAACCGATTGTCGACGCTCCACCTTTGAAAAGGTGCAGAAGCTGATCGGCAAGACCAAGCGCCGCCCGCCGAAAGAGGAAAACGGACCGAAAAGCATCTTCTGCGATCTCGTCTACTGCGCGGACTGCGGGAAAAAGCTGTGGTATCACACCAGCACCACCAATAAGGATATCCACTTTTTCTCCTGTTCAAACTACGAAAAGGACTATCGCGGGACCTGCAAGACCCGGCACTATATCCGCGCCGACGCGCTCTACACCATCGTGACGATGGAACTGCGGCGGCTCGCGGACTATCTGCGGGACGACGAGGACCGTTTCGCCGAGATCCTGGCGCGAAAGAGCGATAAGGAGTATCAGACCTCTCACAAGCAGACGACCGGGGAGCTGACCAAAGCGACCAAGCGGTTGGAGCTGATCCCGAAGCTCTTGAAGCAGCTCTACGAGAACAACCTGAGCGAAAAGGTCTCGGACGAGGATTTTATGATTCTCTCCCGCGAGTACAATGAGGAACGCGGCAGGTTGAAGGAGCGGATCGTTCTTTTGCAGGAGAAGCTGAAAGACCTTGACGACCGCCGCTATGAGCGGGACAAGTTCGTCCGTGCGATCCGCCGGTTTATGGAAATGAAGATGCTGACAAAGAATCTTCTGACCGAGCTGATCGACCGGATCGAGGTGCACGAGACCGAGGGCGTGGGCAAAAACCGCACCCAGCGTGTGGTGATCTACTACCGCTTCGTCGGGTATCTTGAGATCCCGGACGAACAGACCCGCTTTTCGGAGGATACCCGTCAGGGCGTTTCGGTGGAGTATATCTCCTGCGCGCCGATCAAGGTACACTACGGCGACGACGGAGAAGAATGTGAGGAAGGAGGATAAACAAAAAGGAGCAGGAAAACCTGCTCCGGTACATAAAAAAACCGATGTATTCTATGGGTATGGTATAGCAACGATGAATCAGTAACCGATTATTAGTATCCCTGAAAGAGGAACTTCAAGACGATTACTGGCGTAAAGTGCTTCGAAAAAGCGGCACACTCTTTCAAAATCATTTGATCTTAGATTGCCGGATTCGTATATATTTCGAACTGCTATGCAGAGATAATTGACGTCTGCCATAGTACAAGCTTCAAAAAAGTCTTTAAGAAACTGGTAGTTGGTTACTCCTCGTCCGGCTTCGACTTCAACGACATACCCATTTTCTTTATAATACCCATCGGCATCGAATGATTTTTCGATTCGTCCGTTTAGGCCATAAAGAACTGGAACGGTAACTTTGCCTTGACTTTTCTTGTTTTTCTCAACATCGAATCCAATCTTCTCAAGATAGGGACGGGCTATTGTGAGCACATCATTGCTGCTATACCGATATGTATATGAATCGATATTTAGAGCAACAGAAGAAAATGCTTCGACTATCTTGTTTGATACAATGTCGGGAGTTTTATTCTTTGGGAAATACATCCAATTAATCATCAGTATTTTCTCGCTCCTAGAATAATAAGAGAGTCCATAACTCAAATCCGTTATGAACTCTCTAAATGGTTGCGGGGATGGGATTTGAACCACATGACCTCCGGGTTATGAGCCCGACGAGCTACCAGCTGCTCTACCCCGCGATATGAGAGAGGGAAGGGATGGTGCCGGAAACCGGGCTTGAACCGGTACGCGACTTTCGTCGCACAGGATTTTAAGTCCCGGGCGTCTGCCAATTCCGCCATTCCGGCACATGACCGACCCGCCGCCGTCCTTCCTCAATGCTCATATATTATAGCACCGCGCGGCGCGCCTGTCAATAGGGTACGGCAAAAAAATACGCCGCCGCCGGAGGATTGTTGTGCCGGTACGAAAAAAAACAGGCGGATTTTATGAAAGTACTTGACAAGTTCCGGAAATTGTTGCATAATCAAGGCGAGGCGTCCGCGTCGGACGTTCATCACACAAAAAGGAGACTCAGTATGGCAATTACCGAAGAGATGCGGGCAGCGACGCTTGCCCGTCCGTCCGCAGCGCAGTACGAATGGCAGGACATGGAGATCGGCATGTTCTTCCATTGGTTTCCCAGTTTTTCCACCGACTTCGGTGGGAAGTGGAATTTTGAACAGCAGAAAAAGTGCGCCGAGACGCTGAAATGCGACGATCTCGACATGGCGCAGTGGGTCCAGTCCGCAAAGGATCTCGGCGCGAAGTATATCGTTTTCGTGGCGAAGCACGGCGTCGGTCTCTGCCGTTGGAGAAGTGAATACGGCACCTTCAATTTCGCCAATTCCAAATATCCGGCGGACGATCCGCGCGGCGATCCTCTCGGCACGCTCCAGAAGGAGTGCGAGAAGGCCGGCATCCGTCTCGGCGTCTATATCGCCGGCGCGACGGATATCCTCGACGCGCCCGGCGGCGGCTTTACCCGCGATCCCGCGCGGCAGGAGGAGTATACGAGGATCTACCGCGGCTGGCTGACCGAGGTGCTGAGCAAATACGGCGATATGATCGAGGTCTGGTTCGACGGCTCGCTGGAGCTGGAGATCGGCGATATCCTGAAGAAGTACGCGCCGAACGCCATCGTCTTCCAGAGCAAGTTTGCCAACATCCGCTGGGTCGGTCAGGAAGAGGGCTACGCTTCCGATCCCGCGTGGAACAGCCTCAGCCGTCTCGACGGCATCACCGGCGTGGCGATCGAGCGTCACGGCAACCCGGACGGCGACTGCTATATGCCGCTCGAATGCGACGCGCGCCTGCGCCGCCGCAACTGGTGCTATAACCCCAGCTCCGACAACCCGCTGAATCCCGTCGAAAAGCTGATGGATATGTACTACAATTCCGTCGGTCACGGCGCGAATCTGCTGATGAACCACGCTCCCGCGCCGTCCGGCCGCATCCCGGAGGAGGACATGGCGCGTATGAAGGAGTTCGGCGACGAGATCCGCCGCCGCTTCGGTCATCCGATCGCCACCGGTTCCGGCGAAGGCGAGATCGTGGAACTCCCGCTCGGCAAAAAGACGGCGATCGACCACGTCATCACGATGGAAGAGCTGTCCGGCGGCGAGAGGATCCGCGCGTACGAGATTGAGGCGTGGGACGGCGGGAAGTGGGTGCATCTCGTGAACGGCGTTTCCGTCGGTCACAAGAAGATCGACTATTTCAATGCGTTCGAGACGGATAAGATCCGCATCCGCGTGCTCAAGCACGTCGGCACGCCGCTGATCCGCTCGATCTCCGCGCATTACGCGGGCGTGACGCCGAAGGTGCCGGAACCGGTCGTCTACGGCGAGGTGAAGATCCGCGAATACGGAGACGAGCTGTTCGACATCAAGAACGGCGACGCGGAGATCGTGTTCGACATCGGCATCTACACGCCGGACGCGGGACAGTACCGCGTCAGCTTCCGTCCGCTGGAAGGGAACAAGGACCTCGATATCCGGGACGCGTGGGTCACCGTGCACGGCGTGCGGATGGACCAGTACGTCGAGCGCGGGGAAGGCAACGAGTTCAACGTGTTCGCGCCCGGCTCGGGCGGCGACGTCGTTTTCCACGCGAAGGCGCAGGACGGCGACGGGAGATTCAAGGGTGCCGTCTATTATTATCGGATGGCGTGATCCGCTGTGCGTGACGCCGCATGGAACGCGGCGTCCGTCATCCGCAAAAAAGGAGGATCTGATATGGACATGAATGAAGAACGCAGAGCGGCGACGCTCGCCCGTCCGTCGACTGCGCAGTACGAATGGCTGGACATGGAGCTCGGTATGTTTCTCGGCTGGAACCCGAAGATCAAGGATTCGCTCCTTGCCAAGGTAGCCGCCGAGCCGTGGAATCTCGAGCTGCAGAAGGAAGCCGCGGGGACGATCCGGTGCGACGATCTCGATCCGGCGCAGTGGATACGTTCCGCGAAGGAGCTCGGCGCGAAGTACGTCGTTTTCGGCGCGAAGGACTGCCTCGGTCTCTGCTGCTGGAGGAGCGAGTACGGCGCGTTCAACTTTTCCAACTCCCCGTATCCGGAGGACGATCCCCGCGGTGATCCCGTCCGTTTTCTGGCGGAGGAATGCCGCAAGCAGGGGGTCCGTCTCGGACTTTACACGACCGGGCGGACGGACTGCATGGAGGCGGTGGACGGCGGCATCACGAAGGATCCGGCGCGGCAGGAGGAGTACACGAGGCTGTACCGCGGCTGGATCACCGAGATGCTGAGCAAATACGGCGACGTGGCGGAGCTGTGGTTCGACGGTTCGCTTCAGCTCGATATCGGCGATATCCTGAAGAAGTACGCGCCGAACGCGATCATCTTCCAGAGCAAGTACGCCAATATCCGCTGGGTCGGGCAGGAGCAGGGCTATGCCTCCGATCCCGCGTGGAACAGCCTCAGCCGTCTCGACGGCATCACCGGCGTGGCGATCCAGAGGCACGGGAATCCGGACGGCGACTGCTTCATGCCGCTCGAATGCGACGCGAAGCTCCGCAAACGCAATTTCGTCTACAATATGTCTCCGGACAATCCGCTCAATCCGATCGAGAAGCTGATGGATATGTACTACAATTCCGTCGGTCACGGCGCGAATCTGCTCATCAATCATGCGCCGGCGCCCGCGGGGCGTATCCCGGATGAGGACATGGAGCGCATGAAAGAGTTCGGCGAGGAGATCCGCCGCCGCTTCGGTCATCCGATCGCCTCCCGTTCCGGCGAGGGCGAGATCGTGGAGCTGCCGCTCGGCAAAAAGACGGTGATCGACCACGTTGTCACGATGGAGGAGCTGTCCGGCGGCGAGAGGATCCGCATGTATGAGATCGAGGGATGGGACGGCGAGAAGTGGGTGCATCTTGCAAACGGCGTTTCCGTCGGACACAAGAAGATCGACTACTTCAATCCGTTCGAGACGGACAAGGTCCGCATCCGCGTGCTCAAGCACGTCGGCACGCCGCTGATCCGCTCGATCTCCGCGCATTACGCAGGCGTCACGCCGAAGATCCCGGAGCCGATCGTATACGGCGAGGTGAAGATCCGCGAATACGGCGACGAGTTGTTCGATATCAAGGACGGCGACGCGGAGATCGTGTTCGACATCGGTTTCTACACGCCGGAAGCGGGGCAGTACCACGTCAGTTTCCGCCCGTATGAGGGCAGCCTGGACCTCGATATCCGGGATGCGTGGGTCACCGTGCAGGGCGTGCGGATGGAGCACTTCGTCGAGCGCGGGGAAGGCAACGAGTTCAACGTGTTCGCGCCCGGCGCGAACGGCGACGTTCTCTTCCATGCGAAAGCGCAGGACGGAAAAGGCCGCTTCAGGGGCGCGGTGTATTACTACAGAATGACCTGATCCCCCAAATGAAAAGTTCCCGGTGCGTCTTCGGACGCACCGGGAGTTTTCCGTTTTACGGACCGTCAGTCTCCGTTCAGCTCTTTGCGCAGAAAGTCGAAGATCTTTTTCTCCTCGCGGGAGATCTTCACCTGCGTCAGACCGAGCCGGTCCGCCGTCTGCTGCTGCGAAAGTTCGCGGAAATAGCGGAGGACGACGATCCGCCGCCAGAGCGGCGGGAGCTTGTTCAGCGATTCGCGCAGGGCGAGCAGGTCGATCCGTTTTTCGATCACGTCCTCGTCGGCGAGCACCTGCTCGAGCGCGAACTCCTCGGAGGGATCCTCGCCGCCGAGTGGTTCGGAGAGGGAATGGACGGGAGCGATCGCGTCGAGGGCGAGCACGGCGTCCGCCTCCGTGACGCTGCACGCCGCCGCCAGCTCGCCGAGCTGCGGCTCCCGCCCGTATTCCGCCGTGAAGCGCTGCCGCGCGTCGAGGAGGACGGCGCCGAGCTTTTTCTGCCGCCGTCCGACCTTGATCGGTCCGTCGTCCCGCAGAAAGCGGCGGATCTCCCCGAAGATGAGCGGAACGGCGTAGGTGGAGAATGCGGTGCCGCGCGTCGTGTCGAAGGAACGGATCGCCTTGAGCATCCCGATGGAGCCGATCTGGATCAGATCCTCCAGTTCCGCGCCCCGCCCGCTGAAACGGTACGCGACGGAGCGGACGAGTCCGGCGTTCGCTTCCATCAGATGGGCGGTAGCAGCCTCGTCTCCCGCGCCTGCCAGCGTGAGATAACGAAGATTGTCCGCATACTTTTCCTCCTGTACGGTGTCGGCGTCCGTCATGTGCGGGAGCGGCGGGGCAGCGGCGCCAGTTTTTTCGTCATCGTCACTTTCGTGCCGCTCCCCCGGGCGGAGATGACGCGCAGAGAATCCATGAAGCTTTCCATAACGGTGAAGCCCATCCCGCTCCGCTCGTGCTCGCTGTCCGTGGTGAAGAGCGGCTCCCGCGCTTTCTGTACGTCCTCGATCCCGCATCCGCGGTCACGGATCTCGATGCGGAACACGCGTCCCTCCTGGATCCGCATGTGTATGTAGATCTCCCCGATCCCGTCCGGGTAGGCGTGGACGATGCAGTTCGTTACCGCCTCCGAAACGGCGCATTTCACGTCGGAGAGCTCCGTCACCGTGGGATCGAGCTGGGAGAGGAACACGGCGCAGGCCGCGCGCGCCACGCTTTCGTTTACGGAGTGGGAGGGAAGCGTCAGGCGCATCTCGTTCTGTACTGCTGCTGCTTTTTTCATGATGTACCTTCCTTTCTGTGTGCCGCGTTACGCTTTCTGAGGCGCGCCCGCGGCGGACGCGCTGCGTTCGATACGGATCAGCCGCTCGATCCCCGCCAGATCGAGTATGCGCGTGACGCCGGGCGCGGGATCGAGCAGGACGCAGTCCGCACCGATCGATGAAGCGGAGCGGAAGCGTCCGAGGATCAATCCGAGTCCGGCGCTGTCCATAAAGCTCACGCGGGAGAGGTCCAGCTTCAGCCGCGCGGGGCGCGCGCGCATCAGCGCCGTATCGATCTCGGTACGGATCGTGCGCGCCGTGTGATGGTCGATCTCGCCGTACAGGATGCAGAGCAGGGCGCCGTCGTTCTGATAGACGGAGACGCCGGTCGTGGGAGCAGTCATGCAGTCACCTCACTTTGATGTTTTCCGGTCTGCCAACAGTATAGCCCGTCCGGCGTGCGAATTCTGTCAAAGTGCGGAGGGGATCGGAAAAACTCCGGAAAATTTTCGTATGCGCTTGATTTGTACATACTTGCTTGTTATAATATTTACAGCATCCAAAAAACTGAACGGAGAAAGGAACGGCACAGCCGGAAAAGAATATGGAGAAACTGATCGGAGCGGCGGTCGTCGGACAGTCCGGCGGACCGACGGCGGCAATCAACGCGACCCTGGCGGGGGTGATCCGCGCATCGTTCGGAGAGGGGGCGCGCGGCGTCGTCACGGCGCTGTACGGAATGCGCAACGGGATCGAAGGGCTTCTGGAGGAGCGCCTGATCCCGCTTTCCGAGATCTTCGCGGCGCCGGACGGCGGTGCGGACGAAGAGAAACTGTCGCTTCTCTCGCAGACGCCTGCCGCCGCGCTCGGTTCCTGCCGCAGAAAGCTGCCGGATCCGGCAAAGGACCCCGCGCTGTTTGAGAAACTCGTGAAGATCTTCAAGGAGAGGAACATCCGGTACTTCTTCTACATCGGCGGAAACGATTCCATGGATACGGTGGACAAGCTGTCCGCTTATATCGCTTCGTCCGGATACGACATGCGCGTCGTCGGTCTGCCGAAAACGATCGACAACGATCTGCCGGGGACGGATCATTCTCCCGGCTACGGCTCCGCCGCGAAGCTGATCGCGACGGAGATGCAGGAGATCGTCCGCGACTGCGCCGTCTACACGGTGCCCGCCGTGACGATCGTCGAGATCATGGGACGCGACGCCGGCTGGCTGACCGCCGCCGCCGCTCTGCCGCGGATCGTCGGCGGCGCCGCGCCGGATCTCGTGTATCTGCCGGAGGCGATCTTCTCCACGCCGGCGTTCCTCGCCGATATCCGCGCGGCGTTCGAGAAAAAGCCGAATCTCGTCGTTGCCGTGTCGGAAGGCATCCGCTTCGACGACGGTACTTACGTCGGCGCGAGCGAGCAGAGCGGATCGACGGACGTGTTCGGGCATAAGTATCTCGCCGGCGCCGCGCGGACGCTCGAGCACATCGTGAAGAACGAATTCGGCTGCAAGGTGCGCTCCATCGAGCTCAGCCTGCCGCAGCGCTGCGGCGCGCACTGCATGTCGCTGACCGACATGACGGAGGCGGCGGCCGCCGGCAGCGCGGGCGTCGAAGCGGCGATCCTCGGCGCGACGGGGTGTATGATCACGATCATCCGTGCAAGCGAGCAGGAGGGGTATTCCGTTTCCTTCGAGACGGCGGACGTGCGCCGGATCGCGAACAAGGAGCGCCGCGTCCCTGCGGAATTCATCACGGAACGGGGCAACAACGTCACCGATCCGTGCCTCGATTACATCCTTCCGCTGATCCGCGGCGAGGTGCCGCTGAAGACGCGCGACGGTCTGCCCGTGCACTTCACCTTTGACTGAAGCCGGATCAAAAAACGATCCCCCGCTCGCCGAAAGGCGAGCGGGGGATCCTGTATTTCGGGAAAACGTCAGAGCCAGAATTCGTTATCCTCGGCAAGCGGCTTTTGACCCGGATGGAGGTAAGGGGAGACGGAGCGTCCGAGCGAGCGGTCGAGGATCGGCAGGCAGTCGAAGCCGCTGACGATCAGGTGCTCGGTCAGCGCGATACCGTCCTGCGCGAGCTCTTCCCACAGCCGTGCCGTCAGCACCAGATCCTCCGGCGACGGCCGCAGGACCGGTTCCGGCGCGTGGCTGTGCATCAGGATACAGCGGCGGCATCCGGCGGCGTGCGCCGCCTCGCGGATCGCGTCAAGGTAGGAAGCAGGGAGAAAGAGCGGATCGTCGGAGAGCGTCACCGCTTCGTGCAGGCGGCTGTCGTCCTCCAGAAGGAGCAGCGCGACGGTCTCCTCCGGCTTGCCCGCAAACCAATGCGCGGCGTACAGCGTCAGCCGTTCGTAGCGATCGAGCGGATCCGCCGTGAGGCGGCGCAGCATCGCTTCGCGTCCGGCGTCGAAAACGGAGCGGAGCAGGGAAGCGCTGGCGGGACCGACGCCGCGCACCGCCGTCAGTTCGCTTTGCGGCGACGTAAGCACGCCGTACAGGGAACCGAAGCGGTCGATCAGCGCGTGCGCCGTCGGATTCGTATCCGCGCGCGGGATCGCGTAAAAGAGAAGCAGCTCGAGAATGTTGTGTTCCTCGAAATCGTCGAATCCGCTGCGCTCGTACCGCGCCGTAAGACGCTTCCGGTGATGAACGTGCGGATTCTCCTTTGCGGTCTTGTCGGACGGCATCACGCTTCATCCTCTCCGAGACCGATCTGCGGCGCGGCGGAAGACGCGGCGGGCGCGCTGTCCGCGGGCGCGTACGGTACGCCTAAGTGGTCGTATCCGAGTTTCGTCACACAGCGGCCGCGCGGCGTGCGGCTGAGAAAGCCGATCTGCATCAGATACGGTTCGTAGACGTCCTCCAGCGTGATCGCTTCCTCGCCCACGGTAGCCGCCAGCGTTTCGAGCCCGACCGGGCCGCCGTCGTAGAAGTCGATGATCGTCTGCAGCATACGGCGGTCGACGTTGTCGAGTCCGAGTTCGTCGATCTCGAGCATGCGCAGCGCCTGCCGCGCCGTCTCCAGCGTGATGCTGCCGTCGCCGCGCACCTGCGCGAAATCGCGCACGCGCTTGAGGAGGCGGTTGGCGATGCGCGGCGTGCCGCGCGAACGGGAAGCGATCTCGAGCGCGCCGTCGTCCGTGATCGGGATATCGAGGATCCCGGCGCTCCGGTGTACGATCTGCGACAACTCCTCGCAGGTATACAGTTCCAACTTGAGCAGCACGCCGAAACGGTCGCGCAGCGGCGTCGTCAGCTGTCCGGCGCGCGTCGTCGCGCCGATCAGCGTGAAGTGCGGGAGCGGCAGCCGGATACTGCGCGCCGAGGGACCCTTGCCGATGATGAAATCGATGGCGAAGTCCTCCATCGCGGGGTAGAGGATCTCCTCGACCGGGCGCGGGAGGCGGTGGATCTCGTCGATAAAGAGAACGTCGCCTTCACCGAGATTCGTGAGCAGCGCCGCCAGATCCCCCTGTTTTTCGATGGCGGGACCGGAGGTGATGCGCAGGTTCACTCCGAGTTCCGAGGCGATGATGGCGGAGAGCGTCGTCTTGCCGAGGCCCGGCGGGCCGTAGAGCAGCACGTGATCGAGGCATTCGCCGCGCAGCTTCGCGGCGTCGATGTAGATCTTCAGGCTTTCCTTCGATTTCGTCTGACCGATATATTCCTCCAACGTCCGGGGGCGGAGATTGTTTTCGCTGTCCGTGTCCTCGGCGGTGTATTCCGCGGTCACGATCCGGTTTTCAAAATCCAATTCGTTCGCATCCATGCTCTTCAGCCTCCTTTCCGCGCACGGCGCGTCACTGCTTCATAAGGACGGTCAGCGCGGCGCGGATGATGTCCTCGAGGGAAGCCGTGGGATCCGTTTTTTTCAGCGCGGCCGCCGCTTCGGAACGCGTGTATCCGAGCACGAGGAGCGCTTCCTGCGCGTCGGAAAGCTTGCTCCCGTCCGATGCGGCGGAGACCGCGTCGGGGGCGGCGCTCTTCTCGCCGCCGCCGGGGAAGGCTTTGGCGAGCTTGTCTTTCAGATCGACGATGATGCGGGCGGCGGTCTTCGGACCGACGTTCGGCGCCTTGGCGATCGCTTTCGCGTCCTCCTGCCCGACGGCGACCGCCAGCTTCTGCGGCGTCATCAGGGAAAGGATGGACATCGCGGCCTTCGGCCCGACGCCGGAGACGGTGATGAGCAGCCGGAACATGTCGAGCTCCTCCGTCGTGTGGAAGCCGAAGAGATCGACGCCGTCCTCGCGCACCTGCATGTGAGTGTAGAGACGTACCTTCTGCGGCGGATCGGACGCGGGCGGCAGTTTCGTGAACGTGTTGGAGGTCACGGATACCTTGTAACCGACGCCGCCGCAGTCGATCACCGCCGTGTATGAAAGCGCGTCTGTGAAGAGCAGCTGCCCTGTGAGACAGTAGATCATGGCGTATCTTCCTTTTCTTCCGATTTGGTGGTATCTTCCGTTTGGGTAGTATCTTCCGTTGCTTTGCGTTCTTCCTCTGCCTCGGATCCCCGTTCGTCCGCGGGCGGCTCGGCGGCTTCGCCGTTCTCCGGAGCCTCGCCGTCCGCTTCACCGTCCGCCGGCTTCTTTTTGCGGCGCGCCCTGATCGAGCCGACGCAGATCGAGACGGCGAACAGTCCCAGCCCGAGCGCTGTCAGCGCCAGCCCGTTCCGGACGCACGAGGGTCGGTATTCCATGACGAGCGTGTGCGTACCCGGCGTCGTTTCGAACGCCAGAAGCGCGCCGCACACGCGCACGGGCTGCACACTCTCTCCGTCGACGGTGATGACCCATCCCTCGTCGTAGGGGATGGAGGTGAAGATCAGCTCGTCCCCCTCCGCCACGCTGATGGCGCCGCGGAAGGAATCCTCCGTGAACTCTTCGATCTCAAAGACGGAATCGCCGAGCTTTTCCATCACGTCGCGGAAGACCGCCTCGTCGAGATAGTAGAAGAACGGCTCGCTCGCGGCGAGGTAGAGTTCCTTATCCTCCAGCGTGAGTACGATCTTGATCTCCGAGCCGGGCGCGAAGGTGCCGAGGGAACGGATCGCGAAGGTCTCGTTGGCGAAGAAGCTTCCGACCGCTCTTCCGTTGACGGTGATGCTCATCTCCCGCGGATAGTCGCTGGGGAAATAGCAGTAGAGCACCTCCGCGCTTTCCGCGGTCAGCGTGTAGGTGATCTTGGCTTTTTTGCCGTCTTCCGAGGGCGTGTATTTCTTATGCCCGACGACCATGGAGACGTCGCAGTACGTATAGTCGATATTGTCCGTTTTCGCCATCCGGAAGAGCTTGCGCGTCCGGGATTCTCCGAGCATCTTCGTTACGAGCTGATTGAGCCGCACGAAGGGGGAGATGACTTCCTTCGTGCCGAAATCGTACTCTTCCAGATCCGTGCTCACGCCGAACGCGACGGAGAGCGCGTACGGATTGTAGTAGGCGGTGAGCGACCGGTCCGTGTCCGCGTAATACGGAACGTACAGCGGCGAGGGATTGGCGGAATTTTCGGTGATCACGTAGCGGATACCGAGCAGCGAGTCGACGATCGGCGTGCTTCCGAAGTATTTCGTCCAATGGGATTTGGAGGAGAGACCGGCGAGGCGCAGAAATTCGATGACGCTCGCGTTCAGCGTGGAGGTCGAATTGGAAAGACCGCGCATGCCGAGTGCCAGATTGTCGTTCGTCTTGCGGTGGATCGTCTTTTCCATCCGATAGAACGAATCGTCCTGCCCTTTGAGCTCGTCGACGATCGGCTGGAGGCGGTCTATGAAGGAACGGTAGGAGGTACGGCTCGAATACACGACGTCGGCGCCGAGATAGACGACGTTGACCAGCCCCGCGCAGAACATTTCGAGCGATACGGCGAGCGCGAGGATGAGCGCGCCGGTCTCGCGGATATCGCCGCGCCCGTCCGTGCACGCGCGCATGAGCAGCAGGTACACGCCGAGGAAGGCGAGCGACGGCCACACGGCGACGAGATCGGGAAGATTGGAGAGGTCCATTCGCTGCAGGATGAGGAGCAGTCCCGCGATCAGCGTGACGGAGAGAATGATAGAGCGGTAGCCGATGCGCCGGATCTCCTCGAACGCCTTGTACGCCATGACGAGGAAGACGAAGCACAGCATGAAGCTGTAGCGGTAGTTGAGCCAGTTCGGACGCTGGAAGCCGTGCCAGATGAGATCGATCGTACTCCCGTTGAAGCTGATGAAGAAGAACGTGACGAGCAGTCCCGCGGCGATCTTCTCCCGCACGCGGATATGCGGAGCGAGGAAGTACAGCGGGAGGAGAAGGAAGGTCAGCATCCCGGTATACAGGAAAGGAAGCCCCTCCGGCCGCACCGTATCGTAGGAACCGAAATACATCTTGGAGATCGCGTCGAGAAAATCGAATTTCTGCGTGAACGTGTAGTTCGGATTGGAGAACGTCGTCTTGCCGAACGTGAGCGAATAATACGCCGGCAGGATGATGACGGCGGCGATGCAGACGGCGATCAGCGAGTACACGCCCATCCGCACGAGCGTCCGCGGAAAGTGATGCTTCAGCCCGAGAGGGTTGCGCTCCTCCGGCGTCTGGCTGAAATAACTGTAGAAGAAATACACGGCGACGAAGATACAGGTCATGTAACCGATGTAGAAGTTGCTCAGTACGGCGAGCGACAGCGTGACGACGAAGAGCCGGTATTTCCCGCGGCGGATGAGCGCTTCCTCGCCGAGCAGGATCAGCGGCAGAAAGAGCACGTTGTCGATCCACATGGTGTTGTGCTGCTGTACGACGGCGTAAGCGGAGAGCGCGTACATCGTCGAGAAGAGGATCACGGCGACCGGATTGCGGCGGCGCGTCGCCCCCAGATAGATCCCGAAATTCAGTCCGCAGAGCCCGGTCTTGAGAAGGAACATCACGAGCAGCGCTTCGGTGATGTACTTCTTCGGGAAGAGCGCGACGATGAAGGAAAAGGGGCTGGCGAGATAGTACGCGAAGATCCCCATGAACTCCCCGCCGAGGGAACGTCCGAAGGAGTACAGGAAACTCCCCTCGCCGTGCAGCAGCTTGCGGAGCGCCTCGAAATAATAGACGTACTGACCGTTCAGATCGAGTACGAGCACGGATTCTTCCCCGAAGGGATAGACGCGGTGCGCGACGTAGATGAGGAACATCAGAACAGCGGGAACGGAGAAACAGAGGACGAGATACCATTTATCGTGCCAGAGCCGCGCGATCCGCCCGCCGGTGGGGGCGGGATCCGCCGCCGGCTTGTCCGCGGCGTCCGGTAAAACTGTCGCATTCTCGTCCGCGCCGTCGGGGAGCGGGGTACTTTTGACTTCGGTCATATTCATGGCTGCCCTTCTCCTTGCAGGGAACCGGCGCCGTCGGGGACGGTCGGTATGATTTTGCGGATCGATTTTTCCAGTTTGACCCGTTCGAGCGTCATATCCCGCCCGCAGCCGGTGCAGACGATGCGGATATCGCTTCCGACGCGAAGAACGGAAAAGGTGCGCGCTCCGCACGGATGGGGCTTTTTGAGCTCCAGCGTGTCTCCGACGGAGATCTTCGGGATGTTCAGCATGGGAAGACGCCTCCTGCCGCAACAGAATGGGAGAACGCGGTGAGCCGACAGACGTCCGCTCTGCGCCGCCTGTGCGCTCGTATATCCTGCCATCATTATAACATATTTTCGTCTCTGTGTAAATACGGGAGCGGAAATCGTCCCGCCGCAAATTCGCGTGCCGTCACGCACGCGGCAGGTTCCATCGGAAATGCGCCGTGCAGAGGCGCAGGATGAAAGCCGACGCGGCGCCGAGGATCATCGCGGGCGCCTCGCCGAGCGATTTCCAGCAGACGGCGCACACGGCGGCGCCGATCAGGGACGCGCAGGCATAGAAGTGCTTGGAGAAAACGTAGGGTGTACTGCCGGACAGTACGTCGCGCAGGATGCCGCCTCCGATGCCGGTCATCACGCCGACGAAGATCTGAAGGAACAGATTGTCTTCAAAGCCCGCGTCGAACGCCGCCTGCACGCCGACGGCCGTAAAGGCGCCGAGTCCCACGGAATCGAGGATCAGAAGAATGCGGCCGCAGAGGACCCGGCGGTCCGTCATGAAGCGGCGAACGGCGGGAATGAAGGCGACGAGCGCGCACGCCAGCGCGAGGAGCGCGTAGATCGGCTCGCGGAACATGGCGGGCGGCGTGTTGCCGAGAATGAGATCGCGCGTGACGCCGCCGCCGATGGCGGTCGCCAGACCGAGCATGGCGACGCCGAAAACGTCCATTTTTTTCTCGATCGCCACGGAGGCGCCGGAAACGGAAAAGGCGACGGTACCGAGCAGTTCGATGATGAACAGAACGGTCAGCAAGGCGGATCCCCCCCTTGGAAAGTCATACTGCCATCATTATATACCGTGCTGCGGATTTTGTCAATCGCCGACGGGAATACAAAACCGCGGGGGACGGCAGCGCCGCCCCCGCGGTTTACATATTCGGCTTCGGATCCGTCCGGCGTCCGCGGTTCAGCCGCGGGTGCGCAGAACGGCTTCATACGGTCTGTGGTCGGAAACGACCGTCGCGGGGATGTCGGCGGAGACGACGTCCAGTCCGCGCACGAACATGTAGTCGATCTTCATCGTCGGCTCGTCCGCCGGCCAGCTCAGTTTTCCTTTGTCGTCGAAGAAGTCGGCGGTATCCGTCATCCGGTCGCGGATCGGGCGGAGCAGCGGATCGTCCGGCGTGAGGTTGAAGTCTCCCATGAGTACGGTCGGCGTGTCGTCGATAAGCGAGACGACCGTATCCACCGCGTTTGCCGCTTCGGCGGGATTCAGCCCGAAATGCGTCACGAGCACGCGCAGCGGGAAGCCGACGTCCAGCGTCGCGTCGATCACGGCGCGCGTTTCCTTGTATTTATCGCAGAGATACCGCGGCGGATCCGGGATCGGAACGGTGCGCGTCCGCAGGATCGGATAACGGGAAAGCAGTCCGTTGCCGTACGGATTGTCTCCGGAAAAGAGGATCGCCTGTCCGAAATAACCGTTCATGCCGAGTTTTTGACTCATGATCTCGACCTGAGGCTCATATGCGGGGTTCGTGCCTTTTCCGCGGATCTCGTTCATGCCGATGACGTCGGCGGTCCCGACGACGGACGCGATCTTGTCGTAGTCGATGACCTTTCCTTTCCAGTCCGAACAGTGGAGCGTGTTGTAGCTGATGACCTTGAAATCCATATGGATCCCTCCGATGAATGCTGAATCATTGCCGCGCGCGGCGTACGTATCATTATTATAAATCATCGCGCGGGATTTGTCAACTCCCGCCGGAGATCCCGGATCGGTCTTGACACCGGACGGGCGGTGTGGTACAATACAATCGTGCGGATCATCATCGATTTTGAGGTGTGCCATGAGAAAGATCGTGATTCTGTTCCTCGCCGCCGCGATGCTTATCCCGCTCGCCGCGTGCGGCGGCGGTCCCGCGAAGACGCCCGCCGACACTGCCGCGGCATCCGGCACGGCGGCGGGTGCCGCGGCGCCGGAGCAGCCGAAGACGGAGGCGCAGCTGCGCCTTGATATGCTGCCGGCGCGGGACTTCGACGGAGACGAGCTGCGCATCGCTTCCGCTTCCCAGTTCGGTGAATTCGACCGGGAGGAAGCGAACGGCGAGCTCTTCAACGACGCGGTCTACGACCGCAACCTCATGCTCGAGGAAAAGTACAATATCTCCATCACGGCGGAGTCCTTCGGGCAGTCCGACACGATCGGCGGGCAGGGACGCCAGCTCGAGCAGCGGCTCCGCGAGGACGCGATGGCGGGCGACTGCACCTACCAGATCGCGGTCGACGCGCCGTACTTCATGTACGGGACCGCGACGGACGGGATCTACCGCAGCCTGACGACGCTGCCGTGGCTCGATCTCTCCGCGTCGTACTGGGAT
>JAEEGL012391530.1_pt1 | contig 16907 bp, 13 predicted proteins | sample 9134231 | NCBI WGS metagenome assembly JAEEGL01 (sample SAMN16246548, study PRJNA631951) | gut metagenome | biome: gut microbiome; feature: rumen; material: fiber-attached | host: Bos | place: Iran: Karaj | collected 2018-10
CCAAATCCGGAGACTTCAAGGAAATCGTGTACGAAGGATTCGGACCTTTCGGCATCGCCTACCTGGTAGAGGCCGCCACGGATAACAACACCCGCACCGTAGCCAATGTACGCAGCTACTTCACCAAGTGCGGCGGCGCCCTCCAGACCAGCGGCTCCGTGGCCTTTATGTTCGACCACAAGTGCGTGTTCCGCATCAAGGAAGACCCGGCCCATCCCATTGACGTGGAAGAACTGGAACTGGACCTCATCGACTTCGGCGCAGAGGAAGTGTTCAAGCAGGAAGTGGAGGACGAAGACGAGAACGTAACCGTGGAAATCTCCATTTACGGTGACTACACCGCCTATGGTCAAATCCAGAAATACATCGAAGAAAAAGGATACGAGCTCATTTCCGGCGGTTTCGAGCAAATTCCCAACGTGGATTTGAAAGAAGTGACGCCCGAACAGCGCGCCACCTTGGAAAAGCTCACCGGTCTGCTGGAGGACGATGAAGACGTCACCAACGTCTACACCACCCTGGCTCCGGAAACAGAGTAATTCCATCCCTTGAAAAAACTGTCCCTGCTGCTAATCCTGTTGGCATGTACGTCCTGCGGAGTCTTCCGATTCCGCTCTTCGGAACGTTACCTGCCAGGGCCTGCCATTCGGGATTATGTACCCAATGGGATTGTGGAGGAAGTGATGTATCCCTCCAGTGTTCCGGGACCCACCGCAAGAAGGATGATCGTGTACCTCCCGGCCGATTATTATCAGAGCCAGGAGCGATACCCGGTCATCTATCTTTTGCACGGCGCGCGCGGGTATGAAACCGCCTGGATCCGTTTCGGGGAAGTGTACGAAAGCACGGACAGCCTGACCCGAGAAGGCAAAGCCGCGCCCTGCATCGTGGTGATGCCCAACGTAAACCAGTACAACGACGACAAAGACTACGAAGGCGGCCGCTTCAAAGATGCCTGGGAGTCCATCTGGGAGGTGGACGGCGTGGTGGAATCGGCCTTTGTGCACGATGTAGTGCAACTGGTAGACAGCCTGTACCGCACCATTCCGGACAAGGCGCACCGGGCCCTCGCCGGCCTTTCCGTTGGAGGATATCAAAGCATCTGGATCAGTGCCAACCATCCGGATACCTTTGGATACGTGGCCGCGTTCTCGCCTTATATGTGGTGCCTGGGCAAGTCCAACCCCTATAAAAAGCAGTTCTATTCCAACCTGTACCCGAAACTGGCGGTTCAGTTTGCCAGTTCCGTGGAGGGCTACTATCTCTATGCCGGTGAACAGGACATTATGCTCCCCTCTACCGAAGATTTCCACAACAAACTGAACAAAAGAGGATACCTGCACCATTTCTTCCTCTTCCCTGGTAAACACGACTGGCCGGACGGCTGGATAGAGGAGTATCAGGATATGTTGCAGCGAGTATTCAAAAACTAGGGCCTTTCTTTTTTTGTATTTTTTGAGTACATTTGCATGATATGCAACATGTACAATCCTACCAGGTCGCCGGCCTGAGTTTCACCATAGAAGGAGATTTCCCCGTTCTTCAGAACCTGGAACCCTTCTGTTCGGAACATGGAGAAGAAATTTTCCGCCTGCAAGTAGTTTCCAGCCTGCTGCCGCTTCCCACCACGCCCGTTTACCGGACGGAAGACGGCCCCGGATTCCCGGAAATCTCCATCGATGCCCTCCCGGACGGCGGATACCGTTTCCGCATGCGTCCCCTGCCCGGAAAGCCCCTGGAGGCCGAACTTCGCACCAATACAAGCTTTTCCCAGGCCCAGTTGATGTTCCTGGGCAAAGACCACAGCTTTGCCCTGAACAACTCCCTCATGCTGCTGTACACCTTTGCATCGGCCGTACACGGTGCCCTGGAAATGCATTCCTCCGTGGTGATGAATGATGGGAAAGGGTACCTTTTCCTAGGCAAGAGCGGTACCGGAAAAAGTACGCACAGCAGCCTATGGCTCAAGCATATCCCCGGCACGGAACTCCTCAACGACGACAACCCCATCCTACGCCTGATGCCGGACGGATCGGCGCGGGTGTTCGGCTCCCCCTGGAGCGGAAAAACCCCTTGTTACAAGAACCAGGACGTGCCGGCGGGCGCCGTAGTACGCATCCGCCAGGCCCCGTTCAACCAGATAGAAAAGCTTCCCGCCGTGCAGGCATATGCCTCCCTGATGGCATCGGCCTCCAGTTTCCGGCCTTTCCGCGAACTGGCCGAAGGCTGGCACCGCACGCTGGAAGGACTGGTGGCCGTACTCCCCTGCTATGTGCTGGACTGCCTGCCGGACCAGGCAGCGGCAGAACTCTGTTACAAAACCGTTCATGGATAAACGCATCGTCACCAACGAAGTGCTGTTGGAAGAAGCCGCAGCCCTCATGAATGAAGGACGCGAAGTGAGCTTCACGCCCCTGGGCAACAGCATGCTCCCTTTCATCCGTGGCGGAAAAGACGCCGTGCGCATGCGCAAGCTGCCCCAGGTGGAAGTGGGTGACATTATCCTCATCCGCCTTCCGGGCCGATACATCCTGCACAGGGTCATCGCGCTGGACGGGAACCGGGTCATGCTCATGGGAGACGGGAATATCACCGGCACGGAACAATGCACCCTGGACGATGTCCTGGGCACGGTGGTGGCCATCGAGAAGGATGGCAAAACCGTTATTCCGGGCAAGGGACGGTTCTGGTACAAGATTAAACCTTTAAGAAGATACATTTTAGCCATTTACAGGAGATTACCCCTATGAAAATCAAAGAAGGATTCATTCTGCGCACCATCTGCGGTGAACACGTTGTAGTGGGCGAAGGCCTCACCCAGGTCAATTTTAACAAGATGCTTTCCCTCAACGAGAGCGCCGCTTATCTCTGGAAACAAGTCCAGGGCAAGGAATTCAGCAAAGAAGACATGGTGCAGTTCCTGCTGGACCAATACGAGGTTTCTCCGGAGCAAGCCGCCGCCGATGTAGACAAGCTCCTGGCCATCTGGATGAATGAAGGTGTGGTAGTGGAATGAAAAGCCTGAAAGCATGCGCACAGACGGTCTGGACGCTCTCGCGTCCCGTCCGCTGGCGGGTGGCCATCACCCTGGCCACAGGCCTGGTGCGCATTGCCGTATCGCTTTCCTTCGTCTGGGCCAGCAAACACCTGGTGGACATTGCCACCGGGGTGAGCACAGACTCCCTGGGCCGCGGAATCGGCCTGTTCCTGGGCATCCTGGCCGCCCAGCTGGCCACTATCGTTTTCATCAACTGGTGGGACGGCTACAACCAGGTAAAGACCCAGAACATCCTGCGTAAGAACCTGTTCGGGCACGTGCTCAGCAGCCGCTGGGACGGACGGGAACGCTTCCTCTCCGGAGATACGGTCAACCGCCTGGAAGAGGATATCCGCGTGGTGTCGGACCTTATCTGCGACCGCATCCCCGGCCTTATTATCACCAGCGTGCAGCTGCTGGCTGCCAGCGTGTACCTGCTCACCCTGGCTCCCAATCTGCTGTGGGTGCTGGTCATCCTCATGGGTGCCGCCGTATTCGGCTCCAAGCTCTTCTTCCGCCAGATCCGGCAACTCATGGCCGCCATCCGCGCCCGCGAAAGTGAAATGCAGCAGCTCATGCAGGAAAGCCTGCAGCATCGTGTACTGGTGCTCACCCTCACCAACGTAGAGCGCGTGCTGGAAAAATTCGGCTGGTTACAGGCCGATGTAGAAGACAACACCCGCAAACGCCTGAATTACAATGCTGTTGCCCGCGGCCTCATGTTCCTGGGTTTCCAGGCCGGCCATGCCACGGCTTTCCTATGGGGGGTTGTAGGCATCCTGCACGGAACCGTTACCTATGGTACCATGACGGCCTTCCTGCAGCTGGTGGGTCAGGTGCAGCGCCCCATTGCCGAATTCGGCCGCCAGATTCCGGCCATCATCACGGCCATCACCTCCATCGAGCGCCTGATGGACCTGTTGGAACTGGAGCAGGAAAAACTGGAAGACCCTGTTCTGCTGTCCGGTGCGCCGGAAATAACCCTCTCGCACGTAACCTACGCCTATCCCGAAGCCGAAGAAGCTGTTATCCAGGACTTCTCCTGCAGCTTCCCTTCCGGCAGCCTTACGGCCATCGCCGGCCCCACCGGCATCGGGAAAAGCACCCTCATCCGCCTGATTCTGGGGCTGTTGAAACCCACCCAGGGCAGCATTACCATCAACCAGGTGCCCGCCGGCAGCGCCCTGCGGGAGAACTTCATGTACATTCCGCAGGGAAATTCCCTGCTCAGCGGCACCATCCGCACCAACCTGCAACTGGCAGCGCCGCAGGCCACCGAAGAGCAGATGAACCAGGCCCTGGAAACGGCCATGGCCCAGTTCGTCCACAAGCTTCCGCAAGGCCTGGACACGCCTTGCGGAGAAACCGGCAGCGGCCTCAGCGAAGGCCAGGCCCAGCGCATCGCCATCGCCCGGGCCCTCCTGCGTCCCGGCGGCGTGCTCATCCTGGACGAGAGCACATCGGCCCTGGATCCCCACACGGAAAAACAACTCTTACAGAACCTGCACGGCCGTTATCACGGAGAAAAGACCATCCTGTTCATCTCCCACCGCGAAGCCGTCATCCAATACGCCGACCAAATTGTAAAACTGGATTAAATACTATTAATACTATGAACCTCAAAGACAACAAGTACGCGCAATTCTATCTTTGCCGCGAAATGATGGACACCGTAGATGTAATCCGCAAGTTCAACCCGGAAACCGTCAACTTCATCGTGGAATCGGCCAAAAAGACCGGTCACATCCTATTCTCCGGCGAAGGTTCCAGCCGCATCATGCCAGCCAAGAACGCCATCCGCAAGGCCCTGCGCTGGGGCATCGATACCGTTACCCACACGGAAGGCTCCCACCAGGCCAGTGAGTACAAGCTGGACAAGTATACCGTCCTGCTGGACTCCAATTCCGGTCGCACCAAAGAAACCCTCATGCTGGCCAAGCAACTGCAGGCCGCCGGTCACCAGGATTACTTCGGTGTAACCGCCAACGCCGGCACTCCTCTGGAGGAAGTGTGCAAGAAGACCGTTGTGCTGGGTTGTGGCTGGGAAAATGCCGTAGCTGCCACCAAGAGCGTAGTGGAACAGGCCCTGCTGTTTGAAACCGTGATCTGGAAACTCGCCGGCAAGGATATCGCCAAAGAGCTGAATGCCCTGGCCGATAAAGTGGAAAAGGCCCTCACCGTTGCCATTCCCCAAGAGGTGGTGGATTGGGTTCGCGGTGCCAAGACCATCTACTTCGCCGGCATGAACGACGGTGTAACGGAAGAGCTTACCCTCAAGACCAATGAGATCACCCGCCGCAAGAGCGACTTCCTGGAGGGCACCTACGCCCTGCACGGCCCGGAAGAGGTCATGGAAGACGGCGATATCGTCTTCGTGGTCGAACCCATCGAGAGCGAGTATGAGAAATACCAGAAGGTCTTCGGCGGCGCCAACGTGCACGTGGTGGCCATCGACACCAAGCCCACGCCGTTCACCACCATCGTGGTTCCCGACGCCGGTGACCTCCAGGCCTATGTATACCTGGCTGCCGGTTGGAACACCCTGGTAGAAATTGCCCAGGCCGATGGAATCAACCTGGACAAACCTAACCGTGCCCGCAAAGTAGGCAACGAGATGTAAACTATTTCAGGGTAAGGGTATTCTTACCACCGTGAAGCGATTGCGTTTTCCCGTTCCACTGGAAAACACCGTCTACTCCCAGAGGCAGCTCTACCGTAGCGTGGAGCTGCTTCCCTTTTACCTTGTACTGGACGGTGATGGCACCCTGCGGATGCGGGATGGTGCCGCCGATTTCCTTGATATCACCCAGACGAGGCTCGATGCGCACCTTCTTGAACGCCACGGCGTCGGAATCGATGCCCAGCACCGTGCGGTACAGCTCGATATTAGGGCTGGCACCCCAGGCGTGGCAGTCGGACCGGGTGCCGAATACATCGGCATCCTCACCCCAGGTGGTAAGGCCCATGGCCATATTCTCGCGCCAGGTGTCCAGCCAGTTCAGATAGTCGTTCCCCAGACCAGCTTTCACGTACGCTTCGTGCAGGTAGAACTTATAATAGATGGTGCACTGGGCCAGGGTTTCGTCCGTCAGAAGCTTCTGCGCCAGGGCCTTGGGATCCTCCACAATGCCGCAGAGAATGGCCAGGGCGTTGGGATGCTGGCTATAGGCATCGTGTTCCACCCTGTTGGCAAACAGGCCTTTCTCCGCATCCCAGTAGGCGTTCTTCACGCCTTCGGCCAGGTGGGCGGCCTGTGCACGGTACTCCCCTGCCTGCCAGGTATTGCCCCTCACTTCCTCCATATCGGCCATGAGCTGGAGCGCATACAGGTACTGGAGATCCATGTTGCTGGAGCAGCCGTCGGCACCGGGAAGCTGCACCCCGCTGTGCCAGCTGTCGGGACGGTCGTTCACCCAATCGGAGAAGCTCCAGCCGGGAAGGTTCTTTACGCGGCCGTCTTCCTGCTGATAATGGTTGTAGTAGTGCATGATCTGTTCTGCGCCCGGGAGCAGATCCATCACGAAAGCCGTATCCCCGCCGTACATCATATAGTCGTGCAGGGCATAGACATAGCTAAGGGCATAGGGCTGGATGTGCTGCGGGAGGGTGGTGGGATAGCGGCTCTTGGTGATACCGTCGGCGCTGCGGGAGACATCGGCCAGGTGAAGGAAATTCTTCACCAGACGGTCGTCTTTGCTGTTGTAGAGCGTCACCAGGGCCTGGATGCGGGTGTCGCCCAGGTACTGCAGCTGCTCATAGTACGGGCAGTCCATATAGGTTTCCCAGGCGCAGAGGCGGGCCGTGCGCCAGCCGATTTCCAGCATCTGCTGCAGTTCCTGTCTGTCGGTGTTCAAGTTGGCATCCAGCGTGAAGGGGTATCCGGTGAAGACACCGGAGATATCCTTTATGGCCAGCGGCTCATCGGCCGTTTCCACCTGCAGGCGCACATAGCGGAAGGTACGCCAGGAAAGCGTAGTGTATTCCTGATCCTGCAAGCCGCTGGAGATGAGTTCATCGGCCCGTCCTACAAACACCTTCCCTTCCGTCTCATTGCGGTTGCCTTTGCCCTTCACCTTGGGGGCCAGCACGTAGGACAGATACTCTTCCGGAATCTGGGCCAGCTGCTCGGAAGTAAGGTCGTAGGCCGGGCCGGAACCGTCCGGAATGTACAGTGACTCGGCATAGCCTATCCTTAGCTTGGCATCCTTGCCGCCGCTCATCCGCAGGCGGAAGTAAGCATTGGTAAGCACCTTATTATCAAGGAGAATCTCCTTCTTGGAATGGGCGGGAACGGTAAAGCCTTCTCCCAGGCGGAAAGGCGTCCGCTCCATCTGCGGCAGGGTGGAAGGCCGGAGCATGTGGTCGTCAAAGTTCTGCATGCCCATCACGCCCGCGGTCTTGCCGGCAGGCCCTTCCTGCGCTTCTTTCCAGGCCGATAAATCGGCATCGGCCTTGTTCCAGTCGGCGATGCTGCAGCGAAGGTCCACCTTCTCTCCCGGGCCACCTACATAATACCCCACCACAATGGGATTAATGGGACTGTAGGAAGGATCCTGGATGCACAGCCAGCTCTTATCCGTGAAAAGTTCGGCCGATTCGGCCTCCCCCTGCAGGAGGAAGCCCGTGCGCACGGAAATCTGGGAATCCGGCCGCTTGGCGCCTTCATTGTACACCAGGGCGGCAATCACATTGCGGCCACCGTTCAGGTACGGTGCCAGGTCCACGGTCTCGTAGTTCCAGTGCAGGGCGTCTCCCTTGGCGGGGCCCATGGACACCAGTTTTTCGTTCACATACAGTTTGTAGCGGTTGTCGCCGGTCACGTGCACCAGATAGCGGGCCGGAACAGCGGCAAGGTCCACGTTTTTCCGGAAGTAATACACACCATAGTCCAGTTCCGGGCTTCCCGGAACGGAAATCCATTTGGCCGGCCAGGGCTGGCTGGTCAGGTCCGGCTGGGCAAAGGCCTGCGCGCAGAGCAGAGCCACAGCGAGCGTGGAGACAAGTCTTTGAATCATAATACTTTAAGCATTTCACTCCCCTCCCTCCAGGTGGGGAGTCATTTATTTAATTGGTTACTAGTCATTCTTTTACATCCACGGCCTACCCTTTGTATTCCGAGGGCGGTACCCCAAACTGCTTCTTGAAGCAGGAGGAGAAGTACGACAGACTGCTAAAGCCGGTGTGATCCGCCACTTCAGAGATATTGTACTTGCCCTCCAGCAGCAACCCGGCTGCCTTGTTCAGTTTGTAGCTTCATATTCCAAATATACGAATTTTAACGCAGTAAAAGGAGCTTTTACACAAAATCCAACACATTTGTACATATATATCAATGGCGAGCACGTGGACTTTCTCTGGAAAGCCCCCTATGTGGCAAAGTACGAAGGCAAGCTGAAACCCGGCACCCTTGCCCCTTCCGGCCTCATCGGCCCCGTACGTTTGGAAATGCTGAAGTAAACTCATAACTTTGTGGTTATGAGTTTACATAGCATTCTTACAGTTTTATTCTTGTCGGCATCCCTTTCCGCGATGGCCGGCCCTGTCAATTGCCCGTCCGCTTTCAAGGATGGGCAATTAATCGTTGACGGCAAACCTTTCACCCTGCTGGCCGGGGAACTCCACAATTCCACCACCGGCAGCGTGCCGTATATGCGGGACGTCTGGAAACAGATGGCCGATAAGAACCTCAACACCGTGATTGCCGCCGCCAGCTGGGAATTGGTGGAACCGGAGGAAGGCAAGTTCAACTTCCGGGAAGTGGATGCGATGATTGACGGTGCCCGGGATGCCGGCCTGAGGTTGGTGGTCCTGTGGTTCGGCAGCTGGAAGAACGGAGATTCCTCCTATACCCCGTCCTGGGTAAAACTGGACCAGAAGCGTTTCCCGCGGGCCCACTTCCAGGACGGACAGCCTACGCAGGCCCTTTCTCCCCTGGGGAAAGAAAGTCAGAAGGCCGATGCCCGCGCCTTTGCCGCCCTCCTGGCCCACATCCGGGACTACGACCAGGCAGGGACCGTGATTATGGTGCAGGTAGAGAATGAACTGGGCTCCGTGGATGTATTGTCCACCTTTACCGGAACGCCCAACCGGGGGATGCGGGATTATTCCCCTGCCGCCGACAAAGCCTTCAAGGGAGCTGTCCCCAAAGCCCTTATCTCCTATCTCAAAAAGCATAAAGGAGCCCTGCATCCGGCCGTTGAAGCGGCCTGGAAACGCAGCGGTTACCGGACTTCCGGCAGCTGGGAAGAAGTGTTCGGTACCGGAACGCTTACCCTGAAGGAGGGCTCCTGGCAGGATACGTATCCCTATCTCACGGAAGAGCTCTTCAACACCTGGCAGTACGCCTTGTATGTAGAAGCCGTTGCATCGGCCGGAAAAAAGGAGTATCCGCTGCCCATGTACGTGAATGCCTGGCAAAAGACGGAAGGCCAGTGCGTGCCCGGCAATTATCCTTGCGGCGGTCCCCTGCCGCACGTGTCCGACATCTGGAAAGCAGCCGCTCCGTCCATCGATTTCCTGTCTCCGGACATCTATGCTACAAACGTTTACGACTGGATTTGCGACGGATACACGCAGGCCGGTTATCCCCTCTTCATCCCGGAAACCACCTCCTCTCCGGACGGTGCCTCCCGCGCTTTCTACACCTTCGGGAAATACGGGGCCGCCTGCTATGCACCTTTCGGTATAGACAGCGCCAAGGGCTTTTCCTATGACATCACCTACGCCCTTCTGGGCCGATACCTGGACGAAATCCAGGGCGGCAAAACCGCCGGGCTGCTCATCGATCCCCCGGCCGGCCGGGCCATGGACCAGGCCGAACTGGGCGGCTACCGCTTCATCCTCATTCCCAATAATACGGAGCTGTTCACCGCCCTGACCGGCGCATCGGCCAGTGCGGAGGAAGCTGCCTTAACGCCTGTTTCGGGCGTTCTCATCCTCCAGCGTTCCGCAGAGGAATTCCTGATACTGGGAGGCGTGGGCCCCGCCACGCTGTCGGTCACTTCCACCAGCGGAAAGAACGCCGCTGTCCTATCGGTGGATGAAATCCGCCACGACACCGACGGCAGCGAGTACCTCCACCGCCTGAACGGTGACGAAACCTCTATGGGCATCACCTCCTTCGCCCCCGGTCAGGTAAAAGCCCTCCGGGTTAGGTTGTATCAGTATTAGGCTGCCATGCGGCCCCATCGGCCGTGACTGCCAACTCACTTACTCTGAGGCATTTACGAATAGTTCTCTGCTCTTTTTTTGCGCAGAGAACTTTTACCAAATAACTGAGTATTAACTATTTAGTTACCATGCGATCTTTTTCCCTGAAAACCCGTAGATTACATCATCATCTTTAAAAACTTAAAGCACACTTTGCGTTCCGAGTGGCAGATTATGTGCTTCAGCGGGTGGAACGGCCCCCGTCTCAAGCACATTTTATACCCTCCAGAGTTAAAACCGTGCTTTAAATTCTTAAAGAACACTAGCACTTCGAAACCATGGGCGGAAGAACGCACCCTTCCCAGCCTCTGCACGACTCTATTTGGGGTTGCGGAAAGAATGCAGTATCTTTGATACCATGAAGCATTCCCTCCGTTTACATCTTTGTCTGTTTCTGACTGCCCTGCTGCTGCCGCTGGCGGCACGGGCCCAGTTTTTCGAAAACATTCCTACCGCTATTCCCGCCACGTGCGGAATGGTATACAAAGACACGCTGGTGGCTGCGGCCGATGGCAGCAAACTGGTAACCCAGTTGTATCTGCCCGACACGCAGGAGCCTTTTCCCGTAGTAGTCTGGCGTAGTCCTTACCTGAACTTCCCCACCGGGGACTGGATGAAGGGAGCCCGGGATTATGCACAGAGGGGAATCGGCGTGGTTATCCAGCGTTGCCGCGGGACGGGCGGGTCGGAAGGCGTTTTCCAGCCTAACATCTATGAGCGGAAAGACGGTCTTGCCTTACTGGAGTGGTTGCAGGAGGCGCCCTGGTGCAAGAGCATCGGCCTTACCGGCTGTTCCTATATGGGCCTCACTTCATGGATTGTGGCCGATGCCCTGCCCTCCAAAGTGAAAGGCATCTACCTGGAGCACTATGGCGTGGACCGCCATCTGTCGGCCTATTCCAGCGGGCTGTTCCGGCAGGATATCCTCACGGCCTGGGCCATAGGCAATGCCACCGAACCCATCCGGAAGCCCACGGAGTTTACCACGGATTTCAAGTACGGAGACCAGATGCTGTACATGCCACAAGTGACGATGGATGAAGACCTTCTGGGCGCTCCACTACCCTGGTATCGGGATTGGATCACGCATACCGACTATACAGACCCTTACTGGCACACCGGTTTTTGGGAACTCCTGAAAAGCATTCCGCCCAAGATTACGGTGCCCATGACCATTGTGGCCGGTCATTTCGACCACCACATGGAAGGAACCCTGCTGGGCTACGAACTTCTCCCGGAAGAGACCAAGGCCAAAAGCCGGCTCATCGTGGGCGGATGGGACCACAATTACAAAACTATGCCGGAACTCCCGGGCGTAATACACGACATAGAGGTAAACATCAACCTGGACACGTTTGAATGGTTCCACTCCCTCCTGCTGGAAGAGAAAGAGCCTGAACACGAGGTTCTTGTGTACCAGATTGGCGCCGACAAATGGCTGCATCTGGCCGAATGGCCCTCCCAGCAGGTCTTCCCCGTCTCCTTTTACCTGGGAGCGGATGGAAATCTGCAGGCCCAGGCGCCCGCGGAAGAATCGGCCCTTTCCTATACTTACGACCCTTCGAATCCTGTCCTTTCCGTGGGCGGTGAGACCCTGTTCAGTGCCGATGACCGCAAAGGCAGCCGCCTTCAGCCGCCGGTGGGCTACCGGGACGACATCCTTTTCTTCCGCAGCGAACCTCTTGAGCAGCCTCTCTATCTGTCCGGCAGTCCGGAAGCCACCGTCTGGTTCTCCTCGGACTGCGAAGACACGGCCGTGGCTGTGAAAATCAGCGAGGAGAAGGCCGATGGCAGCACGTACAACATCCGCACCGGTATTGCCACCCTGGCCTTCCGGGAGGATAAACTGGGCCCTCGTGGCACTTACACGCCAGGAGAGATTGTGCCCGTACGAATCCAACTCCTTCCTATTGAGTGGGAAATTTCCGCAGGCAGCCGCATCCGCGTGGACATTTGTTCTTCCGACTTTCCCCAATACAGCCTCCACTCCAATTATCCGGGCGTATGGTCGGAACAGGCTTCGGTTCGCGTAGCGCACCAGCAGGTATGGACAGGGGCTCAGCACGCTTCTTCCATTACCCTTCCCTTCTCCGTCCAGGCTTATCTGGCAGCACAGCAGCCGGAGCCGGAAAAACATGTTGTGAAACCCCGAAAAGGTAAAATCACCCAGCGTATAGCCGTTTTCGGCGGTTCGCTCTCTGTGAACAAGGAGTCCGACGCGGCCAAGCAAATCTGGGCCGACAGGCTTCAGGCCGAGGTCACCACCTACGGGGTGGGCGGAGCGGGCTTCTCCTTGGACCAGGGCTGCTCCGTGCAGAAACAGGTGGACCAGGCCGGCATCTATGATATCTATGTACTCTGGGCCTCCACCAACGACTACACCAACAGCCGTCCCTGCGGCAGCTGGCAGGACTACACGGCCCTGGACGGCTATGACCAGAACAAGCTGCACACCCAGTGCGGCGGCATCAACTACTGCATCAAGACCATCCTGGAAAAGAGCCCCAAGGCCAAAATCTATTTTTTCACCTCCCTTCGTTTCTTTGGTCAGGATGCCGGTCACAACCCCTTCTCCACCCAGCCCAACAAGACAGGGAAAACCTTCGCCCAGTACATCCAGGCCCAGAAAGACTGCTGCGCCTACTACGGCATTCCCGTCCTGGACCAGTTCTCCCTGCAGGGCATCAACGAGTTCAATTATAGCCAGTATTACCTCCCTGACCGTCTCCACATGAATGAAGACGGTTACCGGGCCATCGGCCCTGTGCAGGCCGATTTCCTGGCCACAGGGCGCTAGACTGAAATTCCATCAAACCCCATAACAATGAAACGTTTTATAACCATTCTCACCCTGTGCGCCCTCGCCACGTCGGTCGCATACAGCCAGAACAATAACGGGAACCCTTTCGGCAATATGAGCCGCGAGGAAATTGAGGAACTGTTCAAAAAGATGAATACGCCTCCCACAGACCCTTCCTACCGAATGGAAGTGGTGGGCTGTGTCAGTGACGGGAAACAGCTCTACGGAGAGGCCTTCATTCCCGTAGCGCCCGGCAAACACCCGGCCGTAATCCTTTCCCACGGCTACGGCGGCACCCACCACGGTTTCTACGCCATGGCCGATATGCTGGCCAAGGCCGGTTACGTAGCCTACTGCTACGACTTTGCGGGCGGTTCTCCCCGCAGCCAGAGCCAGGGCCGCACGGAAGAAACCTCCATCTTTTCGCAGCGCCAGAACCTGAAGGACGTGATTGACATGGTGCGCGGCTGGAGCTTCGTGGACAAAAAGAACATCTTCCTGCTGGGAGAAAGCCAGGGAGGCTGCGTTAGCGCCATTACGGCCCCTTATGTGAAAAAGAAAATCAACGCCATCTGCCTCACCTTCCCCGCCCTGTGCATCCCGGACGACGGCTTCGCCCTCTACCCCACGCTGGCCGATGTCCCCGAGACGGTGACTTTTATGGGAATGACCATCGGCAAAGCCTATTACGAGAAATTCTACGAAGGCTTTGATATTTACAAGGAGATTGCCGGCTATCAGGGCCAGGTGCTCATCGTGCACGGAACGGAGGATGCCCTGGTGAAACCGGAGTATTCCGCCAAGGCATCCAACGTGTACAAAAACTGCGAACTACATTTACTCTTTGGCGCAGGCCACGGCTTCTACCAGCCCCAGCATGTGGAACTGTACCACCAGTATGTGATGGATTTCCTGAAGCGCAACTTGAAATAGACCCTACTCGCCTACGTGGAAGGCCACGCGAAGGTCTTCGATTTCGGCGTCGGTGATGGGGTTGAGCTTGCCCACGGGGGCGGCCATTACCAGGGAACGGGCGCTGAAATCGGCCACTTCCAGTTTGTCGAAGGTGTTGATGAGCTTGTCGCCGGTGACCACGATGGAGTCGTTGGCCAGGAAGGCGCAAGGCAGCTTCTTGAAGCCCTCGGCCATCTCCTCCACGTTGAAATACTGCGTGCCGAAAGGATATTGCGGGATGTCCTGCAGGAAGATCCAACTCTCAGGAATGGTGCGCACATCGAACTTCACGCCCGTGGTGGCATAACCCATCAGATAGGGCGTCTGGGTGAGGATGATGCTGTTGATCTTGGGGTTGCGGCGGTAAATCTCATAATGGAGCGCGGTAGAGCGGCTGGCATTCTTGCCGGCCTCCACCATACCGTTGCGCACCTGGACAATGTCATTGGGCTCCAGTTCCCAGCGCTGCTTGTCGGAAGGAGTGATGAGGAAGTCATCTCCTCTCCAGCGCACAGAAGCGGTTCCGTAAGAGGAGCACATGAGGCCCTGGGCGCAGGCGCGGTGCACAATCTCGCAGATTTCCGTGCGGATGGCCCTTTCGTCGGAAGGATGCTCCACGTTCATGAAATGCTGGAAGTCAATATGGACGGCCTTCTCGTGCTTGAGAATCTGCTCTTCCGTCAGATAAACGGGCTTACCCAAAGTCTTGGCATTCAGGATGGTACGGGCGCACAGCTCCAGGGTTTCCAGGCGCTGGTAGGCATCGGCAATATCATCTCCCATAAGCACCACGCCGTGGTTTTCCATGATTACGGCCTTGTATTCGGGATTCTTCTCGAACTCAGCGGCAATCTTCTCTCCCAGCAACTCGCTGCCCGGCAGGGCATAAGGAGCAAAGCCGATGGGGCCGCACACGTACTTCGCCTGCGGGATGATGGTGGTATCCGGCACCTGGTGCACGATGGAGAAGGTCACCAGTCCCGGAGGGTGCGCGTGAATCACCGAGCGCAGCTTGGGACGCTGCTTGTACAGCGCCCGGTGGAAAGGATATTCGGACGAGGGCCGATGCGGTCCCACAATGGTGCCGTCGGCCTTCACGCACATAATGTCGGACGGCGTGAGAGAGCCTTTATCGATGCCCGCCGGGGTAATCCACATATCCCCGTTGTCGTCCATAATGGACAGGTTTCCGCCGGAAGTGGTCGTCATCTTCCGGCGATAGATGCGGCCGATGATGAGGGCGATCTGCTCGGCCGGGTGCATAAGTTGCGTATCAATTTTCTTCATAGTAATTCAGCAAATAAGTTTCGGCCTCTACGTTCCAAAGGCCGTTATGGGCTTTGCACAGGCGGTCCAACTCATCGAAGAGCGGCGTTCCCTGCTTACCGAAATCGGCAATGGCCGTGAGCGGCATTTCGATATGCGTGTAGATGAGCTTCTTGCCACCCGGGATGGAAGGAAGATTGATGGTGGTATCAATCACGGCATTGAGGCCGCCGATATGCGTTACCAGACCCGCCGGGTCCATGCCCTTGCCCATATAATGCAGTGCTTCCTTCATATCGTCGGTGTTGCCGCCGGAAGTGCCCACTACGTGAGTATTGTTGTAATGCACGTTGTAGAAATTGAACGGAGCCTTGAACGGAGCCTTGGACGGGCCGGCGAAGAAATTCAGGCAGCCGTCGAAGGCCAGGATGTCATCGGCCTGCTCCACCACCGGGGCCACCGGTGCGAAACAGAAGACATCGTCGTAGCCTTCCCCGCCGGTGAACGACTTCAGCAGCTCCACCGGATTCTCCACGCCCGTATTCACATAGTGCAGTTCAATGCCGCGGCTCTTGGCAAACTCCACGGTATACAGGCTGGCCGCCCGGTCCAGACGCTCCTGGTTGATATCGGTGACCACCAGCAGCTTGGGCTTGCGGTCTTCCCGGTGCAGGACATAGTTGATGGCCGCCAGGCCCATGGGCCCCACAGAAGCCAGCAGGGCCATTTTGCCGCCGTCCTTGATTTCCATCGTATGCACATACTTGCCCGGCGTCCCGTGGTAATTGGCGTGCATCGCGCCAATCACGCAGGAAAGCGGCTCACTGAGTGAAGCCGGATAGAAGCCCTCGCCCCTGAACGGCAGCAGGCAGCCCAGCTCCATCACCTCATTGGGGATAATCACATAGGTGGCATCCCCGCCGATGTACTGATAGGAATAGCCCGGGGCGCTGTAAATGCCCACCGGACCGCCCGGATAGTTCATCGCCGGCTGGATGGAGAACTTATCGCCCGGCTTGAAGGCCGATGCCCACTTGGCACCCACCTGAACGATCTCACCGGCAAACTCGTGGCCGATGATGACCGGGTTCTGCGCCACATCGTTCGGGACCCGCTTGTGGTCCGTTCCCTGGTGCGTGGCCTTGTACGACGACATACAGATGCTGTCGCTCACCACCTTCGCCAGAATCTCGTTGTCCTTAATGGCCGGAAGCTCAAACTCCTCCAAGCGGAGGTCGTCCTTTCCGTAAAGTCTTACTGCTTTGGTTTTCATATTGTTATGCTAACATTACTTGTCCACCGGTAACGGGTATAGCCTGGCCGGTTTCTCCGGTCTGTTCTATGGCGTAGAGAATGGCCTTGGTTACGTCCACGGGGTTGCAACCCTTACGCATGGGCACCTGGGCCAGGTAGAAGTCCTTTACGTCCTGTACCGTCTTGGCGCCCGGCACCTTGCCGGCGGCCAGGTACTGCACAAACAGACCGTTCTCCGGATTGCTCCACAGCGGTCCGTCGTAGAAGTTGCCCGGGCAGATGCTGTTCACCTTCACACGGAAAGGCGCCAGTTCCAGGGCAAAGGACTGGGTGAGGCCGATGCCGCCGAACTTGCCACCGGCATAGGCGAAATTGGCCTTGGAGCCG
>JAEEGL012935247.1_pt1 | contig 16907 bp, 12 predicted proteins | sample 9134231 | NCBI WGS metagenome assembly JAEEGL01 (sample SAMN16246548, study PRJNA631951) | gut metagenome | biome: gut microbiome; feature: rumen; material: fiber-attached | host: Bos | place: Iran: Karaj | collected 2018-10
ATGGAACCATGGGGCCTGAAGTTAAAGGAATCACGCATGTTGGGATCTATGTGGGCAATCATATGATGATCCATGCCGGTGATCCCATCGGATTTGCCAACCTTGAAGACGACAGATGGCAGAAGCATTTCGATTGCTATGGGCGGCTGCCATATGAGGAGGAAACAGAATGACTGATCAGAAAAGGATGATTATTCCCAAGGACCCTGATAAGCTTCACGAACTGGGAGATCGTCTGGAAGTGGAAATAGCCGAACGTCAGGCAAAGCTTCTTGAGGTTCGCCGTAAGGAAAAAGAAATACGGAGCGCGGAGATTTACAATCTGATGACTGAGTTTCATGTTACCGCACAGGAAGTCGCTCAGATGGTCCGTTATTTCCGCCAGGGTGGTGTGCCTGGGGACATACAGCGCTTGTCCAAAGACGACGATGAACAGCCCATAACGACTTCAGAATTCCCAGGCTATGAAGGGATCGAAATTGAACAGGAGGAAACCGAAGATGAATAAGATGATGAGGGCATTGATCGCGGCTCTCCTGATGGCCTGCGTTTTCTTTGCTCAGACGGGCATTGCCGAAGAACCGATGACCATTAGTGAAGTGGTCGCTGCATCTCTGCCTGATGAATACGCAGAACAGCTGGGTATCCTGGAAGAAATGATTACGCAGGAATACGAGGACGAAAGCATAGAAACGCCGACTGCCGCTCCGACCGCGGTTCCTCTGCCAACGGAAACACCGCTGGAGCCGGAAACACAGTACGATATTTCCTTTGTTTTGCCAACTGCATGGACGAATGTCACCAAGGGAATGGTTACTATTCAGATCGCGGATTTGAGCGGAGCCGGTGTACAAAGAGTTGAGTACGGGTTCGGCGGTAACTGGAACGATATCACTACAGATTACTTCATGTCTCATAACGGGAATATAGATATTTCTGTTACTGACAACGGTACGCTGACGGTCAGGATCACTGATCCGCATGGACAGACTGTTGAGGAAAGCATCGAAGTAAAAGTGTTTGACCGCACAGAGCCTTCGCTGCAGGCTGAGATTACGGGTGAAAACCTTCATATTCAGGCTGGAGACAGAGAATCGGGTGTCGCCGGAATACAGGTCAACGGCCTTTTGTTCACGACTGTTGAGAATGGTCTGCTGGATATCCGTATTCCGGATATACTGAGCAAATATAAACACCTGGCTGTACGCGCTTTTGACTATGCCGGCAACTTTTCCAGCCCTGTGAGCATGGAAAATCCTTTCTACAAGGAGCCGACATCTGCGCCGCAGACTACGCCCAGTGCAACACAGTCTGCACAGACAACGGATGTTCCGGAAACGCCTACACAATGGCCGGCAGATCCAACCGTGACCGGCTTTCCGTATCCGACAGCTGCAGACCCGACACCGCAGATCATCTATGTGCAGCCTGAGGCTACTCCGACCCCTGTTGTGGAAACGGAATACATCACGATTGGCCCTGGCATGCCTTATCTGGCAGATGGAAATGGTCATACCCTGGATGTCCTTTATTCCGCTGCTACGAACAAGCAGTTCATTACCATGCAGACCAAGAGCGGAAATGTGTTTTATCTGGTGATCGACTACGATAAACCCATTGATGAAGATGCGGAAATGTACGAGACGTACTTCCTGAACCTGGTGGATGAACGAGATCTGCTGTCACTGATGAGCGAGGACGAAATGCCCACAGCTACGCCCCAGGTCATTTATGTTACGCCTGAACCCACTGTGCAGCCTGCTGCTACGCCTGTGCCGACTTCTGCTCCCGTTGCAACGGAACCGCCCGCTGAGAAGCCTGAAAAGAATCAGACGACCGGCATTCTTGCCCTTGTGTTGATTGTTGCAGCCATTGGCGGCGCTGCTTTCTACTTCCTGAAGGTAAAGGGTAAAGGCGGATCTTCGAAGCCTTCTTCCAGTTATGATCTGGATGATGATGACGATGAGGACGAGGAAGAAGATAAGGGTACCGATGAATAAGTGAATCAACAATTGTGCCCCGGCTTGATAATCAGGCCGGGGCTTTGAAATGGAGGTAAATATGATGGCTGAGCTTGTCATTACTGAAAAGCCCAGTGTCGCGCGTTCCATCGCGGATGCGCTTGGTGTGCATGAAAAGCATGATGGCTATCTGCAGGGGCATGGCCTGATTATCAGCTGGTGCTTAGGACACCTGGTAGCCTCTGCCGTTCCCGAAGATTATGATCCGAAATACAAGGTGTGGCGCTATGAAGATCTTCCCATATTTCCAGACGAGTGGAAGTACAACGTAATCAGCCAGACCAGTAAGCAGTTTGCTGTACTGAAAAAGCTGATGCATGATCCGGCGGTGACTGAAATCGTCTGCGCAACGGATGCAGGCCGGGAAGGTGAACTGATCTTCAGATTGGTCTATGAAATGACCGGTTGCAGGCTGCCCGTTCGGCGGCTGTGGATATCCTCTCTTGAAAAGGAATCCATTGAAAAAGGGTTCAGCAATCTGAAAAGCGCTTCCGAGTATGACAATCTGTACAAGGCTGCCCTTTGCCGGGAGCATGCGGACTGGCTGGTCGGCATGAACGCGACACGGCTTTATTCCATGCTGTATGGGAGAACTCTGAAGGTCGGTCGGGTGATGTCGCCCACATTGGCAATGATCGTCAAACGCGAAGACAATATCCGTTCCTTTGTCCCTGAGAAGTTCTACACTGTTCAGCTTGAATCAGGGATCACTGTTACATCCGAACGCTTTTCAAACCGGGAAGAAGCGGAAGCGTTATGTCAGGAGTGCAATGGGAAGAATGCGGTGATTACAAACATAGATATGAAATCATCCATTATCGCCCCGCCCCGGCTGTTTGATCTGACAACACTGCAGAGGGAAGCAAATAAGATCTTTGGTTTCACAGCCCAGCAAACATTAGACTACGCACAGAGCCTGTATGAAAAACAGATGATCACATATCCCCGTACAGACAGTCAATTTTTAACCCGTGCGGATGGAAGCAAGCTGGATGCGTTGGTTGCATCCTTGTCTTCCAGCCTGCCTTTCGTTGCAGGGCTGAATCTGAATCCGAACGTCATGCGGGTTATCAATGATGCAAAAGTAACAGATCATCACGCGATCATTCCCACATGGAAAGCGGCAGATTTGAAAAACATGGAAAGCAGGCTGACGGACAGTGAGCGCACACTTCTGACATTGATCATTGTTCAGATGCTCTGTGCACTGGGTGAACCGTGCTTGCTTGAAACCAGGACGGTAACTGCAATCTGTGAAAATCACACATTCACACTAAAAACCAAATCTATTTCAAAAATGGGTTGGAAGAGCGTTTGGAACACATTCAGGGGCGCATATGGAACACGAGGAAGCTTCGAGGATGATGATATAACAACCTTTCCAAGCAGTCTTCAAAACGGAAGTATCCTATCAAATGTGAAAGCGTCTGTGAAGGAAGGAACAACCACACCTCCCAAGCATTACACAGAAGCCACCATCCTATCCGCTATGGAAAACGCCGGGAATGCTGAAATGCCAGCGGATGCCGAGCGTAAGGGTATCGGTACACCTGCAACCCGCGCAGGAATCCTGGAAAAACTGATCGCCGAAGGACTCATTGAGCGTAAGGGTTCAGGGAAAGCAAAAAGCCTGATTCCAACAGAAAAGGGGTCCTCCCTGATCGCAGTGTTGCCTGAACAGCTGCAATCACCGCTGCTGACTGCCGAGTGGGAACAAAAACTGAAACAGATCGAAAACGGTCAGCTCAATCCGGAAAACTTTCTGACGGGCATCAAGGATCTGATTTCTTTCCTGATCCAGAACGCACAGCGTGATCCGATCGCGGACACGCTGTTTCCGCCTGCTGCGGGGAAAGTCGGGAAATGCCCAAACTGCGGAGCAGCCGTTCTTGAAAAGGAAACCGGCTTTTTCTGTGAAAACCGTGTTTGCTCTTTCCGGCTGTGGAAGAAGAATCGTCTTCTTCAAAGCGGTGGCAAACCACCTACCACTGACATGATTCGGACGCTCTTGTCTGATGGCAAGGTTTTTGCCAAAGGGCTCAAATCCAAGAATGGTAAGACTTTCAGCGCAACTCTCATATTGGACTGTGCTGAGGACGGAAGTGCGAGAATCCGCCCTGTATTCAATTGAAAACAATGGAGGAAACGACAATGAAAAAGGTATTTGCCGCCTTTATGGCGCTGGTTATGATTCTGTCCCTGACGATCTGCGCTGCTGCAGAAGAAAATGCAGTAAATGCTCAGATTACCTTCACTACCGAGGATGATACTCCCCAGAGCATTTATGCTCCTGAAATCCCCGCGGGTACGCTGTCCGCGGAAGTGTTCGGCTTTGATGCGGCGCAGGTTTATGCGGTTTATTCAGCTCCGGATGTCAAGAGCATTCGCGGCGCTGGCGGAAAGTCCAAGGTCAGCACAAATGACTGGGTGCAGGTGTTTGGCCGTGAAGGCGAATGGCTCATGGTTCAGTACGACGTGAATGATAAGTTTTTCCGCATTGGGTACATTAGTGCAAAAGCGATTCCTGCCGGCATGAGTGTTCCTGAACTTAGCCTGGGAAACACTGCAGTTGTCACGATGGAGGATGTCAAAGTAACGGATGATCCTCTGGGCAATCAGGGAATGCTGGTCGAAATCCCCGCTGACAGCCATGTGACATGCCTGGGAACCATGGGCGAATGGAGCTATATCGAAGGCGTGAAAGATGAAAAGCTTTTCCGCGGCTTTGTACCATCAAGCGTATTGTCTGACACCATGGTCGTATACTCCGTGGAAGAGGCAAAGCGTGTGCTTGAAGGCGACTGGAGTGTATATGCCGGTGATGCCGGGAATGCTGATCATCTGAAGTTTGACAGTAATGGCACCATTTATGGTCGCCTTTCTGCTGATTCTGCGGAATGGAGCGGCCAGTGGGCTATCAGCAAGTATGATCCCAATCAAAAGGTTTACTGGAATGATCCCGAGTTTGAACTGACCATTTATCGTGATGAAGGGCCTAAAGCATACGGCCTTCGGATCTGCTGGGAACCTTATGGAGCCAACGGCGCAAGCTATGCACTGATCCTTTCTGAAGAAGGACGGAACAGCGGCCTTGTGCTGTGCAAGTAAAGAACGGAGACTGCGATATGAATGAAACCCATTTGCTGATTCTGGATGACTCAAAGACGTATTTACCGGAAAATTCGTTTGCCATCTATCAGGTGAAGAACGGAGAAGCATATCGTCTTCTCCGTTTTACTTCCCTGGACTCTCTGCAGAAGGATGCGCTTCGGTTCAGGGAACAAATGCATAACGAAACAGTCAAGCTATGGAACGAAGTGTTTACAGATAAACCCTCTGTTGAAGCATTGTTGCAGAAGGATGGTTTTCACATTGTTCCGTCAGAAGACTCACAGCGGATTACTGTGCATGACGAATACATGCATACTTCTGATTTCTGCCTTGGTTTCGGCGATCACTGCTGTTGGGTCGAAGGTTGTGACACCCGAACATTGGACACACTGGTACATGTTGATTCGTATGATCGGGTTTATGTTGGACAGATTCCGGATGAAAAGAAGAATCATCCGGAGCAGTTTCTGAATGAACTGTTTGCTCAGTTTAATTCCAGTTATGCGGATGGCTATACCGGACGTAGCATGAGCGTCAGTGATGTGATTACCTTCAACCTTAATGGAAAAATTACAAGCTATTATGTTGAGCCCATCGGTTTCCAGGAGATCAAAGATTTTCTCCCGCCTGTCAATTATCTGAAAAATGCTGAAATAGCGCTTGAAGATGATTTCGACATGATCGATGGCATCATCAATAACGGTGACAAGAAATCTGTCCGGGAAGAAATGAACGAATACCGCAACATGATTGAAGCATACGTTCATCCTTTCCCCAGGAATGGAAACAAGGATCATTCTGATCTTGAACATTGATAAAGGAGCAAAAAAGAAAATGGAAAACACTGAAAAAAGCACTGCCAAGCGCGAGGAACTGGTTATCAAGTTTGGAAAAGGCCTGGTCGGAAAGCCTTTCATGGCGAAAACCGGCAAAGAATGCGTTGGTATCAAGATCCCCAACGCCGACCCGGCGGACAAGACTCCCTGGGAATCCATTGTTGTCGGAGCCAATCGGGTTCATGAGGACAAGTTCGGCAAGGGTATGTGGATGAAGGTCTCTGCTGACGGCCAGACCAAGGTATCCCGTTCCATCATTACCGGACAGGACGAGAACGGCAAGAACATCTTCGAGAACACTTCCCGTATGGTTTCCAACCGTGATCTGAAAGCCATGATGGAAAGCTACAAAACCCGGGAGAAAACCTCTGTCCGTGATGCACTGGCGCAGCCAGCCATTCACGGCAGCGGTGAAAGGAAAGCGCCGTCTGCGGATATGCAGAGGTGATCGTGGTGGACCAAAGCAGCCAGACGCCTGATGAAAAAATCACCATGAGCTATACCCATGATTATCCTGACGATACTCAATTAACCTATATCAGAGAGGGCAAGCAGGTACACCTGCTGCTCTCTTTTCAGTCTGAGGACCCTGATATGGGAACCGAAGAAATGGAGTACAACAGTGACGGCGGTGAATCCCTGTCCGAACTGTTGAGCGATGCACGTGCGGAGCTTACTTCATTTCTGGATCGGCATGACACAAGCAGTTTCTATGAACAACAGGGAGAACATCCTCTGGATGGCATCCATAGCCAGGATGACTATTTCGGGGAGTTCTCCCGAACTTCTCTTTATGCTTTTGAAGCAGCAATGCAACAGGCTGAACAGGAAAAGCTGTCTGTTGTTGCGGAGCTGAAAAGGCTGTCCCAGAAGCAAAAACCCCGAAAAGAAAAAACTGTAGAAATGGAGATATGAAAATGGCAATTAAAGATGTTATTGATAATATTGGCCTTTCCTTTGATGAACTCTGCGATGCTTCGGAAATTCCTTCCTCTACGCTGAGTGATATTCTGAGCGGAAAGGCAGTCCTGAGTCATTGTCAGGCGCGTACGATTCAGAAACTGTCAAAGGGGCTTGATATGAGCATGGAAGAAGTCTTGGCACTGGAGGAGCCTGATATTCCGGCATGTGATTATGCCCCGGGCATGGCGGATAACGATGATTATGATGAGACCGAGGAAAAAGGCCCGTTGCATAGGCTTGAGTGTCCTACGACTTTCCTGTTTTTCAGACGAAGTATGCTGGAAATGCTTAGTATGCTTTCGATCATTGAAGATGGCGAATGTATGTTTGTCGAATCGACCATCGAAGCCGGTACGATTGAAAAGCTGTACGATCAGGGTTGCTATGATGCTGCGCTGTACACCCTGGGCCTGATTGATTATCTGTGTGACAAGAACGATATCCCGCGCCTTACCATGTATGACAAGTATCGTGGAGACACAATGGCGAAAACCGTTTATTGTCCTGAAGCTGAGGAAGACCCGATTCTGGATTGTGTTTACTTCCTGAAGATGATCCCCCAGTTTCTGAAGTTCAATATGATCGAAACTCCCGAAACTCTCAAGGAATACTGATAAAGTGCGAATGATGACTGAGGAAGCAGGCTGCCGGCTTGCTTCCTCAGTGCTTTTAGGAGGAAGCTTCCATGCCTGAATTCACCCAAGAAGAGCTCAATCTTATTTATCTTTATGATCCGGGCAGTCTGAGCGGACTGATCTATGAATTACGTTCTATGTTGAAAGTTCTGATGCCAGACGAGACTGATCTGCGAGAGTTAACCGAAAGCACGATCCATAAGGTTGAAGTCATGTCACGGGATGACTACAAAAAAATGTGTGAATCCTGGTCTCATGATGACCGCCTGCTGCATTTCAGCCTTGGATTGGACGACGAATCAATGAATTCCATGAACAATACGGAGGGATAATATGCCCGCGAAAGTACAGACCTATGTGGAAATGGCGAATCAAACGGCATTGAGTATTACTCAGGGCCCGGAAGCCTGGATGCAGTTTCTTCGTCATTCCGCACGGTTCTATAAATACTCATTCAATGATCAGCTGCTGATCTATGCGCAGCGACCCGAGGCTATAGCCTGCGCCAGCTATGAAATCTGGAACAACACTATGCACCGGTATGTGCGTCGCGGAGCCAAGGGAATTGCGTTGCTTGATCCTTCAGACAACGGAACTCGTTTGCGGTATGTGTTTGATGTGGCTGATACCGGTGAACTTCTACACTCCCGACCCGTCGAAATCTGGAGACTGGAAGACAGGCATCACAATACTGTCAATACGGCGCTGGACAATGTTTTTTCTCCACCGCCCATGACGAATCTGCGTGATCGTCTGAAAATCATTGCGCTGGAATCTGCCGCAAACTATCTTGACGGAAATTTGAAAGATATCGTCGACAGCGTTGCCGGTTCATCTCTTTCCAGCTATGATGAAGCTGAGATCGGGAGATCCTTCCTGAATACCGCGATGTTCAGCATCTCCTTCATCCTCCAGGCCAGATGTGGTATGGAACCGGATGTCACACAGGATTCCCTTCAGGAGATTGCAGGATGGAACACTCCCGGTGCGGTAAGCCAACTCGGAGACGCTGTTGCGGAAATGAGCAAGCAGATTCTCCGGCAGATCGAAATCGCAGTCAAAGACTATGAAAGGGGCGTTGAGTATGATGCAGCTGAATTACGTACAGAACGGAGATTACCTGATTCCGGAGATGGGCCTGACCGAGCAGGAGCAGAAGCCCCTGGGCAAGTACGGGATGATGCGCCGGAAGTATCTGGAGGAGAACCGTCACGGCCTGTATACGAGACTAATCCTGAACGGAACGCTGATGGAGCACCTGCAGGAGATCGAAGAGACGGCGCAGACGAGACTGGAGACGATCATGGACAGCCTGAAGAAGACGAACGGAGTGACAGAGGATCTGAAGGCGAAGGATCAGATGACTTGGGTGGCCCGGATGAACGCTCTGAAGAATCAGGCGGAAGAGATGATCTTCTCGGAACTGATCTTCGCCTGAACATTCATGCGGAACAGCTGAGCCTGTTCCCAAGCGAAAAGGAACAAATCAAAAAGCTGGATGCGATGATCATCCACAGGCCCATAGGAACGGAGCGGAGTGACCGCCCCGTTCTTCATTTATCTGACGAAGAAATCGAGCATGTTCTCAGGCGCGGTTCTGGGTTCGAAGGCGGAAAACTGAGGATTGCTGCCCTTTACTCCATGAATCCGACGCCGGTCGATGCCCGGGTATTCCTGAGCAATGAATACGGTGTTGGCGGTCACAGCCACACCTTTCTGGACGGGACCAGTGGTTTCATTGACTACAACTCCCGTGGTATGCAGTTCCGGCGGTGGAAAACCAATGAGGAGTACAACCTGCGTTGGCATGCAGTCGAACGATATATTCGGAACATGATGGAGCAAGGGACATACCTTACTCCGCAAGAACAGCAGCGCTTTGCAGAATTGCAGAGCGATTTTTTGGGCATGGAAATGCCGCTCCCGCAGCCGCGGATGCATTACCCGCCTGTTGAACCTGAAACATTAACTCATGGATATCGTTCCACCAATGGGATTGTTACCCAGATGGATATTGAGCGTACCCTCCGGGAATGGAACGGGCACATCGAAGGCAAGCATGCCATGGTCCGCTTCGTGAAGGAAGGACATACCACAGAAGAAATCGCGGAACGCCTGCACGCTGAGTACGATGCTGAACTGCCGGCTCTCCCTGTCACAGTGAACGATATCCGGCACGATGTTCCTTGGACGGATGCTGCCAACACTTTGAATCGCCTGGTCTGGGAAAACGAGTTCTATACAGAAACAGAGATTGATCACCTGGACGATATTGATCCTGTGGCAATCCGGGAACAGCTTGCTGAAAATGGTATTGTTGACGGCGATGTAGTTGATCCTGAAGCACTGAAAAGCAGCGAAATAGTCCAGCAGGCCGATACTGATGCTGAAGCACTTGCAGAGCAAGCCGAGACTGACGATATTCCTCCACTTCGCCCTGGTGAACGCAGGCTTCCCGAACATGACGGGATTCCTGCTATGCGTGAAATCGTGGTGGATTTGACTCCCCGTGAGCCTGAACTGCCCGTCTTTTCCTATGAGCTGCATGCCGGGGATACAATTTATCTTGGCGATCAGCCTTTCGTTGTGGAGAATGTCGGACTCTTTGATATCAGCATGCGCGATCCATCTCAGACATATCCTATTCTGAGAACGGAAAGCAAGGAAATGCTCCAGCGTTTGCTGGGCCTGGATATCCGGAATGATGTCTACCGTCCGGGATTTTGGCCAGAGGCGCAGGAGACACTCCCCGAAGCGCAGCCTGAACTGCCTGTTAGCACGGAGAACTTCCATATTACGGATGATCATCTGGGTGAAGGCGGACAGAAAACAAAATACGCTTTCAATGTTGCAGCCATCCGAACGCTGAAAACCATTGAAGCAGAAAATCGTGGAGCAACCTCGGAAGAACAGGAGATCCTTTCCCGGTATGTTGGCTGGGGCGGTATTCCTCAGGCTTTTGATCCGGAAAATGAAGGCTGGAGCAATGAATTTTCAGAGCTGAAAGAGCTGCTGACTCCTAACGAGTATGATATGGCGCGCTCTTCTACGCTGAACGCGCATTATACATCACCGACAGTGATCCGGGCCATGTATCAGGCATTGGAGCAGATGGGCTTCCGTACCGGAAACATCCTGGAGCCTTCCTGCGGTGTCGGTAACTTCTTCGGTATGCTGCCCGAATCGATGACAAACAGTCACCTGTACGGTGTAGAACTGGATAGTGTGACTGGTCGCATTGCCAGACTGCTTTATCCCAAAGCGGATATCACAGTTGCCGGCTTTGAAACTACGGACAGGAAAGATTTCTTCGATGTAGCTATTGGCAATGTTCCCTTCGGTGCCTATAAGGTGTCAGACAAAGCCTATGACCGCTACAATTTCCTGATTCATGATTACTTCTTTGCCAAAGCGATAGATCAGGTTCGTCCTGGAGGCGTGATTGCTTTCATCACTTCCAAGGGAACCATGGACAAGCAGAATCCTGATGTACGCCGGTATATCGCACAGCGAGCTGAGCTTCTCGGCGCTATCCGGCTTCCAAATACTGCTTTCAGCGCAAATGCAAACACATCCGTCACTTCGGATATCATTTTCCTGCAAAAGCGGGATCGCGTGATTGATATTGAGCCTGACTGGGTACATCTGGGAACAACCCGGGACGGAATTGCAGTAAACAGCTATTTTGTCGATCACCCTGATATGGTTCTAGGCAGGATGGTTCTGGATGAAAGCATGTACGGCAGCCCAGAAACGGCCTGTGTTCCCTTCGAAAATGCGAACCTGGCGGATCAGCTTTCGGATGCTGTAAGAAGCATTATCGGTGAATATCAGGAAGCAGAGCTCCCGGATATCGGAGATGATGCGCCGGCTCAGAAAACAATCCCGGCGGACCCGTCTGTAAAGAACTATTCGTTTACGGTCGTGGACGGTGATGTGTACTACCGGCAAAACTCTGTCATGGTGCAGCCTGACCTCAGCGAAACAGCCAGGGAGCGTGTCAAGGGGCTTGTACAGCTTCGCAGCATGGTAAATGAACTGATCCAGGCACAGATGGATAACGCGCCGGATGAAATCATTGAAGCACATCAGCAACGCCTGAATGCTGTCTATGATGCTTTCACCGCAAGATACGGCCTGATCAACGCCCGGGGAAATGCAAACGTCTTTTCCTCGGATTCTTCGTATTACCTGCTTTGTTCCCTTGAAATTGTCAACGAAAAGGGTGAACTGGTACGGAAAGCTGACATGTTCAGCAAACGGACAATCCGGCACAGTACCCCTGTAACGCATGTGGACACGCCTGCGGAAGCGCTGGCGGTTTCCATTACAGAAAGGGCGCGGGTAGATCTGCCTTTCATGGCGGAACTGACCGGAATGCAGGAAGAGGATATCGCAGATCAGCTGACTGGTGTGATTTTTCAGGTGCCAGGACCGCTGGATGATGACGGAAGACCAACCTATGTAACAGCGGATGAGTACTTGTCCGGTAATGTCCGGCAGAAACTGCGGGAAGCGGAAGATGCTGCGGAGATGTCCCCGTACTTCGATGTGAATGTACAGGCTCTGAAGGCTGCACAGCCCAAGGATCTGGAAGCATCGGAGATTGATGTGCGGCTTGGGGCTACCTGGGTAGACAAGAAGTATATCAACGATTTCATGTGGGAAACCTTTCAGACACCGTTTTATATGAAACGGACTGTGCATGTGAATTTCTCTGCCTATACCGCTGAATGGTATATTGACGGGAAAAACATGTTCTCAGCGAATAACGTTGCAGCATATGTGACCTATGGAACAGACCGCGCAAACGCTTATCGGATCTTGGAAGACACCCTGAACCTGCGAGATATCCGGATTTACGATACCATTCAGGACGCGGAAGGCAAAGAAAAGCGAGTATTGAACCAGAAAGAGACCACGCTTGCCCAGCAAAAGCAGCAGGCAATCAAGGAAGCTTTCCGCGACTGGGTATGGAGAGATCCTGATCGCCGGGAAGACCTGGTGCATACGTACAATGAGCTTTTCAATTCTATCCGTCCTCGCGAGTTTGATGGCAGCCATATTTCTTTTGACGGAATGACGCCTGAAATTGATCTGCGGGAACATCAGCGGAATGCGGTTGCACATATTATCTATGGTGGAAACACCCTGCTCGCCCATGAAGTCGGTGCCGGCAAAACCTTTGAAATGGTTGCTGCCGTCATGGAATCTAAACGCCTTGGATTGTGCCAGAAGGCAATGTTTGTAGTGCCGAATCACCTGACGGAGCAGTGGGCATCTGAATTTCTTCGCCTGTACCCCAGTGCAAACATTCTGGTCGCAAACCGAAAAGACTTTGAAAAAGCAAACCGGCAGAAATTCTGTGCGCGGATTGCCACCGGCGATTATGATGCCGTGATCCTTGGCCATAGCCAGTTTGAACGGATTCCGGTATCCCAGGAGCGCCAGCAGCGGCTATTGAAAGAACAGATCGACGATATCACGGACGGCATCATGGAAATGAAGCGGAACCGCGGTGAACGGTATTCCATCAAGCAGCTGGAACGTGCAAAGCGCTCACTGGAAGTACGGCTGAAGAAGCTGGAAGCTGAAGAGAAGAAGGATGATGTTGTCACCTTTGAACAGCTTGGTGTTGACCGGTTGTATGTGGATGAAGCGCATGCCTTCAAAAACCTGTTCCTGTTTACAAAGATGCGGAATGTGGCTGGTCTGTCCGCTTCGGAAGCGCAGAAATCCAGCGATATGTTCCTGAAATGCCGGTACATGGATGAAGTGACCGGCGGACGCGGTATCGTTTTTGCGACAGGAACGCCTGTAAGCAATTCCATGACAGAACTGTACACCATGCAGCGCTATCTCCAGTATGGAACACTGCAGCAGAAGAGCCTCAGCCAGTTTGACTGCTGGGCTTCCACCTTTGGAGAGACCACGACGGCAATCGAACTGGCTCCGGAAGGAACAGGCTACCGTGCGAGGACGCGGTTTGCCAAGTTTTTCAATCTTCCAGAACTGATGAAGCTGTTTTCTGAAGTCGCTGACATCAAAACAGCGGATCAGCTGAATTTGCCCCGCCCTGAGGCCCATTATGAGACCGTTGTAGTGCATCCATCTGAATACCAGAAGGAAATGGTGGGTCAGCTTTCCGAACGTGCTGCCGCAGTTCACTCTGGCTCTGTTGACCCAAGCCAGGATAACATGCTGAAGATTACCTCTGACGGCAGAAAACTGGGCCTTGATCAGCGACTGATTAACCCTTTGCTCCCGGATGATCCCGGAAGCAAGGTGAATGCCTGTGTGAACAACATTGTTCGCATCTACAACGAAGGAAATGCTGAAAAACTGACACAGCTTGTTTTCTGTGATCTGTCTACGCCTCGCGGGAAGGCCACGAACGAAAAGGAGGCTGCCGCGCTGGCTGACGCGAAAGAGGAAACCGGAATTGGAAATTTCAACATCTATGATGATATCCGTGAAAAGCTTGTTTCCCATGGAATCCCCCGGGAGGAAGTTGCTTTTATCCATGAAGCGAATACAGAAAAGCGCAAGTCGGATCTGTTTGCAAAAGTACGCTCCGGACAGGTGCGAATCCTGATGGGAAGCACACAGAAAATGGGTGCCGGCACCAACGTACAGGATCGCCTGATCGCTCTCCATGACCTGGACTGCCCTTGGCGGCCTGGTGATCTGGAACAGCGTGCAGGACGCATTGTTCGTCAGGGCAATCAGAACAAGGAAGTGTTTATCTTCCGGTATGTCACTGAGGGCACCTTTGACGGATATCTCTGGCAGACGGTTGAAAACAAGCAGAAATTCATTTCCCAGATTATGTCCAGCAAAAGCCCTGTCCGTTCCTGCGAGGATATTGATGAGACAGCGCTTTCCTATGCCGAGATCAAGGCTTTGTGCGCCGGAGATCCGCGCATAAAGGAAAAGATGGACCTGGATGTGGATGTGGCTCGTCTGCGTTTGATGAAATCTGATCATCTGACCAAGCAGTACAGACTGGAAGATCAGATCTTGAAGAAACTGCCCCAAGAGATTGATCAGGCTGAACAGGTGATTGCTGCTTTTGATAAGGATATCGAGGTGCTGCGGGAACATCCGCTGCCCGAAGAAGACTTTGTAGGCATGCGTGTTGACGGCTCTGTGATTGGCGACAAGGAAGAAGCCGGAAATGCGATCTTGGAAGCCTGCAAAAAATCCACACATGGCGAAGTCATTCCCATTGGCGAATACCGCGGTTTCGAACTGTCTGTACAGTATGACTTGTTCAACAATCGATTCCAGATGTCACTGCAGGGCGCTCTGACGCATCGAACGGATGCCGGCACTGATGCCCGTGGCAATATTCTCCGTCTGGATAATGTACTGGCAAACATGCCTCAGCGACAGGAAGATGCCAAGGCGCGATTGGAGAACGCCCAGAATCAGCTTGCCTCCGCAAAAGAAGAATTAGGGAAACCCTTCCCTCAGGAAGAAGAACTGAAAACCAAAAGCGCAAGGCTGGCTGTTCTTGACGCAGAGCTGAACCTTGATCGTACTGCGCATCCCCCTGCCAAGGAAAAAAGCACAGAGGAGCCTGATAGATAATGACTATGGCTGCGGTACGCAAAGATGATATGCCGGCATCTGGTGACTGGAAGCTGTATCAGATGATTAAGGATAATGTCACAACACTGGATGCAGCAGGCCGATATGGGATTGCGGTGAACAGACGCGGAATGTGCCGATGCCCATTTCATAAGGATAAGAACCCCAGCATGAAGATTGATAAGCGCTTCCATTGCTTTGGTTGCCAGGCAGACGGTGATGTGATCTCCTTCACATCCCGTCTGTTTGGTTTAACCCGAAAAGGCGCGGCGCTTAAACTGGCTGCTGACTTTGATCTCCGGATAGATTCAAGACGACTGAGAATTGTTCCCACACCGCATCTGCCTATTTCCGAAGAGGAAAAAATAGAACGCTGTGCAGCGCATTACTTCAGAGAACTGTGCAATTACCGGCTGCTTCTCGTCAATTGGCGAGAAGTATATGCGCCTCAAAACCCAGGCGACATCTTTGATCCGCGGTTTGTAGAAGCGATGCATATGCTGCCTGTGGTTGAAAATGAACTCGATATCCTCTGGTCAGGGGATCTGCAAAGCAAAAAAGCTGTCATTGATGAAATCAGGCAGCGAAAAGAAAAGGAAGTGATTTCTATGGATGGAACCGTCACGGTTCCTGTCTATTACCAGGACGGAAGCTACGCGCGGGATCATAAGGAACTGGAACTTTTTCGAAGCTCACATATGGAGAATATCAACTGCAAGAAAGCGATTGAAGCTGCGATTGCCAGGGACTTCGATGGAATTCGCCTGCGGAAAACTGCCGCGGACGAAGTGCTGGATACGTATGGAGCTGAACGGGTTTCCCTGGTGCTGGCAGCGACTGTTCAGACAAAATCATGGGACGGACGCTTTTCACAACAGAATAAAGACTGGGCCTTCTCTGTGAGAATGCCTGATAACCGCCCTGACATGGATTATGATCGTCGGGATGCCTATGCTGTTACATCTCATCCTGCGGTTCTGGACGGGTTCATTAATCTTGCCCGGAGAGAAATACAGGAGCGCAGCAAGGTGTCTGTTCGTGATGCACTGAGCCATACGCCGGCAAACACTCCCAAACCCTCGCTGAAAAAGGATGGAATTGAAAGATGATGGAGGAAAGCACGATGAATCAGAATGAAATACTGGAAAATGCCATTTATGGCGTAATGCTGACTTCCGGACAGTCTGTTGAGATCACCGAGGTCAATCCCGGGGAAAAGCTTTTTGATTGCGCTAGGCGAAACATCGGGTGTGAATGGGTTGAAATCGTTGAGCCTGAAGCTCTCAGCGACAAGAATTACGTCATACTGATTGACGAGGAAGCCAAGCTGAAGGGTGATGTGCATTTTGTAAACTGCATTGCCAGCTATCTTTACGAATCCCACGAGCACGGCGATGTGATCATAGGCAATGCCATGATCGTCAAAGCAGAGGAAGATTCCCTGCGGCTTCTGACAGAATCTGAGGCCATTGACCTGGCCCGGGACATGTCGAAGATCCGAAAAGTATCAATCCATGAAATGACGGAGTTTCTCAGTAATAAACAAATGGCTGAAGTCAAACCGGAGAGATCAATTTCGGCTATTCTTCGCATGGGTGCCGAAATTGGCAATCGACAGCCTTGCGGCCCTGATGATCGGGAGCGATAATACAGATGAAGCAAGGCACACGAAGCAAAATGCTCACCATGCGATTAACGGATCAGGAGAAGGATGTGATCGCCGAGAAGATGAAGATTGCCGGAATTCC
>JAEEGL013469233.1_pt1 | contig 16907 bp, 14 predicted proteins | sample 9134231 | NCBI WGS metagenome assembly JAEEGL01 (sample SAMN16246548, study PRJNA631951) | gut metagenome | biome: gut microbiome; feature: rumen; material: fiber-attached | host: Bos | place: Iran: Karaj | collected 2018-10
AAATAATATATTTAAAAACAATTAGAATTATTAAAGTAATAAAAATTATTTTTAAATCATTACCTAAAAGATTATTCAATAATATTTTAAAATTATATGATGTTAAAATATTAATTAATATAAAGATTATAGACATAAAAAGAATACTTATTAAAACACTTTTATATTTTATAAAAATATTTTTTATTATACTAACAATCTGGTTATTTTCTTCTATTTTTGGGATTACTTGTTTTGGTTTTAAAACAATAAAATAACCAGTTGATATATTTTGAAACTCAGAAAAACTCAAATAGCTATATCCCTTACCTGGATCCATAATAAGGACTTTGCTCTTCTTAAACTCAATTTTATATAGAACTACAAAATGATTTATTTTTTTATCAATAACAACATGACATATAACCGGTAATAAGTCACATTTGATACTTTTTAGTTTTCCTTTTATTCCATAACCTTCAAAGCCAAGTTCTCTTGCACATCTTAACATATTTAAAGCATTAACACCATTTTTATTAGTCTTGGTCATCTCTCTTAAGCTTTCTTTAGAAATATACCCCCCATAATACTTAATAATTGATAAAAGACAGCTAACTCCACAATCTTTTATATCATCTTGTAAAATACAATATTTATCACTCATTTATCCTCCCATTAATATTATTAGGAGGATAATTAAAGATTAAAATTTTTTTTAAATTATTTTTTTCTATTGATTTATAAGGCTATAACGACATATAATAATTGAACAAGTGTTCTATAAGGAGGATTATGAACAATACTGAAAAAATACTATTAAAAGAAATTATTGACTATTATAAAAAGAATAGATTAATGCCCAGCATACGCTATTTAATGAAGAAGATTTCAGCTAATTCTACCAATACTATTTATTACCATCTAAATAAATTAGAAGAATATGGATACTTAAAACGAAATAATATGAATAAGCGAATTATAAATGATGATTATCGCTATTTTGCTAACGATTTAAAATATATTAAAGTATTAAATGAAAATATACTTGTTAAAATGGTACTAAACAATAAAAAAGAATATTTAGCATTTACTATTAAAAATAATTATTTTAAAGATAATAATATTATTAAAGGAGATATATTAATTATTGAAAAGAATAAACAACTAAAAAATAATGATTTAGGATTATTTGTAATTAATAATAACTACTATATTAAAAAATACTTTTATAAAGATGGGTTCTATATATTAGAAGATGATAAAAGAGAATATTTTAATAATATTAACATTATAGGTAAAGTAATATATGTTGAAAGAAAAATAAAATAAAAGAGACATTTTGTCTCTTTAAAAATAGAAATTATTTCCATTTCTTGAACCAATAATAATTGCTAATAAAATATATAAAACAACAACTATTAGAAAAGCCGAGCCATTATTATGGTTATTGCAATTTTTTTCCATTTCATTCATAATAACACCCCCTTAAATGTAAGCACCAACAATAATTACTAGTAAAATAAATAAAACTAAAACAATAGCATAAGAAGATACATAATTGTTATACATATATAATTCCTCCTTTTTAATATATTCGATTTATTTTATGGAAATTATAAAATTAGGTGCGGGCAAAAGATATAAAATATGTAAATATTCTTGTATTTTCTATGTAAATTTGCTATTATTATTAATGTACAAATTGGAGGAGAAATGAAAAAAATAGTTAAAATATTATCTTGTGGTTTAATTGCCTTAATGCTTACTGGATGTGGAAGTGAATCTACTCCTACTGATGGTAGTAAAAATATTGTTTCGTTTAATGATGAAGAAATGAACATTACCATTGATAAATTATATGATGAGCTTAAAACTCGCTACGGTCTAAATTATATTATTGGTATAATGGATGAACAAATTCTTGATAAGGAATATGAAGATAGTGATGATGCTGATGCATATGTTGAAAATCAAATTAAAATATTCCAACTATATTATGGATTAAGTGATGATGCTGCTTTACTTGATTATGTTAGAAATTATGGCTATAGTACCATTGATGAATTCAAAGAATATTTAAAAACAAACTATAAACGCACTTTAGCAGAAAAAGACTATTTAAAAGATCAAATTACTGATAAGGAAATTGAAAAGTATTATACTGATAATATGTATGGTGATGTTACCATAAGTCATATTCTAGTAAAAGTTGATTCAACTGGTGATAATACTGAAGAAGAAAAAAAGGATGCTGAAACAAAAGCTCAAGATAAAATAAAAGAAATATATGAAAAGTTAGATGGTGGTACAAGCTTTGCAGAAGTTGCCAAAGAATATTCTGATGATGCCGCTACAAGTAGTAATGGTGGAAGAATTGGTACTTTTAATAAAGGTGAAATGACTACAAGATTTAATGAAGAATTTGAAAATGCTGTCTTAAAACTTGAAAAAGGAAAATATACTGCTAAAACCATTAGTTCTACTTATGGATATCATATTATATATAAAGATGAACAAAAAGAAAAACCAGAACTTGCCACAGTTAAACAAACAATTATTGATGCATTAATTAAAGAAAAAGAAACTGAAGATACTAAAGCTCAAAATAAAGCGTTAATTGAATTAAGAAAAAAATATGGCTTAAAATTTGATGATGAAGAATTAAATTCTCAATATGAAAATGCTGTTAATAATTGGTTATATTCAACTGATGAATAATTAAAACTCAAGGACTAATCCTTGAGTTTTTCTTTACGCTTTTTAAATAAAATTTTATATATACGGTATGAATCTTTGAAAACTTTAAAATGACTTTTTTTATTACTATCATGCAAGTACACAGTTTCAATATCAACTTCTTCTATTATTTCTTTTTTCTTAACAAGCGCTATTAATTCATTTATTTCGTATTCAAAACGATCACCATCTACTTTTAATAGAAAGGGAATCAAGCGATTCGGTCTAGCTCGAAGACCAGTTTGAGTATCTTTTATATATACTCCATATAACCATTTAAATACCCTTGATGTAATACGATTTCCCAATTTATTTCGCCATGGTGTATCTTCAGTGTTAAATAGCCTTGTCCCAAGAATAAATTTATCTTTCTTTTCTAAGACATCACATATTTTAATAACATCACTAACTTTATGCTGCCCATCAGCATCTAAAGCAATAACTCCTGCATAATCATTTATTAAATTATCCTGATAATATTTAAATGCTGTTTTAAGAGCTCTTCCTTTTCCTAAGTTTATATCATGAGTTAAAACAATACATTCTTTATTCTTTTTTAATTTATTAAAAATATCATCATTTTCACTACCATCATTGACAATAATTATTTTTTTAAATGTTCCTCTTAATTCATCAACAATCTTTATTAACTTCTCATCCGGATTTAAAGCCGGTATTATTGGCACAACCATTTTACACCTATAACCTTTCTAATTTCTTTACACCATATGTATTTAAAATAATAAATAGTATTACATCTATAGCAAAAACTATAATTGTTACTAAAAAACAATAGTTAGTTGTTAACTCTCTTATAGTTAAAGGAACAAGAACTGAGATAGCACCAATTATTAAAGTTAAAAATACTGGTAATGATTGCTTAATAACTTGTATTTCGTTAGTAAAATCAAATTTTGGATCAAGCAAATTAAATAATAATCCCATCTGTGAAATTAATAATGCATAACTAATTGGCATTAAATATAAAAGAATAAAATCAATTAGTTCTAAGTGCAAGTATATTCCAAAAAATGTACTACCAATTAAAATCGTTGGTAATAAGAAAGTTAAATTAACTAATATCTTACTTAACAATATCTTTATTCCTTTAACTGGCAGCATTCTAACAATCCAAAGTGACTTTCCTTCAAGTGATATTGAACAATGCGTTGTTGACGATATAGCACACATTAAAGTAATAATTAAAATTATTTGATTCTTTAAAAAACCACTGAACTCCGGAATATTAAATAAATTAGCAATAGTATTTTCATTAAATATAAGAATTCCTAATATCATAAAAAGTAATAATACGCAACCAAAAATTGTATTTAATGGATACATTGGATTAGAAAAAAACTTTTTAATTTCTTTTTTATATAAACTTGATAGCGGTTTATTTACTTGATAGTTTTTTATTTCATAATCGCTCGAAGTATGACTTTTTATTAATTCTCTCCTTATTTTTTCATATAAAATATTCAAGACAAAAATCATAATTACTAAAACAATAGCTGGTGTAATCAAAAATATTAATAAGTCTTTGAAGTTAAAATCCGTAATTAATCTTAAAAAGTTATTAACAAGTGGATAAAATTTACCAATACTACTTATAGAATTAGAACTAAAGTTTGCCATATCCGCAGTTGTCATACCATTCATTTTAAATGATATAAAGAAAGCAATTGCAATAATAGTTAAATTAACAACATAACTGCCTACTGTCTTATTAATAAATTTACTTGCCAAAAGAGATATAAAGACACCAACTATTATGGATAATACCATTGGAACAATGGGTATAATTAATAAAAGAAAAAAATATAATAAGTAATTATCTAATGGCAAATATCTTACATAGGCAACAAAAGAAGGAACCATAAATAATATAGTATAAATTAAATTAAGAATATATAATGATGTAAGTTTACTTAACAAGATAACATTTCTTTTTATAGGTAAACTAAATAATAAATCATGATCTTTAAAGTCAAACAAAACCCCTTTTATTCTTAAAATGTTACTAGTAATAATAAAAATACTTACAATTAAAAACATTAATCCAAATAATAAATTAGGAACACCCATAGCAATAAGCCCCGGCATAAATTCATTGGATAAATAATAAATATAAAATCCTAAATATAAGAATGCAATGATTAATAACAATAATCTGGCATAATTCTTCTTATTAACACTTTTATATTTGGAATTATTTACTTTTTGCAAATTAAAGAAGCTTAATAAATTTATTTTGGTAATTAATAAATATTTACTCATGGATTTTCTCCATAAAGACATCTTCAAGGGATTTATCTTTTAAAATCTTTTTCATATCCCCTTCTACTACTAATTTGCCATTTTTAATAACTGCAACTTTATTACATAGTTTTTCTGCAACATCTAATATATGCGTTGAGAAGAAAATACTACAACCTTCTTTTGTCATCTCTTTCATTATTTCTTTTAAATTATGGGTACTTTCAGGATCAAGACCAACAAATGGTTCATCTAAAAGTAATAACTTTGGTTTATGAATTAAAGAAGATATAATAGCTAGTTTCTGTTTCATACCATGGGAATAAGTACTAATTGTATTACCAAGAAAACCGGTAAGTCCAAATAAATCACTATACTTTTTTATTAACTCATTACGATCTTCTCCTACTCCAAAAATATCACTAATGAAATTTAAATAATCGATTCCCTTTAAAAATTCATAAAGATCAGGATTATCTGGTAAATAAGCAATTTTACTTTTACAAAGAATAGGATTACTTAATATTGATACACCATCTATTAAGATATCTCCTTCTTCAAAAGGTAGTATTCCAGCAGCAGCTTTTAATGAAGTAGTTTTCCCAGCCCCATTATGACCAACAAAGGCATAAATATCACCATCTTCAACAATTAAACTTAGATTATTAACTGCTTTTTTATTACCATAATTTTTACCGAAATTTCTAAACTCTAACATAATACACTCCTAATAGATAATATATCACAAAGAAATGCAAAATAAAAGACCATTAACGGTCTTTTACTTGGTTTCCTTAATAATTCCACATATTCTTGACATAACATTACTATGACTTTTTTCATTGCATGTACCTAGATATGCTTCACGATTAGAATGATTATCAGCTTTAATATTAGAAATATCTTCTCTTGATAAATCAAAAGTATATAAGGCACCTTCTTTACTATCTATTACATTAGTAAAATCAAATACAATGTTCTTCCAATTATTATTCAAATTATTTAATCTATCATCATTTATAAAAGGATTCTTTGTATTAATTATACGATATGCTTCTGAAGATTTAGATTCAACGACATCAAATTTACAATTTTTATTTCTTATTGAAGAATCTTTTTTTATTCCTAAACCAGTTATTTCTGTATCAATTGTGTAATTACTTCCTACTCTTGCTTTATCCAAATAAATACGGTGTCCACCATTTATATATTTGTCATTTCCTTCATCTGATTGATTATTGTAAACTGTCTTAACTACTTCTCCAATGTTATTTAAATATACTTGTGGTGGACTAAACTCATATGTCTCAACTATTGTGGCAGTAAATTCATGTACACTTACATCACCTAAAAGATTTTTTTCATTATTCTCACCAAAAGTAACTTTTTTATCCTTTGGTTCAATATCCAATTTAATTGTATCATACTGTAATTCAGATTTACCTTCCTTAAAATATCCCAATTTTACTGTACCTTGAATACCTGTATTACTAAGATTCGCATTAAAATCATTTGAATAATTATTATATATTTCATTGTAGCGAGTTACATTTCTCTTTAAAATATCCAACTGATTACTATTAAATGCTTCCTCGCGCTCATTTTTTTCATTTTTAGCATCATTTATATTCTTACTTAATCGATTATATTCAGCAGTATAAATTGCATCATTAAAACTTCCTTTACAAATTTTAGTGGTTTTTAAACCTACAAGATAATCTATACCATTGACTAAATTGTTTTTTCCCATCATAACCCTTAGTACAGTATCTTCTAATCCTGGGTTATAATCTACTGCATATGATTCTGTACACTCAAATTCATAATATGTTGTAGCATCAAGTGAACAAGATTCTTTGGATTTTACATCTTCTGTTGAAACATCGTTCTTACAATTATAATCAATATTTATTTTATTATTAAACTTATTTTCTACACAAGCATTTTCGTCAACACACTCATCTTCCGTTAAATATGGTATAGCATAGTCATCACTTGATTTCTTATTAGTTGCCCAATACATGCTTCCATCCTTTTTACGAAAACACATTGGATCATTTTGAGGATCAACACTTGGTTCTGGACTAGGTCCATTTGCACCACAGCGAGTCCATTTTTCATGATAACAATAACGATCAGGTTTATTTTCATCAACATACTGTCCGGTATACGCCACATTAGATGTAGTGTTATTCTCTGTCCCGGGTTGTGGAGTTTTAAAGCAATAATTTCCACTGCTAGGACCACTCCATTTGCCACGATATTCAATACTAATACTTGCTTTTGAATTATTTTTTAAGGTTACACTTGCATTTACCGTTCCGCATTCTTTAGTATTTCCTAATTTACATCCCACACTTTTTCCAGCTGCTGTACAAGTAACTGGACCTGTACTTCCACTTACTGATGCAACTTCTTCAGAATACGAAACAGCTGCAGATAAAGGTGAATTATAGGCAACTTTAATTTGTGAAGTACCACCTGTAGCTTCTATAGGTAAAGCATCTATATAACACGATGAATCCTTCTTACCATCTTTAAATCTAGATTCTCCATTTGCTCTTGCATATACATAATATCGTCCAGCATTATTAATGGATGTAGACAATTTTGCATCAATTACAGTACAATATGTACATTCATAACCGTACTGTGTACAAGAAAGAACTGCTATTTTTTCAACATCTTTACCACATTCTCCAACTTTTGCATTACCATTTCCATTAATCGCTTGAGTACAGGCATATGCATTAGTTTCTGTTTTCCCATCAATACAACATGGTGATACATTAAGGCAACCGGTTCTTGTTGAATTTGCTATTTGATTGTTACCACAAGTTGCTTTTTGATGTGAACTATTACAGTAATCTTTACCTGTTAAATTTTTACATGGCTGGCATGATTGTGCCCCAGTAACACTATATTTATCATCTGGGCATTGATCACAATTACCTCCATCAATTCCATTGTAAGTTCCTGCAGGACATTGTGAACACTTCGAAGTACCACCTTTACTTCCAAATCCCTTACTACATTCTTGACATCCACCGTTACCATCTGGTTCTTCACCGTTATCACAACGTTGTACACACCCGTTACGTTTCTCATTTGGTATTTTCCCAGTTGAACATGTTTTTTTCTCAGTTCCTGAACAATAAAATTGTCCACTCAATTCTGAACATGGTTTACAACTAGAACCAGATTTATAATAGCCATCTTCACATATATTACAATCTGATTCCGAAGTTTTCCCTGTTCCATTAGTAGTATAACCTATTGGACAAGAATAACAATTATTATCAGCAGCCGGACTATATGTTCCCTTATTACATGTGGTGCAACTTCCAGAGCCCATTGAATCTGTTTTTCCCTTACCGGCGTCACATTTATCAATTTTTACACACCTTCCTGCAGTCATCGAATAACCATCTAGACATTTATCACAGCCTTTTCCAGCTGCAGATGATGTATATCCCGTACTACAAGGTGAGCACGCTGTTGCACTTGAACTATACTGCCCAATTGGACATGCTTCACACTTGCCACTTTTATAAAAATAATTACTACTACACATGTTTCCACAAGTATTTGTTGAACTTTTCCACTCTTTACCTGTTTCATTACATATACAGCCTTTATGATCTCCTTTTGCTACTGCATTTTGTGGACATGCATTACATGGTGCTTTTCCTGTTGATGAATAATTATTTCCTGTACAGGACTTTGCCACACACCTATTTGATGATGTCCATTCCTCATTACTATCATCACACACACAGCCTGTTCTGTTACCATTTGGACTTGAACCATTAACACAAGTTGTAGGGCTTGATGATGCACTAGCACAATACTGATTGTATCCAGCATTACATACACATTTTCCACCACTTAATTTATAACCATTTGCACATCTAGTACATGTACCACTTGAAGTTTGTGTATAGCCATCACTATATCTACATGTTCTTGTTCCGTTACTATCAGAAGGCGTTCCAGTCACATACACATCAAGTAACGCATTGTATCTTTGTTCACAATTAGTATAACTCCAACTCGTACAATGATTTATATCTCCTAAACTCCTTTCATCATTATAAGTGTTTTCATCATAACTTATATAGTTTTTATTATGATAATAATTATTTTTTTGATAATTGTTGTATGTGTAAAAACCATAAATCATGGTAATAAGTAATAAAATAATTAATATATATCTTTTTTTCATATCATCCTCCTATTTTAAAGAGCATTTTTCTTTCTTTTATTCATAATTACCATTGCTACTACACCAACTAAAACAATTACTGATATCGTTACTATAATAATTATATATAGTGATATTCCTTTTTCTTTATTTGCGTCTTTTTCTTCTATTTCTTTACTATTAGCATTTACATGCTTATTTAATTCATCATAAAATTCATTAAGACTTAAATCTTTATTTACTATTTCTGAACAATATTTAAAATCCGGTGTATCTTTACATGTATCTTCACTATAATATTTATTGTAATATGGCATTGTTAGTGTTTTTGTTGTTATTTCTTTTCCTGAACATCCATTGGTTGTATACCCATAAATAATTACTTTGATTTTTGCACCTTCAACAAAAGGCTTAAGAGTATATTTCTTAGTATCATTATACTTAAATTCTGTATTATTTTTATTTTTACTATCAATTACAATCTTCAAATCTTCATTCAAATTGTATGCAGTAACAGAAAATTCAGCATATTTAATTCCTTGATTTTCTTTAAGTTCATAATCTGTTTTAAATTCTACCTGTTGAGCAAGGTTTTTAAGTCTTGCTAATTCTTCTTTTTCACATGTTGCAGCCATAACATTAATGCTTAATAATAATGTAATAAAAAAAACAATCTTTTTCATATTCTCTCCACTATAATAATTATACAAAAAAAAGCATTGATGGTCAATAATTGTATTAAACTATTATTCATAAAAAAAGACCACTAGGGTCTTTTACTTGGTTTCATTTATAATCGCACAAATTTTTGACATAACTTCACTATGATTTTTTTCATTACATGTACCTAGATATGCCTCAGCGACTTTCATATTATCAACTTTAATATTAGCAATATCTTCTTTTGATATATTAAATGTAAAAAGTGGTTCTCTATCGCTATCAATTATCTTTGTAAAATCAAATTTATCATTTTTCCAATTATTGTTCAACTTACCTAATCTTTGATCATTTATAAAAGGATTTTTGGTATTAATTATACGATATGCTTCTGTTTGTACACTTATTATTTCAAATTGACAATTTTCATTTTTTATACTTGATTTTTTATTTTCTCCCAAATAACTAATTATCGTTGTAGCTTTATAATCACTATCTTCTTCTACATTATCTATATAAAATCTATGTCCACCATCTAAATACATTTCATTATTTTCATCAACTTCATTATTATATATTCTCTTTACAACTTTACCACTATTATCCAAATATGTTTTAGGAGCGGTTAACTCATATCTTTCTAAAATTTCAACAGTGAAAGGAGAAACTGTATTTCCGTCTTTAAGAGTTACAGTTAAGTCTTCGCCACTAGGACAATTTTTACCAGAATTAGCTGAAGAAACTTCTTCAACTTTTATGTTATTACAATTTTTTGAGCAGGAACTTGCTGCATTATTTTCACAGTTTGAATGACATTTTGAATCCATTCCACAATTATCATGACATGAACTTGAAGTAGAATTATTACCCATACAATCACTAATACATTTACCAATATTTTTTAAATCAACTACTATATTTGATACAGATGCAACCTCTGTACAAGTATTTTCAATTTTCTTTTTTTCAATCTTTTTATCAAGCATCTTTTTATCAAAATTGTATCTTTCAGTAGCAACATTATCCTTATAAATAACTAGTTCTCCACTAAAATCAGGTGGAGTTGTGTCGGTAGTAACTCCTACCACATAGCTTTGATATTTTGCATTATATTGTTTAACATAATCTTCTAATTTTTCTAACATTTTATTATAATATTTCTTTTCAGTTTCATCTTTAGCACTATTAATTTGTTTCTGTATTTTGGAATATGCACCATTATATAATTCAGCATTAAAGTTACCACTACATAGTTTAATAACCGATAATTTAATATTATAATCAAATCCAGCACTTAATCCACCACGATCTATATTTAATGTAAGTTTTTCGCCATTTATCATTGGCGCATAATCAGCAACAAATGTTTCTGTACATCTAAATTCATAAAAAGTATTAGAATCCACTTTACACAATGATTCATTTTGTACATCATCAGTTGTTATACTACCTTGGCAAGTATAACTTGGATTAATGTTATTATCTGATTCACTTAAAACACAAATACTAAGATTAGAACATAATGATTCACTTTTTATTTCAGAAACTTCAACATAACCAGTTGGTTTTTTATTTGTCCATTTAAAATCATATTCATCATTCGCTAATTTTTTTCTATAACATCTATAACTTTCTTCATTATCTGGTATTTCAATATCAGGAATCTTACAATCATATTCAGAATAATCAAACTTACCAGGAGTACATGAATTAAGCGAAGTAAGTTGTCCTTTGCCATTACTGCATCCTCTATCTTGAACAGTTATTGTACATCCGGTATTTGAACTTTTATATTCACTCACTTGTCTACATCTTTTATTAACGTAACCAGGTGACACACTTTTCATAAAAGGATCATCGCCACCTCCAGGAGCATAAGACATACCATCCAAACTACAATTATCAGCATTAACTTTATAGATAAAACACATACATATCAAAAACAACAAAACAAAGATTTTCTTTTGCATATATCCTCCTATAAATCATTTTTCTTTTTCTTTTTATATATAACAATAGCAAAAATAATAATTAATACTATAATACTTCCTATAATAATAAATACCATGTAATTATTTTTTTCATTATTTATATTATCTGTTTTTTCACTGTTAGCATCTGTATTTGTATATTTTTCAAATTCACTAAAGAACTTATCCATACTTACTTGTTCATCAAGTACAGGACTACAATATTTAAAATCCGAATTTTCATTACATATCTTGCCAAAAAGAAAGTAATTATCATTAGTATATGGTATATTTATTTTTTTTCTCAAAAGAACCTCAGTAATACAATCATTATTAGTATAGGCCCTAATTACTACATCAATTTTCTGACCACTTGTAAAACCTGATAATTTACCAACATTCGTCCCATCATTTATAAATTCTTTATAATCCCCAGTTAGAAAATTTTTCTCATAATTTACCTTTAATTCTTTGTTTAAATTATGAGCAACAACCGTAAAATCAACATATTTTGAACCATCTTTATCTTTTATATCATATTCTGTTACAAATTCCACTTGTTGAGCAAGATTTTTAAGTCTTGCTAATTCTTCTTTTTCACATTTTGCAGCATTTACATTAAAGCACAATAATAATATAAATACAAAAAATATCTTTTTCATACTTTCTCCACTATAATAAGTATACAAAAAATATCATTGATGGTCAACTCCATCAATGATAAAATTTTCACTTTTATGTGGCTCTTTTCTTAATAAATCACGATAATCTTGTTGTCTTAAAACCTCATATAAAACAATAGCACAACAATTAGAAAGATTTAAGCTACGAACATTTTTAGTCATAGGAATACGCATACAATGTTCTAAATCTTCTTTTAATATATCTCTAGGAATTCCCGTTGATTCTTTACCAAAAATAAGATATATTTCATCATCTTTATTACTATAATCAAAGCTTGTATGTGGCTTTTTACCATAGCGAGTAAAATAATAGTAACTTCCTTTGTTTTTACTTTTAAAATCATCCCAATTTTTATAAACAGTATATTCTAATTTATCAATATAATTAACACCTGCTCTTCTAAGATGAGCTTCATCAAGTTTAAAGCCAAGAGGTTCAATTAAATGTAATTTAGTATCTGTTGCAACACAAGTACGCATAATATTACCAGTATTTTCTGGTATTTCTGGTTCATATAAAACAATATTTATCATCAAAAACTCCTAGAGATATTATAATACTTATTAATCTAAAAATAAAGATATTTGGCAAGTAACTCCTTTTTTATTATTATAATATTTAATAGTACCATGATGTAACATAATTATTTTCTTTGATAAATTTGTTCCTATACCATTACCTAATATTTTACTAGTATAATTAGTACCAATCTTCTCAATATTAGAACATTTCTTACCATCATTTTGAATTATTATCTCTAACCTATTATAAATAATATGATATGAAATATTTATATTTTTACTACCAGATTCAATACTATTTTTAATTACATTATAAAATACTTGTTTTAATCTATTATAGTCTGCCTTTAAATATATTTCATCATCAATTAATGATATTCTTAAATTAACTCCTTTTCTTTTTAAATAGTCCAATAAATTTTTCTTAATATCTAACAATAATATATTTAGATCTATTTCTTCTTCATTTAAAGATAATCTATTATATTCTAAATAATTATCTAATAATGAAATGCTAGAGTCTATCTCCTCTTTTATAATACTTTTATATTTATCTAGATTATCCTTATTAAGCATTTCTAAATAACCTTTTACAACACATAATGGATTTTTCATTTCATGAGCAAGTACATAAATATTTTCTTTCATTCTTCACCTCTATTTTAAGAATAAACTATTACTTTGTCATAAAATGTCGAAAATTGTCGAAAAAGAAAAAAATGTAGAAAATTTTACATTTTTTTAATTTCATCAATATATTTTCTTAATTGCTTAGAACCAGGTCCTAGAATTATTTTTAGTTGATTGTCAATTTCAACAATTCCTCTTGCTCCTAATTTTTGTATTTCTTCCTTATTCGCTAAACTAATATCTCTTAAAGTTACAATAAATCTTGATAAATTTACTTGTTTATCAACAATATTATCCATTCCTCCTAAGTAATCAATTAATTTATTAACTTCTAAATGAGCATCTTTTTTCATTGATTTAAGGATAGCGAATAAAATAATTAATAAAATAACACCAATAATAATATATTTATAATCCATACATATCTCCTTATATAGATTATATACTAAAAACCCTTTAAAAGTAAAGATTTACTTTTCATCTATCATTAAACCTTTATAATATTTCCAAGCAAGTATACGGAAAACGTGATAATCAATTAGTTCTTCACTAATGCTGTTATTAATTAAAGCATTGCTTATTTCTTTAAAAGCTTCATCATAATCACTTAAAATAATTAAATCATTTCCTTTTGTTAAAGCTTTTAATACTTTATTCGATATATTATCAAGAGCATGCATATCTAAATCATCAGAAATAATAATGCCTTTAAAATCTAAATCATTTCGTAATAAATTATGAACATTTAAAGAAATAGAAGCTGGATTATTACTATCAATTGACTTTATAACGTTATGTCCTACCATTATTGCTTCAGCCCCAACTTTTATTCCTTCCTTAAACGGTAATAAATCACGATTTATCTCTTCATTTGTACGATTATCAATTGATACCCATGTATGTGTATCAATATTATTACTATATCCAGGGAAATGTTTTAAAGTATATGATACTCCTGTATTTTTACTTGCTTCAATAACTGCTTTAGCATATTCACTAGTCTTTATTGCATCTTCTTTTAATGTTCTCTCATAAATATAACTATTTTTATCAGATACATCAACAACTGGTGCTAAATTTAGATTAATACCTAAATTATATAATAAATTACTTTTTTTTAAGATATCTTCTTTAATTAAAGGAATACCTCCTTCTAAATATAGTTTACTTGGTGATAGAAAAGGACTATTTATAATATTTTTATTATTACTAACCGTTACTATTTCACCACCTTCTTCATTAACCCCAATTAATAGTGGTATCTTACTAACTTTTTGTAAAAGATTAATTTCATCATTAATTTCACTTTTATTTTTACTATTAAAGAAATTTTCATCAAGAATTATTCCACCAAAAGAATAATTTCTTAAATCTTTTTTTATTTTTTCATCATATTTAACTAAAAATAATTCACTTATTTTTTCATTAATAGCCATTGTATTTAATTTATTATAGGCCATAACATAATAATCACTAAATATACCGTTATCTTGAAGTTCAATTGGTACACCACTTTGATTACCATCATTAATAACTTTATAAGATATAATATTATCAATAACATTTTTATTAATATTAGTATATTCTAAAATTATTTTTGTTCCTAATTCTTCATTAATACTATTAATTACATATTGAACATGATTTTTATCCTCAATAATCATATTATCATCTTCTTTATAAAGAATTATTGCTTCCATTTGTTCTTTTTGAATATCTTTATTATTAGTATTAAATAAAATAATTGAACATAAACAAAAAATAACTATTCCAAACAACATCATTTCTTTTCTCATAAATTCCCTCTTCAACAAATTATATGTGTAATATTTTAATTAATGAAAAAAAGAGAAATTATTTTTTCTCTTTTATCTGTTTTACTAATAAATTAACAAACTCTTCAATGCTTACTTCTTTTGTATCATTATTACCATATAATCGATAATTAACTGTTTTATTATTTACTTCATTATCACCAATAACTAAAGTATATGGATTCTTCTTCATTTGACTATCACGCATTTTATAACCCAATTTCTCATTGCGATCATCTATTTCAACACGAATATTGTTTTCTTCTAAAATATTTTTTAATTCTTGGCAATATTCTAGGTGATGATCATTACTAACTGGAATAATATTTATTTGAACTGGTGATAACCAAAGAGGGAAAGCTCCCGCATAATGTTCAATTAAAATACCAATAAATCTTTCAATAGAACCATATATTACACGATGTAACATAACTGGACGTTTTTTATTACCATCACTATCAATATATGTCAAATCAAATCTTTCTGGTAAATTCATATCTAATTGAATTGTTCCACATTGCCATACTCTACCTAAAGAATCTTTGATATGGAAATCTAATTTTGGTCCATAGAAAGCACCATCACCAGGATTAATCTTGCATTCATGACCAGCTTTTTTACAAGCATCTTCCAATGCTTTTTCAGATTTATTCCATATTTCAATATCACCAATATATTTTTCCTCTGGTCTTGTGGATAATTCTATTGTATAAGTTAAATTAAAGATTTTATAGATACGATCAATAAAATTAATTAAACGTACTACTTCATCTTCTATTTGATCTTCACGCATGAAAATATGGGCATCATCTTGCGTAAAAGTACGAACTCTAAACAATCCATTCAAAGCTCCACTAGCTTCATGACGATGTACTTGCCCAAGCTCACCAATACGAAGTGGTAAATCTTTATAAGAATGTAAAGAGTTTTTATAAACTAACATTCCACCTGGGCAGTTCATTGGCTTAATTGCGAAAGTCTTATCATCAATTTCACTAGTATACATATTTTCTCGATAATTAAACCAGTGACCTGATAACTCCCAAAGTTCTTTATTAAGCATAATTGGTGTTTTAATAAATTGATATCCTTCCTTAGTATGTTCTTGATACCAAAAATTTTCAAGTTCATTTCTTAAAATCATACCTTTTGGTAAGAAAAATGGAAATCCTGGTCCATATTCACTCATCATAAATAAATCAAGTTCACGACCTAATTTTTTATGATCACGTCTTTTCGCTTCTTCCAAAAATTCTAAATATTTATTTAGATCTTCTTCATTTTTAAAACATATACCGTATACACGTTGTAGCATTTTATTATTAGCATCAGCTTTCCAATAAGCACCTGATACCTTTAATAATTTAAAATATTTAAGTTCTTTGACACTATCAACATGTGGCCCACGACAAAGGTCTGTAAAATCACCTTGTGAATAGCAAGAAATAAT
>JAEEGL010975084.1_pt1 | contig 16906 bp, 15 predicted proteins | sample 9134231 | NCBI WGS metagenome assembly JAEEGL01 (sample SAMN16246548, study PRJNA631951) | gut metagenome | biome: gut microbiome; feature: rumen; material: fiber-attached | host: Bos | place: Iran: Karaj | collected 2018-10
CGACCTTGGATACGACGAACAAGTGGCGATACTCGACCCCGGTATGGTGCGCGGTCTCGGATACTACACAGGCCCGATTTATGAGGTGGAATCGTTGCAGACATACAAGGACGCCAAAGGCCGTGAACGCCGCGTAGGAAGCATCTGTGGTGGCGGACGCTACGACGGACTTGTGGAGAATCTTCTGCACGTCAAAGTGCCTGCCACTGGCGCATCCATAGGCGTTGACCGTCTCGCCGAACTCCTTACATTGACGGGACAAGTGCCTGAGCAGATAGACGGCCCAGTAATTGTGATTGTCTTTGACGACGAACTGATGCCGCTTTACCAAAAGACAGCGATGAACTTACGCGCCGCTGGAATCAACACAGAAATCTATTACGGCGCAAAACGTGGTCTCAAACACCAGATGGCATACGCCGACCGCAACAACTGCCCCCTCGCCATCATCATCGGCGGCGACGAGGCTGCCAAGGGCGTTGCATCGGTCAAGAACCTCAAACTCGGCAAGCAGCTCGCCGCCACCATCACCGACAAGAACGAATGGAAGCAGCGCGTCCAGAAGGAAATCCCGCTTGACAACCTCGCCGACGAAATCAAGTGTATGCTGGCAGAATAAACATAATGTTGAAACGAACAAACACAAATTGAATCGGAAAAATATTCGTTTTAATTTTATTAAATTCGTTTTAATTTTTGTTTAAAAGAAAAAATGATAAATTCTTGGCAAAATCATTGTATTATTGGAAATAAAATGATAATTTTGCCACGTTAAACGTAAACAACAACTACCAAAACGTACAAACGGCAAATTTTTAGAATTTGGAAAACAACAAGAAAAACAAAAAACACAGGAAATGGGACTTTTTTCATTCTTCACACAAGAACTGGCGATGGACCTCGGAACGGCCAACACAGTCATCATCATGCACGACCGCATCGTGGTTGACGAACCGTCCATTGTAGCCATCGACCACACCTCGGAAAAAACTATTGCCATCGGCATGAAGGCACAGCTCATGCACGGCAAGACGCACGAGAATATACGCACGATTCGCCCCCTGAGGGATGGCGTAATCGCCGACTTCAAGGCCGCTGAGATGATGATACGCGGCATGATCAAGATGGGCAACCGCAAGAGGATGCTCTTCCAGCCCGCCATCAAAATCGTAGTTGGCATCCCTTCTGGCTCCACCGAAGTGGAACGCCGCGCCGTCCGCGACTCCGCCGAACATGCAGGAGCAAGGGACGTGTGGATGATTTTTGAGCCAATGGCTGCGGCTCTGGGTATCGGCATCGACGTAGAGGCACCCGAGGGCAACATGATTGTGGATATAGGCGGCGGTACAACGGAAATCGCCGTAATCTCGCTCGGCGGCATCGTCTGCAACCGAAGCATCCGCATCGCGGGCGACGACTTCACCGAAGACATCATGGAATACATGCGTCATCAGCATAATATAAAGGTGTTTGACCGCACCGCCGAAGCCATCAAAATCAACGTCGGCTCGGCAATCACCGACCTTGAAGACCCGCCCGCCGACTACATGGTGCGCGGTCCTCACCAGATGACGGCGTTGCCTGTGGAGATTCCGATTTCGTATCAGGAGATTGCCCACTGTCTCGACAAGTCGCTCGGCAAGATTGAGGCTGCAATCCTCAACGTTTTGGAGCAGACGCCCCCCGAATTGTACGCCGATATTTTCAAAAACGGCATCCACCTCACTGGCGGCGGCGCACTTCTCCGAGGCCTCGACAAGCGTCTCGCCGAGAAGACCAACCTGCCCGTCAAAGTGTCGGAAGACCCGCTGCACGCCGTGGCACGTGGCACTGGCATTGCATTGAAGAATGTGGACAAGTTCCCGTTCCTCTTGAAATAAAAAACAAAAATGAGGTTGCTCCAAGCCCGACGATTACTATCCAAAGGCGGCTGCAACCTCGTTTCAATAGTTACAAAACCGCATGGACAGCCTGTTTAGATTCCTAAAAAGGATTCATTTCCTACTGATTTTCCTTGTGTTGGAAAGTGCGTCGATAATTATGCTTGTCAATGGCAACGGAAGGCGAAACGCCGTCTTCCACACCTCGGCAAACTATATTATTGGCAATATTTACGACTTCGCGTGGAGTTATGTGGGATACTTCTACCTCAGGGAGGAAAACGCGATGCTCATGCAGCAACTCCTGAACGTCAAGTCCAATTCAAGCGACTTCATCGTTGCCGACACCGCCCGATTCCGCGACCAGAAGGATTCCACGGGGCGTGTGGCGTACCGCCTCATTTCGGCGTCGGTAATCAAAAATTCAATCAGCCGCCAAAATAATTTCATTACCCTCGACGTGGGCAGCGACCACGGCGTCAGGGCTGATATGGGCGTGATGTCGGCGGCTGGCGCGGTGGGCGTCGTTGTGGCTGTCTCTAAGCATTACGCGCTCGCAATATCCGTCCTCAACCGCAAGACGGGCATCTCGGCAAAACTCAAAGGCTCCAATTTCTATGGCTCGATGACTTGGCTCGGCGACGACTACCGCTACGCCATTCTCAACGAAATCCCAAACCATGTGGAACTCCATCAGGGCGACACGGTGGTTACGAGCGGCTATTCCGCGATATTCCCGCCAGGGCTGCCGATTGCCACCATCGAGGACTTCCACCGCAATAGCGACGATAATTTCTACAACATAAAGGTAAAAATTTTAACCGACCTCAAATCCCTTTCCAGCGTCTTTGTAATCGACAATATTTACCAGCAGGAGCGCAAGGAGTTGGAGGAGGAGGAAACCAAATTTGTACAGTAAATGGATTTAAGGACATACGGCAGAATATTTCTAATGTTTGTGGTAGTAGTGTTGTTTCAGGTAATGATTATCAACAACATGAACCTCGGCACATGGGGCATCACTCCGATGTTCTATACGCTGTTTATATTGGCGTTGCCCTTTGAGACGCCTAAATGGGCGTTGCTCCTGATGTCGTTTTTCCTTGGGTTCACCATCGACGTATTCTGCGACACGCCTGGTCTCAACGCGGGCGCATCCACCGTGATGGCGTTTGCGAGGCCGTGGGTTTTGGGACTCAATGCCCCGCGCGACGGCTACGAAAGCGGCACCCGTCCGTATCTGATGCACATGGGTTTCATCTGGTACATCTATTACAGCGGCGCACTCGTCCTGATACACCACGCGGCGTATTTCATGCTCGACACTTTTGGATTCGAACACTTTTTAAAGACGATTTCGCAGATAATCCTCACGGCAATCCTTACGGAGGTGCTGATAATTTTTTCACAATACATAGCGTTTAGGAAATAATGACGGCAATATCAATATCGCTTTTTGCAATCGGGGCTATATCTACGGCGTTTTTCTCTGGAATGAAGGCCGCCCTCTCGTCGTGCGACAAGTTGATATTGGACATCGACGTCCGTCAACGTTCAATCCGTCAGGGCGTTGTGTTCCGTCCAATCGACAATGTCAACCTCTGCACCACACTGATGCACACTGGCGAGATTGTGTCGTTGTGCTTGCTTGGAATCGCTGCGACGGCAGTTATGGGACATTTGGAGTACAACGCGGTATGGATGAGGATGTTGGCTACAATAGGGGCTGTTTTGGTGTCGGACATTGCCTTCGACACTCTCCCCGCTGCGCTTATGGCGCGCAAGAGCAACGAGTCGCTCCGACATTTTGCGGCTGTGGCGTCGGGCGTTTCCAACTTGATTTACCCGTGGCTGTATGTGGTGTTGTTTCCCGTGGTGGCTCGCGCCGAAAAGAGGGGCGTTGACAAGTTCAACGAACTCCTGCCGTTCCAGGACAATACGCCCACCACTACCGACACCGCCAATTATCACGACAACGACTTCATAATCTTGCGCAAGGCGTTGGACTTCACCAACATAAAAATCCGTGAGTGCCTTGTCCCGCGCAACGAGATTGTCCACGCCGACATCTCCGACGGCATCGACACCCTGACGGAGCGTTTCATCGAGAGCAACTTCTCCAAAATACTCATCAGCGACAAGACCATCGACAATGTGAAGGGCTACGTCAATGCGTTGGCGTTGTTTAAAAATCCAAAATCCATCAAGAGCATCCTCACCAACGCCATCGAAGTGCCAGAGACCATGACGGCGGAGCAACTCTTCAAACTTTTCATCAAACGCCGCCTGAGCGTTGCCATCGTCATCGACGAATATGGCGGCACGGCGGGAATGTTGACCATTGAAGACATCATCGAAGAAATCACTGGCGAAATAGAGGACGAGCACGACATCCAGGATTTCATCGAAAAACAGACCGCTCCCAACGAGTACATCCTCTCTGGACGCCTCGAAATCGACTACATTAACGAAAAATATCAAATCGGACTTCCCAAGTCCGACGAATACGAGACCCTCGCTGGATACATCCTCAAACTCAACGAGGACATCCCGAAATATGGCGACGAAATCACCGACGGCATTTTCACGATGAAAATCCTCCAAGTGAAACGTCCGAAAATAGAAATCATCCGCCTGCGCGTCAATCGCGGCGGTCAACCTCAATCCAAAAACAAACAAGAAAAATGACCAACGAAATCAGATATTCCATAATTGACTCCACCAACAACGAGGCGCAGCGTCAGATTCAAAACGGCGTAGCCCCGAAGGGTGATTTTGTAATCCGCGCCGACTTCCAGACCGACGGTCGCGGACAGCGTGGCAACACCTGGCACTCGCCCAACGCCATGAACCTGATGTTCAGTTACGTATATTTCCCCGCCAAATTGGAGGCGCGTCACCAGTTTATGCTCTCGCAGGCGGCGGCTCTATCCGTTGCGGAGTACCTGACTAAGAATGGAGTCAAGGACGTTTCCATCAAGTGGCCCAACGACATCTACGTCGGCATGAAAAAAATCTGCGGCATGCTCATAGAAAATACCGTCAGCGGTCATTACATCCGTTACAGCATCATCGGCATAGGTGTCAATATCAACCAGATCCAGTTCCCAGAAAACCTGCCTAACCCGACCTCGCTCGCGTTGCAGACTGGCAAAGCCGACTACGACCTTGACTACGAGTTTTCAACCATAATTGAAATCCTGCGTCAAAATATTTACGACATCCTCCCCGCCGCCTTCGACAGCCTGATGCAACGCTACAAGAATATTATGCTCGGCTTGGACAAGACGTTGATTTACAGGAGCGGAGGCAAGTTGTTCAAGGGAATCATCCGCGATGTGGATCGTCACGGGATGCTCACCGTGGAGGACGCCGAGACCCACGAATCGCAGCAATACGCCTTCAACGAAGTCAATTTAGTAATACCCGAACAGACAAAATAGACCATGAAAAAGATTTTCAGCATATTTTTGACGGCGGTTTTAAGCATCGTCTTCACCCAGGCGGAAGCCCAGTTTTACAACGGGCACCAGATGGACTTCGGGCAAAACCGCGTCCAATATTCCGAGTTCGAGTGGATGTACTACCGCTACCCAAAATTTGACACCTACTTTTACCAGCAGGGCAAGGACATTGCGCAATATACCAGCGACCGCGCCCTCGAAATCATCCCCGAAATCGAAAAGACTTTCAGCAAGACGCTGCAAAGGCGCATCATTTTCATTGTCTATAACAGGCTCGCTGAATACCGTCAGAGCAACATCGGGCTCGTTACGGGTGACGCTCAGAGCAACCTCGGCGGCGTCGCCAAAATCATCGACAACAAGGTGTTCCTCTATTATGACGGCGACCACAACAAATATGAGGCACAGATACGCGAGGCGGTTGCAAAAATCGTTCTCGGAACAGCCCTCAACGGCTCTGGCATCCGCAACAAGGTGCAGAGTGCTGGCACAACCACCACGCCCGAATGGTATTCGGAAGGTCTTGCATATTATGTGGCGAACAATTGGAACGCCGAAATCGAAGACGTCCTTAAAGATGGCTTTGAATCCCGCAAGTACCGCAAAATCAGTTACCTTACGGGCGACGACGCCAAATACGCTGGCTATTCGATGTGGTATTACATCAACCGTGCCTACGGGCGCGACGCCATTCCGAGCATCCTCTACCTCACTGGTGTCAATAAGAATCCAAACATAGCCATCAAGCAGGTGTTGAATGTGAAATTCCGTCAGCTGAACAAGGAATGGGTGGCTTATTACAACGACAAGTTTGGCATTCCCAACGGACGCCGAATCCCCAAGGACACCGCCCCGCACGACAACGACATCCTCAAAAAATACAAGCGCAACACCATTTACGACAAGCCGCTCCTTTCGCCCGACGGCAAACACACTTTTTATTGCACCAACAAGCAGGGGCGTTACAAGGTTTTTCTCATTGACAACAAGACTAATAAGCGCAAAAAACTCCTCGCCCGCGAGCACAAACTCCAACAAGCCATCGAATACAATTATCCCGTGGCGGCGTGGCACAAGTCAGGACAGTTGATAAGTTTTGTGATAGAGGAGAAGGGTTACATTTATCTGTATCAATACAACCTCACCGATGGCAAGATGTTGCGCAGAATGTTGCCAAAATTCGACAAGGTGTTCTCAATGTCGTACAGCGACGACGCACTCAATATGGTGATGTCGGTGCAACTTTCAGGACTTACCGACCTCGTGGTAATGAATGTTGCGTCAGGTTCTTACGAACAGATTACCAGAGATTTGGCGGATGACATCGACCCGCAGTTCGTCGAAAATTCCACCCAAATCATCTTTGCGTCCAATCGTCTCAGCGACACGATGCGCGTTGAAAAAATAGACGACCACGACAAGATTGGCAAGACTTACGATATTTTCGTCTATGACTACAAGCACAAGTCAAACATCCTACGCCGTGTCACCAACACCAAATATGTCAACGAAACTTCACCAGCGGAAATTTCGCACAATTCGTATTCGTATCTTTCGGACGGCAACGGCATCGTCAACCGCTATGCCTCGGTCTATGACAGCACAATCATCGCCATTGATACCGTGGTGCATTACCGTTACACCAACGATTACAAGGCGGTGTCCAACAAGCGGCACAACATTCTGCACCTCAACATCAACCGTCCGCAGAAAAAACTTACCTTCAATTCGCGCAACCGTGGACGCTATTTGATGCAGACCGAGCCAATCCAAACCCAAGAAAAACTGCCATCCGTCCTGCAACCGACGTATTTCCGCGCCATTGTTGACAAAAAACAGCAAAAGGCTGATTCAATGGAAGTTGTCCGCAAAAACAAGGCTAAGGAGGAACGCCGAATCATCGACAGCATTGTCGCCAATCCGCCCAAAAACCTCATACATCCCGACAGCCTTAAATACGACATCACCAACTATTATTTTGAGGAGGAGAAGAGCCTTGCCCACCAGTTGATATTCTACAACGAGGACTTGAAGGCGCGCCACATCAACGAAAAGGCGGAGCGTCCGCAGCAGCGTATGTATTTTACGAATTTTTACACCGACTATTTGGTGAGCCAGGTGGATTTTTCGACGCTTAACCAAGGCTATCAGCCATTTACGGGTGGTCCTTATTACTTTGATCCAGGTGCATCGGCGTTTTTCAAGGTTGGTGTCAAGGATTTGTTTGAGGATTACAGGCTAACGGCGGCGTTCCGTTTCGGCCTCAATTTTGATAGTTACGAGTATTATTTCTCCTTTGAAAACCTTCGCAAACGCCTTGACAAACAGTACGTTTTTCACCGTTATACATACATCAACGATGATTACGCCAAGGTTGCAAGCAATGAGGCGATGTTTGTGGCAAGTTATCCGTTCAGTCAGGTTTCGGCGGTGAAGGGTACTCTCGGTTTGCGTTACGACAAGGCCGAAAAACTCATCATGGAATCCAACGACCTCGGTGTCGATCCTGGTTATCAGGTATTTGCAAAGGCAAAGGCTGAATATGTCTTTGACAATTCTTACCAAATCACCACCAACATTCCGTGCGGTGTGCGCGGCAAGGTGTGGAGCGAATTGTACCAACAGTTGGAGGGACGCTACGACATCATTTCGTCGTGGGGATTCGATTGGCGTTATTATCAGCCGCTGCACCGCTGTTTCATCTTTGCGGCGCGTGTGGCGGGCGCAACGTCATTTGGTTCGGGCAAAATCCTGTATTACCTCGGCGGCGTTGACAATTGGACTACATTCTCGTCCGACATCAGCAAGAGGTTCGACCAATCCATCCGCATCGACAATGAGGAAAATTACATTTATCAGGCTGTCGGCACCAATATGCGCGGCTTCATCCAAAACTGTCGCAACGGCAATACTTTTGCCGTCGCCAACGCCGAACTACGCCTGCCGATTTTCCGCTATTTGTTCAACCGTCCGCTCAGCAGCAAGTTGATCAATGATTTTCAGGTGGTTGGCTTCTTTGATGCAGGTTCGGCGTGGACGGGTTTCATCCCTGGCAACGACAACGCCTACAACAAATTTGATCTTGTGGACGGCAACATCAGGATGATTATCGACGTGGAGCGTCCTTCGATTGTGGCGGGTTACGGATTTGGACTCAGGACAAGCATCCTCGGCTACTTCATGCGCCTCGACTGGGCGTGGGGCATCGAGGGCGATGTGGCGCTGCCGAGACAGTTCTATTTCTCGCTGGGACTTGATTTCTAAGAGAATGTTAGGCACGAATCCGAAAACCTTGTTCAGACTCTTGGAATCTTCAAGGAGTATGTAGTTCTTATTCTGGAAAATCATTTAAAATCCCAAGTGCTTCTTTGTTTTTTCATTTAAAAACACAAGTAACACTTGGGATTTTTAATGAAAATATGGAGTGCCACTCCGAAAATTTCTGTAAAATATGGAGTGCTACTCCGAAAATTTCTGTAATATTTGGAGTGACACTCCGAAATTTTCAGCAAAATATGGAGTCCTACTCCGAAAATTTTTATAAAATTTGGAGTAATACTCCAAAAATTTCATAAAAAATTGGAGTAGAAATAAAAAATTTTGTATATTTGCGCTGTCAAAACTTAAACGAAATTTGCTATGTATCAGAGATTAATTGAGTTTAAATATAGTGAGAGTGACAGCATATTCCTTTTTGGGGCGCGTCAGACGGGCAAGACCACCGCATTGACGGCAAAATTTGGCGGTGCGGTGTTTTATGACCTGCTCGACAGCAACACATTGACAAGGTTGCAGCGCAATCCTTCCATTTTGAGGGAGGAGTTGGATTCGTATGATGGCAAATTGCCTGTCATTATTGATGAAATTCAATTGCTGCCTGAATTGCTTAACGAGGTGCACCTATTGATAACACGCAAAAATTTTCGGTTTGTGTTAAGCGGTTCGAGTGCGCGAAAGCTTCGTCGAAAAGGATACAACACTCTCGGTGGCAGGGCGTTGCGTTATTATATGTATCCGCTTGTAAGTGCCGAAATCCCAAATTTTGATTTTGACCGCGCCATCAAATACGGTATGCTTCCACGTCATTATGATGCGGAAGGTTCTTTGGCGGAAATGAGGATTGAATCTTACATTTCGACATACCTGAAAGACGAAATTAAGGCGGAAGCCTTTGTGAGGAATCTTGCGACATTTAGTCGTTTCCTCGAAATCGCTGCGCTCACTGACGGCGAAATGGTCAATTTTTCCAACATCGCTCAGGATTGTTGGGTTGACTCCAAGACTGTGAAAGAATATTTTGCGATTTTGGAAGAAACTTTGATTGGCTATATGGTGCCTGCGTTTTCAAAAACCGTAAAACGCAAACTGCGTCAGTCGCCAAAATTTTATTATTTTGACGTCGGCGTAGTCAATGGATTGCTCAAAAGGTTTTCTCTTGGACGCGGAACCCCCGAATATGGACACGCTTTCGAGCATCTGTTGATTCAGGAAATAGTGGCTTACCTTGGTTACAATGGCAAGCAAAATGCGCTTTCATATTGGCATACATATTCGGATGTTGAAGTTGATGCTGTGCTTGGAGATGCAGCGGTCGCCATCGAATTCAAGTCGTGTGAGGAAGTGTTGGCTCGGCACATAAAGGGTTTGAAAGTGTTTGCCGAAGAGCATCCCAAATGCCGCCTGATAATTGTTTCGCACGACCTTCGCCCGCGCAGGTTCAATGACGTGGAAGTGATGCCAGCGACATATTTCTTGCAGCAACTTTGGAGCGGGAAGATTTATTGATTGGGTTCAGTGCCTTCCTGTTCCATCTCTTTTATCTTCTTCTCCTTCAACGCCCTAATTTTGCAGTCAGAATTGAGCAGGGCGCAGCCTTCGCAGTCGTCCAATGACGGCTGTTGACGGGCTTTTTTGCCCTCGATGATTTCGCGGTCTATCATCTGTTGGAGTTGATTCATGCAGTAGATGCCGCGTTTTTGCATTTCTTCGTTTTCGCCTACTTCGTATTGTGGGAATCGTTTCTTCTTGCCCCAAAATATCTGTATCCCAAGGCCAACGATGCACAGCCCGAGAATCACGGCGACCAACGAAAATGTTATCCAAAAATTCATATCTTATAAACGGTAATTTGTTGGTTTGCACCGCCTTGCGGCGGTGGGTTTTATAAACGGAAATTTTCGTCAATTAATTCGTCAATTACCATCAATTTCTAAAAAAATTTTCGATAATTGACGATTAAATTGACGAAAATTTTTGTTAAAAAGACAATCCACTGCGCCGTAAGGCGCGGTGGAAATTGATGTTTAATAATTGTCTGCGTCGAGACGGCCGATTTTTTTGCCTTTGTCGTTATAGACGGTCGATTTGCCGACGCGCTCGCCTTTTTTGTACTTGCTTTGGAGTTTCATGTTGCCGTTTTCGTAATAGAAAATGCACTCTCCGTGGCGGCGTCCGTTTTCGTATTTAATTTTTGCCTTCATATTGCCATTGCGGTAATACTCAATGTAATAGCCGTCAATTTTGTCCATGTCGAAATCTACGTCGGCGAGTTTTGTCTCCTTCTTGCTGTCGTAGAAGAAATACGCCTTGCCGTTGAGGTAGCCTTGCATATAATTGGCTGATACAAAGACGTTTCCGTCGGGATAATACGTGCGCCAGATGCCGTTGACCTGACCATTTGCGATATTGCCGTCGTAGAGCCTTTTGGCGGTGCTGTCCTTGATTGTCAGTGCGCCGTCCTCCACTTTCATTGTGTCGGGTATTGCCACCTTGAATTTTAGCGAATCGATGTCAACTACGCCTGCCCCAGCCTCCGCCATGCTTTCGGCTTGGAGCGCGATGTCTTCCTGTGTAGCCGACGAGTCGTATTGAATCGCCAACTTGCTCTTAAACATGCCGTTGTTGTTGGTCAATTGGAAGCCAAAACGTGCAAAGCTGTTGATGAGTTCCTTGTTTTTCTCGATGTCGGGTTTGAGTTCGGCGGGCGAATATTTGAGCAAGGTTTCGTACATACGGGGAGTTTGGATGTAGGCTGTGAGGTTCGCCTTGTTGTCGAAGCCGTCCTTGAAGTCGCTGAATTTCACGCTCTTGGTCATCGTGCGTCCCATCAGATAGTCGTCAATGATCTGACGCAGCACTTCCTGTGAATTGGCAAACACCACAAAGTCCTCGATATAAGTGAAATACGGTTTTTCAACTTTTGAGAACAGCTTGCCGAAAAACATCTTGAAGAAGCCTTTGATTTCCAAATATTGTATTGTGAAGTTGCGGTATTGTTCCTCCTTGAATTTCAGCGGCGTGCGTTTTTTGATGTGGGCGGTGATGTTGGAGAGATGCGCCTTCGCCTTGTCGATGTTGTCTGCGGATATGGCGATTGCGGCGTCGATGTCGCGTGATTTTTCGGAGAGCGGGCGTAGTTTCGCTATGGTGATTTCGTTGCCAATCCATCCGAGAAAATCGTCTTTGATGCTGAATCCCAGCAACTTCTCCGTAAGTTTCATCAATTTCTGCATGTCGTCCCAGTCTTTTGGATTGCCGCGAGCGTATTCGTCTGTGAGTTCGTTGTAGAATTTGTTGAAGTCGTTGAACGACAATGACAAATATACCGCAGTTTGGTCGGAGAGGATGTTGTAGGCCTTGGTCTTGCCTGTGCCGACGTTGGAGAATGCGCGGAGGTACGAATATACAGAATCGAGTGACGTATTGCCCGTCAGGATGATTTCGTCGTCATAAAGGTCGAGGTTAAGTACTGAATATACAAGCGATTGCGAAAGCATGTCAACCGATTCGCTCGGCTCGGTGGAGTACATCGAGTAGAGTTTTGGGACACGCTTGTAATTGAGGAACAGTTTCACTAAGTTGGTGCCAGTCAGATTGTTGCTGACAAGGTGAAAATTCTCGTTGGAGGTCCAGTAACCGTTGTTGAATTTTTCCAGCACTTGGAACAGAAGTTTTTTGTCGAGGCTGATTACGAGGAGGTTGTCGGCGAGGGTGAGGTGAATCATGAACGTCAAGTCTTCCTGATCCCTCATCGTGTATATTGTATATGTGTTGCCGTTTTCGCCGCCGCACGAATATTTGCTTTCCGTGGTTGTGTAGCCTTTCACGAGTTTGAGCGAACCCGCCCATTCATCAAAATATGACGAAAGTTCCTGCAAATCAGCGAGATATACCATGTCCCAAGTGTTGTTGCCAGCGTCGAGGCCTGCAATGAGGAGTTCGCGGTTTTTGAGCATCTTGCTTGTCAGGGCGTTTTCGTTGAGAAATTCATCTACAAGTTCGATGTCTTCGTTGAGGTCGGCGAAGTATTCCGTGGTCTTCAAATACGCCCAGAAGTTGCTCTTGCTCAGGTCGTTCCAAGCCTTGGTGAGGTTGGTGGTGGCAGCTACGAATATTGCGTCGTCAGGCACCGCCTGAAATGCCTCCACACTGCCTTTCTGTTTGAAAAAATGGTGGTATGCCCAATATCCCGCCAGCAGCACTGCCGCGATGCCGATGACAAGGAAGAGTGATTTGAGAAATTTTTTCATTGCTTGATAATGTGTGTTTAATTTGGTTGCAAAGATAATTGTTTTTTATGTTTTTAATAACAAAGATTTTGTATAATTTTGCAAAAATCTTTTAAGTGATACTATGTTAGGAATCAACAAGATAATTTTGATGGGGACAGTCGGGCGCAATCCCGACACCCGTTATATTGGCAAGGGTGTTTCGTACAGCCGTTTTTCGCTGTGTACCAACGATATGACCACATTGTCCGACGGGCGTGAGGTCGAGGTGGGGGAGTGGCACGAGGTGGTTGCGGGGCGTCAGCTGTCGGACTATGCGTCGCGTTACGTCAAGAAGGGCGACACGGTGTATGTAATCGGCAAATTGTTGTCGCGCTACGTCAGCCGTGGCGAGGGCGGGTATCGCGTTTATGAAGTCATCGCCAACGAACTCAAAATCATCTCCCGTAGCAAGGCAAACGCCGAGACGCCTGTCCCCGAAATGGAGCCCATCAACGAAGACATTGTGGGCAGTGCGTTGCCAGATTTTGACATAGAAAACATCCCCGCCTCCAATATTGCGGCAGACGAATTACCATTTTGACAGATAGATATGGATGCTTGCATAATACTTGATTTTCTGTTGGTTGAGCCACCTGCGAAGTTCTTTTGGATTCCGTTGGTGGTGGTGGTGGTGTCGCTTGGAGGGATGCTGATGAGTTCGTTGCTCGCGGATTCGTCCGAGGGCAGGGAGCGGGCGGCGTTGTCGGCGGCTGAGGCTTTTTGCGCGCTTTTGACAGTGATGGGCGCCGCATCGCTTGTGCGCTGTGACAGTGTGGGTTACGACGGCGGTTTTGCTGTTTTGGACTTTGGCGACGCGCCTGTTATGGGATGTGTGCTGTTTTTTGTGCTGATGGCTTTCTTGTTGGTAATCACCGCAATTGTCCCCGCCAGACTGATGGACGACGAGGGCAGGGAAAAGTTTCGTTCCAAATATTCGTGGCTTGTACGTCTGCTCTGCAAATTGACGTGCTGGATGAGCTTTGCAAAGGCGTATTCGGCTCATAATGAAGATAATACAGGTGAACAGCTTTCTGTTGCAATCGGTGCGTCGCCAGACCAAAACGTAGGCAACGATGCGATGATTCGCAATATTTTGCAGTTTGGCGACATTGAAGTCCGCGAGATAATGACCCCGCGCCACGAAATTGTAGCTATCGGCAAGGACGAACCGTTTTCCAAATTGAAGGCTAAAATCCTCGCCAGCAATTATTCGCGAATCCCCGTCTATGAAAGTAGCACTGATAATATTTTTGGCATCATTTACGTCAAGGATTTGATAAAATACATCTCCCAAGGCGACGATTTTGCATGGACACAACTCGTGAAGGACATCAAGTATGTACCTGAAAATAAGAATATTTCGGATTTGTTGAAGGAGTTTCAACAAAACAAGACCCACATGGCGGCGGTCTGCGACGAGTATGGCGGCATTTCGGGATTGATAACGATGCAGGACATCCTCGAACAGATTGTCGGCGAAATCAACGATGAGTTTGACACCGACGAGGACAAGATGTTCCGCAAGGTAAGCGACAATTTTTATATTTTTGACGGACGTATTACGATTGACGATTTTTGCCGTGAGATTGGTTTGGAGAGTTCGTTTTTCGACGACGACAAGGGCGACGCTGAATCGTTGGCGGGTTTCTTGCTCGAAATGCGCGGCGAGTTTCCCACAAAAGGCGAAAAGATTGAATATCACAACCTTACATTCACTGTTGAGTCCTTCACTGGTCGCCGAATTGAAAAAATTGGTGTCAAGGTTTCGTAAACTGGAATTGCCGCCTGAGGCGGGGTTTTATAAACGAAAATTACCATCAATTTTATCGTCAATTATCGTCAATTTTTTAAAGAAATTGATGAAAATTGACGAATTAATTGACGAAAATTGACGTTAAGAAAAAACAAGCTGCGTAAGCGGCGCAAAATAAACGTATTATGAAAAAAATATTTTTGTTGTTGACAATTATCGTTGCTTTGGCGGCGTGCAGCGAGACGCCGATGCCGAAGCCGCGTGGATATTTCCGTGCGACGTTTCCCGCGAAGGAATATGCCGCAGTTGCTGACAGCCTCGCGCTGCCGTACAGTTTCGACTTTCCGAATTATTGCGTGATGGAGCGCGAGACATCCCGTGGCGCGGAGCGTTATTGGACCAACATCGTCTATCCTGCGCTCAATGCAAAGGTGCATCTGAGTTTCAAGTTTTTGGACAACAATCTTGACACTCTCATCGAGGATTCGCACACATTGGCGTACAAACATACCGTGAAGGCGGAGGCAATCGAGAAAATTGCTTTTGTAAATGACACCACGCACGTATATGGACTTTTGTACGGCATCAAGGGCAATGTGGCGAGTCCGTTGCAATTCTACATTACCGACAGTACCAAACATTTTCTGCGTGGTTCGTTGTATTTCAATTGCAATCCCAACAAAGATTCTCTCGCTCCGTCGATAGAATTTGTGCGCACGGATATTGAACGGTTGTTTGAAACGTTGGTTTGGAAATAAAGAATTATGCCATTGTTGCCGCAAAATATTGACATTGAAGATGTTAGAATCGGATTTTGGCGGACGGACGAATCGGCGGACGAATTGTTTGCAATGATTGTAAACAATCTCTCCGACAACGAAAAATCTGTCTATCAATCCTTTAAAAACGACCGTCGCCGTCGCGAGTGGCTTGCAACGAGGATGTTGGTCAAGGAAATGCTTGGTCATTATCCTGGCATAGTTTACGACGATAGTGGTGCGCCGATGCTTTCGGGTGTTGATGGTACTAATAATATAAGTGTGTCGCACACCGACGGAATCGTAGCGGTCTTGCTCTCAAAAAATCGTGCAGGCATCGACATTGAACGAGTTACAAAACGTGTTTTGCGGATTAAAGACAAATTTTTGAACCCTGACGAATACGATGTCACCGACCCGAATTTGTTACAACTGCTTTATATTCAGTGGTGTGCGAAGGAGGCAATGTATAAGGCTTGCAACGTCGTCAAATACGATTACCAACACACCTACACCCTGCCAGATTTTCATTTTGACGGCAATATGCGGGGAAAGGCTAATGGCAAGGTAATTATGGATGACGGCAGTGTTAATGAGTTGACGGTCAATTATTTTGAAATCGACGGCTGCGTGTGTTGCGTGGCAAAGTGAAAAAAAAATTTGTTGGCACTGTTTTTTTTATTAACTTTGACGCAAAACCATAAAATAATCAACAATATGGAAGCGACAATAAAGAAAAATAATTGTGGGCAGATTGTTCTTGACGATGTGGCAGAACCCGAATACGACTCCATAGACTACTCGGATCCGTCTCTATATGAAGAAGATCCTGAGTTTTTGGCTTCGTTGGAAAAGGATTATTATACGCCAGAAGAGGCGTATGAATTAGTAATGAAGGAAATAAGGGCTATATATGAGATGAAAGATGCAGTATAAGTATTGTCATTATAAGAGGGTCTTGAATAAGATTTTCTCATTCTATAAGAATGTGTCCATGAGGTTTCGTTATGCCTATTCTTTGGAGGATATGGAACGTAATATTCACGATGCATTTTTTTGTATTTACGACATTGAAAAGACTTTGCCACGTAGAACTCCTACTATTCAGCGTTGGAAAGGTTATTATATGGCTAATTGCGGCAAGTGGTACTTCGCTTATACTATTGACGGTGATGTTATAACTGTTGTTGATGCTTGCCATTCTCAAAATATGCACGATTAATCAAAATATAATATGCAACCCAATTACGAATACATCTCTGACCGCGAAAAGACTGTGTTACAGTATCTTGACGCGCACGGAATCAATTACAACAATTATACGCATCCCGAGGGCAAGACCATCGAGGAGGCTAAGCGGTGGTGGAAGGACGACGGCTCTGTCCACTGCAAAAATCTCTTTTTCCGCAATCACAAGGGCAACAAGCATTACCTTGTGTGTTTTCATTGCGACCACGATATGGACATCCACGACCTCGAACAGCGTCTCAAAGCCTCGCTC
>JAEEGL011773783.1_pt1 | contig 16906 bp, 19 predicted proteins | sample 9134231 | NCBI WGS metagenome assembly JAEEGL01 (sample SAMN16246548, study PRJNA631951) | gut metagenome | biome: gut microbiome; feature: rumen; material: fiber-attached | host: Bos | place: Iran: Karaj | collected 2018-10
AAATTCCCGAAGCACCTGCCGTTCCGGTGGAGTCGGCCGAACCGGTCGTCAGCGCAGATCCGGCTGTTTATGAAGCGCCGGAAGCGCCTTCCGTGACGTCTGCGCCTGTTCAGGCGGCAGATGCTGCGCCCGCCCAACCGATCTATGCTGCCGCACAGCCTGCCTACGCCCAGCCGATCTACGGCGAGCAGCCGAAGAAAAAGAGCAGGAAATGGCTGATCCCCGTGATCATCCTTGCGGCGCTGGCGCTGATCGGTATCGCTGTGCTTGCCTTCGGCGGTTCCGGCCGCGCAGCGGCGAACGATCCGAATCTCGGCCTTTATAAGGGTTCGACGGCTTCCATGTACGGCATGGATCTGAATCTCGACGAAATCTTTGAAGGCGGCTTCACGATCGAACTGCAGAAGGGCGGCAAGTGCCGCATTGAAGCAGGTGAGAACAAGGGCAACGGCACCTGGACTCTTGAGGACGGCGTCATCAGCATCAACGACGGCACCAGCACCATCGAAGGAAAGCTGGAAAACGGCGTGATCACCCTGGAAAACATGCTTGACATGGGCTTGGATATCACGCTGGTCAAGGTGGAGGAATAGGTCAAAAAACCGCATCCATAGATTATCCCGGTCTGATTTCATATCAGACCGGGTTTTTCGATCAGTCTCTGGCCATATAAAAAAGCAGACAGCGCGGCGGGGTGCCGTGTGTCTGCTTTTGATGAAGCTTTATTTATGAACTCTGGAGGCAATGGAATCGTCGTCCTCGGGGGTGGTCATCAGCGTTTCGTGGAAGATGACGCGCTTCTTCTCGCGCTCGGCCTCGATCATGGAGGAGAGCAGCTCGCGAACCTCGCGGGGACGCTTGACGTTTTTGATGCTGAACTCCCGCTGGGAGGCGTCGGAGCTGCAGCAGTGGATGGTGCCCACGCCCTCGAGGCGCTGCCGGAAGGTCTGACGAAGGGTGATGTCCATGATGCGGTGCAGCCAGATCTCATCTTCGACCTTGGTGAAGACGCCGCTGCGGATAAACAGACGCTCTTCGTCTAAGATGTATTTGGTGAAGGACAGGGGCAGACCGAAAATCGTTCGTTTTTTATCGCTCCATACTTCTTTCATATCGGCATCTCCTTATGTTGGTTTTTTATATTATAGCATCCTTTGCGTTGTTTGCAAGGGCTTTTTGTCCAATCGGGATTTGACAAAAGCTGCTTTTGCCGCGTATACTGAGCAAAACGGCGGAAGGAGGTGCGCCCTTGCGATATCCCTGTTTGGTGATGGATCACGACGACACCGTGGTCAACAGCACTGCCACGATCCATTACCCCTGCTTCGTGGAGTATCTGAAGATCTACCGGCCCGGCATGACCATTTCTCTGGAGGATTACTGGCTGAAGAATTTCTCGCCCGGCTTTGTGCCTATGTGCCGCGAGGACTTCGGACTCGACGACAGGGAACTGCAGCTGGAGCTGGAGTTCTGGCGCGAATACGTGCGCAGTCACATCCCCGCTGCCTATGCCGGCATCCGGGAGGTGCTCTGGCGTCATGTGGAGCGCGGCGGTACGGTCTGTGTGGTATCCCACTCCCTCGGCGAGCATATCCGCCGGGACTGGCGGGAGAACGGCCTGCCGGAGCCGACGCTCGTCTACGGCTGGGACGAACCGCCCGAGCAGCGAAAGCCCAATCCTTACCCGCTGACGGATATCATGGCCCGGCTGGGCTTCCGGGCAGACGAGCTTTTGATGGTGGACGATCTCAAGCCGGGCTATGACATGGCCCGGGCAGCCGGGGTGGATTTCCTGGCCGCCGGGTGGTCCAATGATCTGCAGCCCATCGAGCGGTTTATGCGGGAAAACTGCAGGCACTATGCGCCCACGGTGGCGTCCCTGGCAAAGCTCCTCGACCGATAACACGGCAGACGGTCCGGCGTCTGCCGTGTTTGTTTTTTTGATAATCCGGGGCAAATGTCAAATTCCTTGTTGACTTGCGTTTTCTTATCTGATAATCTAATATACGATATTAGATTGAATTCCTTCAGGAGGATCAAGATATGAACAATTATCAAATCATTACCGATACTGCCTGCGATATTCATCCCGCGATTTTAAAAGAATGGGGTGTGAAATGCGCAGAACTGACATTCCATTTTGTCGGAGATGACCGGGAATATACCAACAGCGAAATGCCCATCAGCGAATTCTATCAGTATATGCGTGACGGCCGTGTGGCAAAGACGGCGGCTGTGGGCATGGAAGCATATCAGAAGTGCTTTGAGACAGTGCTGCAGGAGGGACTCGATATTCTCTATATCGGCTTTGCCACGGCGCTGAGCAATTCCTGCCAGACGGCAAAGCTGATCGCAAAAGATCTGATGGAGCAGTATCCCGAGCGGAAAATCGTCTGTATCGACAGCCGCTGCGCCTCCGCCGGACAGGGAATGCTTGTCCGCCTTGCGGTTGAGCGGCGTGACGCCGGCGCAGACCTGGAAGACGTTGCGGAATATACCCGCCGGACCCTGCCTTCGCTGTGCCATTGGTTCACGGTGGACAATCTGGTCTATCTCAAGCGCGGCGGCAGAGTCAGCGCTGCCAGCGCCCTGGCAGGCACCCTGCTGCAGATCAAGCCGGTCCTTCACGTGGATGACGAGGGCAGGCTCATTCCGGTTAAGAAGATCCGCGGCAGAAAACAGTCCATTGCCGCCATGATGGAGCGGTTTATGCAGAGCGCGCTTGATCCCGAGGGATTTTATTATATCTCCCACGGCGATTGCATTGACGACGCCAAGCTGCTCGAGGATATGATCTTCCAGCGCACGGGCCGCCGCGCCGATCTCATTACAGATGTCGGCCCGGTCATCGGCGCCCATTCGGGGCCCGGCACCCTGGCGCTGTTCTTCCTGGGGAGCGAGCGATAATGCAGCCTCAGCGCAGCATGACGGAGCGGGTCAAATTATTCCTGGCCTATGTGATTCGCATCATTTCCATTCCGCCGGTCATGGTCTGCCTGCTGGTGCTCGTGCTGGCGTTGTTTGCCGACGGGTTTTTCAACAATGAGATCGATATCGCCGCCATGCTCGTTTGCCTGGCGCTGATCCCGCTGGCGGCCTATCCGCTGTCCTGGATGATCCCGTGCGTCCGGAAAAAGGGCAGGGAGGGGCAGAGGAACCTGGCCTTTGTGCTGTCCCTGTCGGGGTATGTTCTTGGCTGGCTTTATGCCAAATTATTCAGCACCAACCGACATCAGATCTTTGTATATACCATCTATCTGCTTTCCGTCCTGCTGCTTTTGCTGTGGAACAAGGTGTTTCATCTGCGGGCCAGCGGCCACGGATGCAGTGTGACGGGGCCGGTGGTGCTCTCGGGCTACTATCTGGGATTGGCAGGCATCATCATCGGCGCTGTTTGCTATCTGGCGATATTCTGGGCCTCGGTCACTGCCAAACGTCACAAATGGGACGAGTTTCTGGGCGGCAGCGTGCTGTGCATATTCGCCTGCGGCCTGGCATGGCTTGTCTGCCATTATTATCAGATCATTTAACGGATGAAAACGTTTTGTTTTCATCCGTTTGTATCATTGACAATGCCCCGGAAATTTCGTATAATCAACGAAGAAAGGGTGGTTTTATGGAAACCAAAGTTGCAGTTGTCAGCATCGTCGTATCCAGCGCGGAAAAGGTTGAGGAAATCAACCGGCTGCTGCATATGGCGTCCGATTCTATCATCGGCCGCATGGGCATCCCTTATCCCGAAAAGGGCGTCAATCTCATCTCTGTCGCGATTGATGCGCCGGAGCCCGAGATCAGCATGCTGGTCCAGTCGCTCGAAGCGCTGGACGGCGTCAACGCCCAGGCCATTTTTGCAAGAATCTAAAATATTCCGTTTTTCATATTCAGCATCCCCTGACGCCGAAACCTGCTTGAGGCGAAAGCTGCGGTGCGCGGTTTTTATGCGTTTTTTGCCGTGCTCCCGGGGAGTGCGGCATTTTTCATTGAAGGGAGGTTTTTCTGAATGCGCAGACGAGAGGGCAGACTGTCCGTATTGTGGACAATGGTACTTGCGTTGCTTCCGGTTGCGGCCGCACTGGCTGCATTGGGGATCGGACGCATTCAGATTCCGCCTGCGGATGTGGTGAAAAGCCTCCTGGCAAAGCTATCCGGTTCCCCCGGCCTGGAAGAGCTTTCGGAAAAGACCCTCTGGCAGCTGCGCATGCCCCGGATCATCCTTGCTGCGTTGGCCGGCGCAGGGCTTTCCGTGGCGGGCTGCGCATTTCAAAGCCTGTTTGCCAATCCCCTGGCCACACCGGATACGCTTGGCGTCGCCAGCGGAGCCAGCTTCGGCGCGGCCCTGGGCATCCTGCTGGGATTCAAGATGATCGGCATTCAGCTCACATCCCTGACCATGGGCGCTAGCGCCGTGGCGCTGACCTGGCTGTGCGGCCGGGGCAGGGGAAGGGGCCTGAGCACCGTGGTGCTCTCGGGCATCATGATCGGCTCCCTGTTTTCGGCGCTGGTTTCCCTGGTGAAATTCGCCGCCGACGCCGAATCGCAGCTCCCGGCCATCACCTATTGGCTCATGGGCGGTCTGGACAAAGCCAATTATAAGACCCTCGCCTACGGCGCGCCGCCCATCCTGCTTGCGATTGTCGTTCTTTGGCTGATGCGCTGGCGGATGAATCTGCTGCCCCTGTCCGACGACGAGGCGCGTTCCTCCGGCGTGCACATCGGCGCGCTGCGGACTGTGACCGTGATCTGCGCCACCGTCATGACCGCGTCGGTGGTGTCCATGTGCGGCCAGGTGGGCTGGGTCGGTCTTTTGATTCCCCATATGTGCCGGATGAAGTTCGGCAGCGACCACCGGGCATTGATCCCCGCCTCGGTCTGCCTGGGTGCGGCGTTTATGATCTGCGTGGACACCTGCGCCCGTTCCGTCAGTGCCGCGGAGATCCCCGTGTCCATTCTGACGGCCATCATCGGCGCGCCGTTTTTCATTGTGCTGATGCGCAGAAGCGGGGGGTGGCGGCTATGATCCTGAAGGTGGAAAACGGCGCCTTTGCCTATCCCAAAGGCCCGGAGATCCTGCGCGGCGTGAATTTCGATCTGTGCGACGGGGAGATCCTTTCCATTTTGGGTCCCAACGGCGCGGGCAAGACCACCCTCCTGCGCTGCGTGACGGGTATGCTCCGGTGGAAGACGGGGCGCTGTCTGCTCGACGGCGAAGATATCCGGGAGATTTCGCCGCGCAGGCTGTGGCGAAAAATGGCCTATGTGCCCCAGGCCAGATCTGCGGCGCCTGCTTACAGCGTGTTCCAGACGGTGCTTCTTGGCAGAAGCAGCCGGATCGGCAGCTTTTCTACGCCGAAAAAGGAGGATTATGCTGCGGCGGAGCGGGCTCTGGAGCGGCTGGATATTGCGGCGCTGGCGGATAAAAACTGCACGGAACTCTCCGGCGGCGAGAAACAGATGGTGCTGATCGCCCGTGCCCTGGCCGCGGAGCCGGAGCTGCTGATTTTCGACGAGCCGGAATCCAATCTGGATTTTAAGAATCAGCTTGTTGTTCTCGATACCATGACCGGTCTTGCCCAGAGCGGTATGGCCTGCGTTTTCAACACCCATTATCCCGCCCACGCGCTCCAGCGCTCCCACAAGGCTCTGCTGCTGAAAAAGGGCGAGCCCGGCATATTTGGCCGGAGCCCGGATGTGGTCACGGAGGCGCAGATCCGAAGCGCGTTCGGAGTCAATGCCGTGGTCCGTCCTGTGGAGACCGGCAGTCAGGAGCTTTTGAACGTCGTTCCGCTGAGTATTTCCGGCGACGAGAATAAGACGGAAGAACAGGACCGGCAAATCCTGGCGGCAACCGCGGTGATCATGGATTCCAACCGCGCTTCCGAGCAGATCAACGCCATACTGCATGCATACAGCCATCTGCTGGTGGGCCGCATGGGCATGCGCCGGTACGGAGCATATATCATCAACATCACACTGCGCGGAGCGGAATCCGAGATCCGCGCCTTGACGCACCGGCTGACCCTGCTGCCGGGGATCAGCGTCAAGACCACCTTTGCCAAAGACGATTTTGGCGGAAAGGAACCCGAATCATGATCAAAATAGCAGTCTACGGAAAGGGCGGCATCGGGAAATCCACCACGGTTTCCAACGTTTCCGCTGCCCTGGCGGATATGGGCCTGCGGGTCATGCAGCTCGGCTGCGACCCCAAGGCGGATTCCACGGTGAGCCTGCACGGCAGGGAGCGGATCCCCACCGTGCTGGAGCTGGTGCGGGAAAAAAAGAACGACATCACCCTGGAGGAGATGACCACCCCGGGCTACGGCGGCGTCATCTGCGTGGAGGCCGGCGGCCCCCAGCCCGGCCTGGGCTGCGCAGGGCGCGGCATCATCGCCGCCCTGGAGAAGCTGGCGGAGAAGGGGGCCTATGAGACCTTCCGGCCGGACGTGGTGATCTATGACGTGCTGGGCGACGTGGTATGCGGCGGCTTCTCCATGCCCATGCGCTCCGGCTACGCCGACAGGATCTTCGTCATCACCTCCGGCGAAAACATGGCGATCCACGCCGCCGCGAACATCGCCATGGCGGTGGAAAGCTTCAAGGGCCGCGGCTATGCCCGGCTCGGCGGTGTGATCCTCAACCGGAGAAACGTCAAAAACGAAGAGGAAAAGGTGCAGGAGCTGGCTGAGGACATCGGAAGCAGCGTGATCGCCGCCCTCAGCCGCAGCGAGACCGTCCAGCAGGCGGAGGAGCTGGGAAAGACCGTGATCGAGGCCTTCCCCGACAGCGCCATGGCGGGCGAGTACCGGGCCCTGGCACGGAAGCTTCTGGAGGTCTGCGGGGTGCCGTTATGCTGAGGCGTGTCAGCGACGGGCCGGATATGACCGGCGCATGCGTGCGCATCGCGGAAGCAGATTTTCCGGCGCCCTTTGCCTCCGGTCTGGAGTACTCCTCGCCCGCCCGGGGCACCTGGAACATCGTCCACACCGGCATGCTCATCCCCGAGGCCCACGAGATTTTTGTGTGCGCCGCGGGCTGCCTGCGGGGCGTGGTGCTCACCGCGGCGGAGATGAACGCCATGGATCGCTTTTCCACCGTGGCCGTGCGGGAGCACAATCTTCTGGACGGCGACATGGAGGAGCTGGTCATCGAGGGCGTGACGGATATCCTCCGCAAGCTCCCCAAGCTGCCGCCGGCGGTGCTGGTCTACACCAGCTGCGTGCATCACTTCACCGGCTGCGACCTGGACTATATCTACGGCGAGCTTCGGTCCAGATTCCCGGCGGTGGATTTCACGGATTGTTATATGAACCCCATCATGCGAAAAAGCGGCCTGACCCCGGATCAGCTCATGCGCGCCCGGCTCTATGACCTGCTCAAGCCCCGGCAAATCGATCCGAAGGCCGTGGCCATCATCGGAAACGACCTGCCCACCCGGGAAAACAGCGATCTGATGCGCTTCCTGCGCAGCCGGGACTTCCGGGTGCATGAGATCACATCCTGCGAAACCTATGCGCAGTATCAGCGCATGGCCGAGAGCGCATATTATATTTCCTATTATCCCGCCGCCGCGGCGGGGGGAGACATCCTGGAAAAGCGCCTGGGAGGAAGGCACATCTATGTGCCCTTCAGCTTTGACTATGACGAGATCGAGGCCGGCTTCCGCACCCTGGCGGAAGTCCTCGGCGTGGAAGCGCCGGAGTTCGCCGGAAAGCGGGAACAGTGCAAACAAACTCTGGAAGACGCCCTGGCGCTCATCGGCGACACGCCCATCGCCATCGACTATACCTACAGCCCGCGGCCCCTGGGGCTGGCGCTGCTGCTTCTGGACGCCGGCTTCCGGGTGGAGCGGGTGTACCTCGACAGCATATCCGGCGAGGAAAGGCCGGCTTTTGACGCCCTGCGTGAGCGTCACCCCGACCTGACCCTCTATCCGACCGTCCATTCCAAGATGCGCTTCCACAGCCCCAAGGCGAAGACGGGCTTTCTTGCCGTGGGCCAGAAAGCCGCCCACTTTACCAACACCGACAACTTCGTCAATGTGGTGGAGGGCGGCGGAATGTTCGGCTATGAGGCCATTTTGGACACGCTGGAACACATGAAGGACGCATATCTCCACGAAAAGGATATGCGCTCTCTGGTACAGATCAAGGGATTGGGGTGTGAGTGCTGCCTATGAAACAGACTGCAAGGATCATTTCGACTTACTCCGCCGACGTGTTCGGCGTGTGCTCGGCCCTGTTTGAGCTGGGCGGCATGACGATCATGCACGACGCCTCCGGCTGCAACTCCACCTATTCCACCCACGACGAGCCCCGGTGGTACGATGTGGACTCCATGGTCTATATTTCCGCCATCAGCGAGCTCGAGGCAATTATGGGCGACGATGAAAAACTGATCGGCGACATCTGCGCGGCAGCAAAGGATCTGCATCCCAGATTCATCGCCATCGCCGGTACGCCGATCCCCACGATGATCGGATTTGACTTTTCCGCCGTGGCCTCGCTGATCGAGCAGCGCACCGGGATCCCCACCTTCGGATTTCCCACCACGGGAATGAATACCTATGTGCACGGCGCGTCCATGGCCCTGCGTGGCATTGCGGACCGGTTCGTCGTGCCGGGACAGAAGCAGGAAAATGCGGTCAACGTTCTGGGCCTGACCCCGCTGGATTTTTCCGTCAACGGCGCCGACCGCTCGATCTGCGCGTTCCTGGAGGCGGAGGGATTCTCCGTCAATTCCCGCTGGGCCATGGGCGCGGATCTGGACGAGCTGTCCCGGGCCGGACGGGCTTCGGTCAACCTGGTGGTATCCGGCGCGGGCTTCGGCGCGGCGCAGAGCATGAAGGAGCGCTTCGGCATCCCGTATGTGGTCGGCCTGCCCATTGGCGGGAAGCAGTCAAAGCTCCTGTCGCAGATGCTGCGTCAGGCGCAGGAATCGGGGGATGACCGGATCCTGCATGCCGACGGTGCGGATGCGTCGGTCGCCGTGATCGGAGAGGGGATCACATCTCTGGCTCTGGCCAACGCCATTGCGCTGGAGAACGGCAGACCGGCCAGGGTGCTTTGCGCCACGGAGTGCCCCGCCGGAATCCTGCGGCCCTGCGACGCCATGACGCCCGATGAGGATGATATCACCGCGGCGCTGCGGGGCGTCGATACCGTGATTGCCGATCCCATGTACCGGCCGATCTGTCCGCAGGATGCCGTGTTTATTTCGCTTCCCACGGAGGCGTTCTCCGGGAGAATATACCGCGCCCGGATCCCCGATTTGATTTCGGACCCGCAATCCATACTGAAAGAGGTACTTTGAAATGAAAAACCAATGCAAAAAAATCGTTTGTCTGCTTCTCGCCGCCGCGCTGATGCTCTGCCTGTGCGCATGCGGAAATAAAGCGTCCGAAGACGGCGCGGCTTCCAAGGACGGCACCCATGTGGTCATGGATCACCGCGATATCGAGGTTACGGTCCCCAACGAGGTCAACCGCATCGTCGTGTGCGACATCCTGCCCCTGCCCAGCGTTCTGACGGTATTTTTCGACTCCGCCAGCAAGATCGTCGGCATGTCCCAGCCCAGCCTCACCGCCGCGCAGAACGGCCTGCTGGGCGAGCTGTATCCCGAGATCCTCAATGTGGAAACGGGCTTCATCGACGGCACCAACGTCAACATCGAGGAGCTCATGAAGCTCCAGCCGGACGTGGTGTTCTACAGTGCCAGCAGCCCGGAACTGGGCGACAAGCTTTTGAACGCCGGCTTCGCCGCCGTAGCCATTTCCGTCAACAAATGGGACTACAACTGCATTGAGACCCTGGATCACTGGATCGAGCTGATCGGTCAGATTTTCCCGGAGAACGACAAAGCGGAACAGGTGAAAAAGTATTCTGCCGAAGCTCTGGACATGGTGAACGAACGGCTGGAGACGGTGCCTGAATCCGAGCGGCCCCGGGCCTTCTTCCTGTTCAAGTATGACGAGAGCACCCTCATGACCTCCGGCGGCCAGTTCTTCGGACAGTGGTGGGCCGACGCCATCGGCGCGGTCAATGTGGGCAGCGAGCTGCAGACCGACAACTCCGTCACCGTCAATATGGAGCAGGTCTATGCCTGGAATCCGGATCTGATCTTCGTCACCAATTTCACCACCGCCGGACCCGACGATCTGTATCAGAATACCGTCGGCGGCTATGACTGGAGCGCTGTGGACGCCGTTCAGAACGGCCGCGTATACAAGATGCCCCTGGGCATGTACCGCAGCTATACCCCCGGCGTGGACACGCCCGTGACCCTGCTGTGGATGGCCCAGACGGCGTATCCCGATCTTTTCGAGGACGTGGATATCGTGCAGGCCGCGAAGAATTACTATAAGGACGTATTTGGGATCGAGCTGACCGAGGCGCAGGTTTCTTCGATTTTTGCACCCTCCGTGGCAGGCGGTTCCGGCTTTGAATATCAATAAGGAGGAATCATGGGACTCAATGATACGCCCTCAGGCGATCGCCTTCATATCGGCTTTTTCGGCCGCCGCAACGCCGGAAAATCCAGCGTGGTCAACGCCGTCACCGGGCAGGAGCTGGCCGTGGTATCCGACGTCAAGGGTACCACCACCGACCCTGTCCGCAAGGCCATGGAGCTGCTGCCCCTGGGCCCGGTCATGATCATCGACACCCCCGGCTTTGACGACGAGGGATCTTTGGGCGAGCTTCGGGTGCGCAAGACCAGACAGGTGCTCAATAAAACCGACATCGCGGTGCTTGTGGTTGACGCTGAAGAAGGTATGCGTGAGAGCGACAGGCAGCTGATCGGGCTGTTCCGGGAAAAAGAACTCGCCTATCTCATTGTTTTCAACAAGGCGGATCTGCTTTCCGCGGTTCCCGCGGCGGGGGAGAGGGAGATCTATGTCAGCGCAAAGACGAAGCAGGGGATCCAGGAGCTTAAGGAACGCCTGGCGGCGCTGCAGCCCCGGGAAGCGGAAAAGCACCTGGTGGGCGATCTGCTTTCCCCCGGCGATCTTGCCATCCTGGTGGTGCCCATCGACAAGGCTGCCCCCAAGGGCCGTCTGATCCTGCCCCAGCAGCAGACCATCCGCGATCTTTTGGACTGCGGCTGCGCTGCGCTGACGGTGCGCGACAGCGAGCTTGCCCAGGTGCTTTCCCGTCCGGGCTTGGATCCCGCCGTGGTCATCACAGACAGCCAGGTGTTCGGCGCTGTGTCGAAGCTGGTGCCTGAGACGGTCCCGCTGACTTCCTTTTCCATCCTCATGGCCCGGCACAAGGGCCTGCTGGAGGACGCCGTGGCCGGTGTGAGCGCGATAAAAGGATTGCGCGACGGCGATACGGTTCTGATCGCAGAGGGCTGCACGCACCATCGCCAGTGCGGCGACATCGGAACGGTGAAGATCCCCGGATGGCTGCGGGACTACACGGGAAAGGACTTGAAAATCGCCACCTGCAGCGGCACGGAATATCCTGAGGATCTTTCGCCCTATGCCATGGTGGTGCACTGCGGCGGATGCATGCTCAATGAGCGGGAAGTGCGCTACCGCACGAAATGCGCTGTGGATCAGGGCGTACCCATCACAAACTTTGGCACCCTGATCGCATGTCTGCACGGCATTTTGTACCGCAGTCTCAGCCTGTTTCCGGATCTGCAAAAGCTTTTGCATGAATAATCCATCGGGCCTCCGCCGGAGGCCCGGATTTTTTTGAAAAAAAACCTTGACAAATATATCGGATGGTGATATATATAAATTACGATATAACGGAAGACGATATAACGTCACACGAAGGAGGATGACCATGAGAAACGAATTTGCGTTGACCGAATCGACATTTTATATTCTCCTGTCTTTGCTCCGTCCGCAGCATGGCTACGGCATCATGCAGTCCACGTTGGAGATGTCCTCCGGTCGGGTGCGGCTGGCCCCCGGCACGCTCTACGGCGCCCTGAGCGCCCTGTGTGAGAAGGGATGGATCGTTCAGCTGCCGGTGCCCGACGGCAGCAGAAAGAAGGAATACGGCCTGACCGAGCAGGGGGTCAAGGTGCTTTGCAGCGAGATCGAACGACTGAGAGAGCTTCTGAAGAATGCGGATGAAATGATGGAGGAACTGAAGAATGACTGAGAGAAAAACGATTTACAAATGGTTCTTTGTCTGGGATTTTGACAAGGAGGAGCAATGGCTCAATGAGATGGCCCTGGCGGGCTGGGTGCTGGATTCCGTGGGTTGGTGCCGGTATACCTTCTGTGCCTGCGAGCCCGGGGAGTACACCGTCCGGCTGGAGATGCACGGCTACGATCCCCAATATGTCGATTTCATGTCCGACTCCGGCGCGGAGTATGTCGGGCGGGTGCTCCAATGGCTGTACTTCCGCAAGAAGGCCGCCGACGGCCCCTTTGACATCTTCTCGGACATCGATTCCCGTGTAGCGCATCTTGGCAGGGTCGGAACCCTGCTGACGGTGCTCAGCATTACGAATCTTTTGATCGGCGTGATGAACGCGGTCTGCGGAAATCGCATTGGTATCGTCAATCTGCTGCTGGCCTCCATGCTGACCTACGGTCTTGGCCGCATCCACGAAAAGGCGCAGGCCCTGAAGCGGGATCGTCAGCTCTTTGAATAAACGGATGCTAAAATAAAAAAGAAACGCATTTGACGTGAAGTACAGGCGCACGGATGATATCCGTGCGCCTTCTTTTTCGGCAGTTTTACGGATCATGAATATGCAAAATGTAACATGTGCCGAATCAACCGCGTCTTTCATTTTGAAGAACGTTATAAAATCTTTAGAATTGTTCGAAAATTGTTATAATATTTGACTAATTTGAAATATCTATTGTAATAAAAGTTTGATCATGTTAAAATATTATATGGTTAAACAGCTTTATTAACCGGAGAAAGGAAGAAGAATATGCATTGTAAAATGAATGCTCGATTAACGGCACTTCTTTTGTTGACGATTCTCCTTGCTTCACTCATTACGCCTGCGTTTGCCTCTGGTGCGGACGCGGGACAGGGAACGCAAAGAACGCTTGAAACTTGCGGCGTTCCTGCATATGACGGCGCCGCCTTTGGAAGCGCATGGGATCATGCAGTCGCTGATCCGCCGCGGAAGGCGTGGACGCATGACGCCATTTCCTCTGATGAGGCAAAGGCGCTGCTGAACCGTCAGGTCCTGCATCCGCAGAGAACGGGGTGGAATCTTCTCGATGCGAAGATCGCCAGTCTGCTCAACGCCTCCGGCGCTTCCGACGCTTATGGAAAGCTGTGGTATGCGTATCAGTGGATGGTTGAGAACGTCACCTATTCCTGGGCGGGCTATTCCAATACGAATGCCTCCGTTGCAGCCTATAACAGCTTTACGGGCTACAACTATCTTTCCTCCATGACATATGAAGACGGCCTGAAAAAATCCATTTCGGACGATATGGCCAACCGTACCTACCATATTCTGTCCAGCAAAAAGGGCGTGTGCTATGATTATGCCATTGCCTTCGCTGTGATCGCCCGCTATGTCGGCATCGAGTCCTACGTCCGCACGGGCCTGTTTACGTTCGAAAATACTGCCCTTGGCTCCGGGCATCACGGCTGGTCGATCCTGGTGCTTGACGGCGCGCAGTATATCTTCGATCCGCAGCGCGACGCACGCAACTGGGAGCAGAACAACAGGCATACCGGCTACTATTTCGGCGTGAGCACGGCAAAGAGCTATCGCTATAATCCCAATTATTACAGCGCAGACGTGCAGGCGAATCCCCAAAGAGACGCAACCTTCCTTCCCGTCACTGCGGAACGGGGACAAAAGGCTTTTGTACATTGCACGGTGAGCGGATACGGAACGGTCACCGGAACGGGCGACAACTACTATACAAAAAATACGGTGACGCTGCGCGCTGTGGCTGCGGAAGCCTCAAAATTTGACGGATGGTACGATGAAAAGGGAACGCTGATCGGAAGAGAGGCCACCCTGCAGTTTGTGCTGCAGGGAAATACGGTCGTCAACGCCAGATTTGTGGATCAGGCGGATATTATTGTCCACGCATCCGCGTCCGGAACGGCCGAAGGCGGCGGCCAGTATGATCTTGGCATGACTGTGAAGCTGACCGCGGCCCCGGAGGAGGGGAAGACCTTTACAGGCTGGTTTGACGAACAGGGAACAATGCTTTCCTCTGAACCTGTTTATGAATGCCCGACGGCAGCGCGCGGCGTGTATACCTATATCGCCATGTTCGACGGCGATGTATTCTGGGATGTTCCCGCCGGGAAATACTTTTCAGAGCCGGTCCGATGGGCCGCCGAGCAGGGGATTGCGAAGGGCGTATCACAGCTGCGCTTTCAGCCTGACGGGGAGTGCACCCGCGCCCAGATTATGACGTTCCTCTGGCGGGCTGTCGGCGCGCCGGCGCCTGAAAACGAGGAGAATCCTTTCGACGACGTGCCGGATCATTCCTACTACCGGGACGCTGTGCTTTGGGCGCAGCAAGCGGGCATCACGAAAGGTACGTCCGCCGATCGATTCAGCCCCGGCCAGATCTGCACAAGAGCGCAGGCGGTCACGTTTTTGTGGCGGCTGTCCGGCTCGCCCCTTCATCAGTACAACCCGTTTGTGGATGTGCGTCAGAGCTATTATTATACCGCGGTGCTTTGGGCGGCTGATCAGGGAATCGTCAAAGGCACGTCAAGCGACCGGTTCAGTCCGGACGATCCGTGCACCAGAGGTCAGATCCTGACTTTCCTGTACCGGCAAATGGCGGATGAAGCAAATCAGGGCGATGAGCCCAAACCGGAACAACCTTCTGAATAACCGCATCGGGCATGCGCCCGGAATGCAGATATGCTGCATTCCGGGCGCAGTTTTTCATGTTTGCGGGATGATGCAGCGCATCATATTCGCCGATATGTGTTCATAGGCTGAAACGGGAGGAAGAAATGATGGACAGCTACTTATCGATTTTGCCGTCGGAACTGGCCCGGGCAGTGCGCGCTTTGCCGCTTTCGGAACGGCTGGGGCTTCGGGAACTGCGGCTGCGGTGCGGACAGTATGCGCGGTATCTCTCTTTGGATTCAGAGCAGATCCTTCCGGCGGGCAGCAGCGGCTATTTTGTGGATTCAGAATGCATCCGGGAAATCGTCAACCGTGCGACCCGGTATAGCGCCTATGCTTCCAGTGCACAGCTGCGGCAGGGATTTGTGACCCTGGCGGGGGGACACCGCCTCGGCGTTTGCGGACAGGCCGTTCGCGGTCCGGAGGGGATCCGCTCCCTTCGGGATCTCTCGTCGGTCAATCTACGGATCGCGCGGCAGCCTGAGCACATCGAGTCGGATGCGGTTGAATATTTGCGGGCCCATCCCGACTCGACGCTGATTGCGGGGCCGCCGGGATGCGGTAAGACAACGCTTCTGCGGGAGCTGATCCGCGATCGCAGCGACTGGGCGCGGGAGCGCGTGGGCGTCGTGGACGAGCGTATGGAGCTGGCAGCCTGCGCCGGGGGAATGCCGGGGTTTTCCGTCGGACAGATGACGGATATTCTTTCCGGCGTGCAGAAGGACGAAGGCGTCTATATGCTGCTGCGTACCATGAGCCCGCAGTGGATCGCGGTGGACGAGATCACCGAGGACCGCGATGTGGACGCGCTTCTGCGGTCGTCCTTCTGCGGTGTTCGTCTGCTGGCCAGCGCCCATGCGTTCAGCAGGTCGGACCTGTTTTCCCGTCCCCTGTACGCAAGAATGTGCGCGCTGGGACTTTTTGATCACCTGATTATGATGGATATCCATCATCGCACCACAATGGAAAGGATGAAAGAAAATGATCAAGTTTCTGGGAGCGGCGCTGGTCGTCGCGGCGGCGAGTTCGGTGGGGCTGTCCCTGGCGCACAGCGTTCGGCGTGAAGTCCGGTTTCTGCAGCAGCTGGCGGGGGTGCTGGAATTGATGAGATGCGAAATCCCCGGCCGAATGGCGCCGGTGCAGGAGCTGTTTACCCGGGCCCAGGCTTGCACGTCCGGTGAGCTGCGGGAGGTTTTTTCTTTTTGTTCGCAGCAGATCCGGTCCATGTCAGAGCCGGATATTGCCTGTGTCATGGACTGTGCACTCGACGAGCACGCAGAGCGTCTTCCGCCGTCGTGCATGGAGCTGCTTCGGGAACTCGGAGAAAAGCTGGGCGCCTATGATGTGCAGGAGCAGGTGGAAGCGCTGCAGGCCCTGTCCGCACGTGCCGAAGCGGCATTGGCGTCACTCAGACAGGGCAGGGCGGACCGCTGCCGAAGCTACGAAGTGCTTGGCGTGTGCGCGGGCTGTGCGCTGGCGATCATCCTGCTTTAAACGATGGATGTCGATCTGATTTTCAAGATCGCCGCCGTAGGCATTATTATTTCAATACTCAATCAGGTACTTGTACGATCCGGACGGGAGGAGCAGGCGACGATGACGACATTGGCGGGGCTGGTTGTGGTGCTGATGATGGTGGTGCAGCGAATTGCCGACCTGTTCAGGCTGGTCAAAGACCTGTTTCAGTTCTAATGGGAGACTTTGCAAAAATCGCAGGGATCTGCCTGTGCACGGCTTTGCTGGGCGCAGTGCTGGATCGAAGAGATCGCGCACTGTCCATGGCGATCGGACTGCTGTGCTGTGCGGGTGCGCTGCTCGCCTGCATCCGGACCCTCCGGCCTGCAGTCCGATTTTTTGAGGATCTGAGGGAACTCAGCAATCTGGATGAAGCGTTGTTCTCTCCGATGATTAAAACCGTGGGCATTGGGGTCGTGACGCAGATTTCCAGCGCGGTATGCACGGACTGCGGGCAAAGGGCCATGGCAAAAACGGCAGAGGTTTGTGGAATATGCGCTTCTGTTTTGATCGGCCTGCCGCTGCTGCAGTCTGCTCTGGAGATCATCCGGCGGATGATGGGGCAATAGATGCGAAAGCT
>JAEEGL011997036.1_pt1 | contig 16906 bp, 10 predicted proteins | sample 9134231 | NCBI WGS metagenome assembly JAEEGL01 (sample SAMN16246548, study PRJNA631951) | gut metagenome | biome: gut microbiome; feature: rumen; material: fiber-attached | host: Bos | place: Iran: Karaj | collected 2018-10
AATTTCAAACCGCCGCGAGCAGGGGCGGGCTATGCAACGAGGGTAAGCCGGAAGGCGGCCGAGGCAGCATGGAGGGTGCCCTGCGGGAGGCGGTCAGTAATTATAAGGAGATGTTATAATGTTTGATAAATTAGAAGATTTGTTACTCCACTATCAGGAGATTATGAACATGCTCAGCGAGCCGGACGTAGCCAACGACTCTAAGCGCTTTCAAAAACTTATGAAGGAGCAGTCCGACTTGACGCCAATCGTAGAAGCGTACACCGAGTACAAGCAGTCCAAGCAGAACATCGAAGACTCTTTGGCGATGCTTGACGAGGAAAGCGACGAGGAACTTCGTGAGCTTGCAAAAGAAGAATTAAATGAGTCTAAGGAAAGAGTAGAAGAGTTGGAAAGCAGATTAAAAATTCTTCTTCTTCCTAAGGACCCTAACGATGATAAGAACGTAGTTGTAGAAATCCGTGCAGGTGCCGGCGGTGACGAGGCAGCTCTTTTTGCAGCTGAGATTTATCGTATGTATGCACATTATGCGGAAACCCGCGGCTGGAGAATTGAAGTATTGGATTCCGAGGAAACCGGTATCGGCGGTATGAAAAATATTGACTTTATGGTTACCGGAAGCGGTGCATATTCTGTTCTTAAATATGAGTCCGGTGTACATCGTGTACAGCGTGTTCCGGAAACAGAGTCCGGCGGACGTATCCATACATCCACCATTACCGTATCCGTTATGCCGGAGGCAGAAGACGTGGATATTGAAATCAACGAAGCAGATTGCCGAATCGACGTAATGCGTGCATCCGGAAACGGTGGACAGTGCGTAAATACCACAGATTCTGCAGTACGTTTGACACACTACCCAACGGGTATCGTGATTTATTCTCAGACAGAAAAGTCACAGCTTCAGAATAAGAACAAGGCTTTTGCTTTACTTAAGACAAAGCTTTACGATATGGAATTACAGCGCCAGCAGGCAGAGGCTTCTGCAGAGCGTTTGTCCCAGATTGGTACCGGAGATCGAAGCGAAAAGATCCGTACTTACAACTTCCCACAGGGACGTGTAACAGATCACAGAATCAATCTTACACTTTACAAGTTGGATAAGATTATGAATGGTGATATTCAGGAAATTCTGGATGCACTTATTGCAGCAGATCAGGCAAAGCGTCTTTCCAAAATGAATGAGGCAAGCTAATCATTATAAGATTTGATTCCCGACGCGAGGAGGGTATTTGATTATGGCAGATAATAAAAAGATGAAAGTTTCCGATTCATACAGTGACTACAGTACGGAAGGCATGGTCCTAGGCGGACTTGCAGGTCTGGCAGCTTTTGTGTTTTTGGCCATTGTAGGACATGCCAGCTATGGTGCGGTATGCGTGTTTGTTGGCATCTGTGTGGGACTTCTTATGGGTATGTCCAAAAAGAAGCCGATGAAAAAAACGCAGATGGATCAGGAAGTGGAGACTTATAAAAAACTGGATATGCAGCGCAATGCCTTTTTTCCGGATGCGTCAGTAAAACCCTACAATCCTACACAAAAGCGCCCGGTGCTTCGTACGCGAATCGCAAACGGAGAGCGTATGGCAGGATTTATTAATCTTCGTACCGGAGAGTTTGAGGAAGCCATGCTGATTTCCTCCGAAGAGGATTTGCAGGAATTCATGCGCCGCTACAAAATCGGCTCCCGCAATGAAATCCAAGACGGACTATAAGAAGTCCTTTTTTAGGGACAATAAATTAATTATAATAGGTGGCAGAGGTCAGGTGATGACTTCTGTCACCTTTTTGTTTTAGGAGAAGATGTATGTCGGTACAGTTTGTGATTGGTTCCAGTGGAAGCGGAAAATCCACTTATTTATATGATCGGGTAATCGGTGAGTCCATGAAGTATCCGAAGAAACGGTATTTTTATATTGTTCCGGAGCAGTTTACCATGTCTACCCAGCGTACCTTTGTGGCTCGCCATCCGAAGCATACCATTATGAATATCGATGTCCTTAGCTTTCATCGCTTGGCCTATCGTATTTTTACGGAGCTTGGAAAAGACGATGTAGCTATTTTGGATGATACGGGAAAGAATCTGATTTTGCATCGCATCGCTCATGAAAACTTGGATAAGTTCTCCGTGCTGGGACGAAAACTTCAAAATCCCGGCTATATCGATGAGATGAAGTCTTTATTATCTGAGCTTACTCAGTATCATATTTCCGTTGAGGAACTTCGGGGCATGGCGGATACCAAGGGGATGCCACCTGTCTTTTCAAAGAAGGTGGATGAGATTGCCTTTATGTATGAAAGCTTTCTTTCCTATATTAAGGATAGCCATATTACCTCCGAGCAGATTTTGGAAGAACTGGCAAAAGTGCTGCCAAAGTCAGAACTTGTAAAGGATGCGGTTTTTGTTTTTGACGGATTTACAGGATTTACCCCATTACAAAATGACGTGGTAAAGGCTTTGATGCCTTTGGCGGATGAGATGCTTTTTTCTGTCATTATGGATGCAAATGAAGCTGGATTTTCTTCTGTGGAGGAAGAAGATTTATTTGCCATGAGTAAAAAGTACATTCAAAAGGTTTCTCTTATGGCAAAGGAGACAAACGTCGAAATCAAAGATTCTATCCGGTTGGAACTTAGGGATACCTCTCGCTTTACAAAGGACAGCACCTTTGGATTCTTGGAGTCCCATATTTTCCGGGATGGGGGAGAAATCTATGAGAAAAAAACGGATGATATTGCAATCGTTCGTTTGGATAACCCAAGAGAAGAGTTAGAGTATTGCGCGTCGGAGATTCACCGCAGGACTACCTGCACCGAGGGTGAATCCACAAGCGACTTGCGTTACAGTCAGATTGCCATTTTGTGTGGTGATGTGGCTACTTATAAGGATTATGTGGATGAGATTTTTTCCAAGTATGATATCCCTGTGTTTACGGATGCCACCTTGGAGCTTTCTTATCAGCCGGCGGTGGAGTTTGTTCTTTCTTTTTTGGAAATGGTGGATTCCAACTTTACCTATGAAAGCGTCATACATTTTCTGCGCACCGGTGTGTTGGATTTTGATTTGGAAGCGTTGGATTTGTTCGACAGCTATTTGTATCGCAGTGGCATTCGAGGATGGAAGAAGTATCAGCATACCTTTACGGTGCATCCTAAGGAATTTGACGAAGAAGAACTATTAAGTGTAAATGAGCTGCGCAAAGCCCTGGTAGAGTCCATTGCACCTGCGGTAGAGATCTTTTCAAAAAAAGGATCCGTTACGGCCAAGTCCGAAGCGTTCCGACAGTTGTTTGCCATCTTTCGGATAGAAGAAAAGATGGAGCAAAAAAGCAAAAAAAAGTTGGAACTTGGAGATGAAGAGCGTGCATCGGAATATGCCCAGATTTATGGATTGATTTGTGATCTTTTGGAAAAACTGGATTCCATTTTGGGAGATGAAGTGGTGGATGTACGTGAGTACAGTGATTTGCTGCGCGCCGGATTTAAGGGTGTAAAGATCGGTATTATTCCGCCACTGATGGATGCGGTGGTCTTCGGTGACTTGGAGCGAAGCCGCCTGGAAAATACCAAAGTTATTTTCTTAATCGGTGCAGTGGATGGCATGATTCCAAAGGTATCTGATTCCGCCGGTATTTTGTCTCAAAACGAAAGAGAACTTTTAAAAGCGGCGGATTATGAACTGGCACCTACGGTGCGGGAACGTTCCTTTATGCAAAAGTTTTACCTGTATCAAATGCTGACCAAAGCCGGAGAAAAGTTAATCGTAACCTACTCCAGGTTGGATAAGGATGGGGCATCCTGCAGAAAGTCTTATCTGATTCCCACATTGATGGAACTGTTTCCTACACTTGAGATACAGCTATTGGATGGGGCAAGCAGTACAAAACCACAGCTTGTAACCTACCACCAGTGCAAGAATCGTTTGATTGAACTTAGTCGCAGACTTACAGAGCGTGGAAGCTTGGATGAGGATGTGGCGGAATTCCGCAGTTTGCTTTTGTTTTTTTCCAATTGTTATCCTGCGGATTTGCAGCGGATATTAGACGGGGTGTTCTATACCTATGAAGGCAATCGCATTGCTTCTGCCATTCATCGGGAGTTTATGGGTGATGCACTTTATGTAAGTGTCAGCAAATTGGAAAACTATGCCCGGTGTGCCTATCGCTATTTCCTGGAATACGATCTTCGCTTAAAGGAGCGAAAAGAGCACGCTTTTGAAATGGCGGATGTGGGAAACCTTTACCACGAAGCCTTGGCCAGATTTTCCAACCATATGGAAAAAGAGGATGCTTGGTTTACGGCCTCCGATGAGCAGGTGGTAGATTTTTTGGATACATCTCTTCGGGAGACTTTTGAGACCATGGAAAAAACGGAAACCTTTGATGAGGCAAGAGAAGTGTATTTGCTTCACCGATTAAGAGGTACCATGCTTCGTACCGTATGGGCGTTGATGAAACAGGTGCGTCAGGGCTCTTTTCGACCGAAGCATTTTGAGGTGTCCTTAAGTGAAATCAGTTCCGTGTCCCAGCTAACCTATGAGATGGAAAACGGATCCAAGCTGATTTTGGACGGAAAGATTGACCGGGTGGATACCTTTGAAAATGAAGATACCATGTATGTAAAAATCATCGATTACAAGTCCGGGGACAATTCAATTGATTTTGCGTCTTTGTACTACGGCCTTCAGATTCAGTTGGTATATTACTTAAAAGAAGCGGTGGAAGGATTACAAAACAGTCATCCGGACAAGGAAGTGCTTCCGGGGGCTATGCTGTACTATCACATCGATGATCCCATTATAAAGACGGAGGATTCCGGAAAAGATATTGAGACAGAGATTTTGCGACAGCTTCGTCCCAGCGGATTGATTAACGACAGCACGGATAATATTTCCGCTATGGATCACGATACCTTAGAGCCGGACTTTTCCGATTCTTTGGTGGCACGATTTAAAAAGAAAAAAGACGGAGACTTTGATGCTTATTCTCAGGTGCTTTCCCCGGAGCGTTTTGGACTGCTTTCTGAATTTATTGAGAAAAAGGTACTTTCTGCAGGAAGCCGGATTCTTTCCGGAGAAATATCCGCCCATCCGTATAAGCGAAAGGATAAAAGCGGGTGTGACTATTGCCCTTATCATTCCGTTTGCGGATTTGATTTAAGCATCAACGGATTCGATTACAACAAGTGCAATTTGGATTTGAAAAAAGACGACTTTTTTGAACGGATTTCGGAAGAGTAAGTTAAGGATAAGACTATGATTTCATTTACTACGGAACAACAAAATGTCATAGATGCAAGGGACAAGGATATCCTGGTTTCTGCGGCTGCGGGAAGCGGTAAGACTGCGGTTTTGGTGGAACGCATTATTCAGCGCCTGCTGGATGAAAATCATCCTTTGGATATTGATCATATGCTGGTGGTGACTTTTACTCGGGCCGCCGCCAAAGAGATGAAAGAAAAAATCCGAGTGGCATTGGATGAACGTTTGAAACAGGATCCGAAAAATTCTCATTTAAAGCGTCAGGCTGCTTACGTGTTTCACTCACAGATTACTACCATTGACAGCTTTTGTAATTATCTGGTTAAAAATTATTTTTATACCATTGGAGTGGAGCCGGATTTTCGCATTATTTCTTCCAATGAGTACGCCCTGATGGAAACGGAAATCATCGAGGGATTATTTGCGGAGTACTATGAAAAAAAGGAAGAGGGATTTCTTCGTTTGGTGGATACCTATGGCACGGACCGATCCGATCAGCCGGTTTGTGATATGGTACTTGACCTTGCAAAGGAAGCCATGACAAATCCCTGGCCGCACGAATGGCTGGAGGGACAGACGAAGCTGTATCACCTTTCTTCCGCAAAGGACTTGGAAACATCCGATATGGTACAAAGTTTGCTTTGTGATACCAGGATGGCACTTAAGGATTATGTGCAGGAATTGCAGGTTCGAAAAGAAGAGGAAGAAACGGACAATCCGGAGCATTCCTATTTAAAAACCATTAGAGAAGATATTTCTTTGGTAGAGAACTTTTTGGAATGTTCTTCCTACGATGAGTTTCGGGCAGCCTTTGGGGACTTTAAGTTTGCCACCTTGGCCCCAAAGAGCAAGACCATTGACGAAGAAGAGCACCGAAAAGATTTCCAAAAATTCAGAGACGATTATAAGAAAAAGATTTCTGCTTTGGGAGATTCCTTTAAGCTTCCGCTGGAGGAAGTGTGCGATACCATGGCTCGCCAGAGATCTTATGTGGAGACTTTGGTTTCTTTGGCAAAACGTTTTCTTGAAAACCGTCATGACTATTTGGAAAAGAAAAATGCCTGGGATTTTAATGACATTGAGCACTTTGCTTTGGAAATATTAAAGAACAAGGATACCAAGGAGCCGACCCCGGTGGCGGAAGAGTTAATGAACTACTACGAGGAAATCATGGTGGACGAGTATCAGGATTCCAACTTTTTGCAGGAGGAGATTCTTCGGACCATCACCAGAGAACGTCGTGGGGACAACAACTACTTTATGGTAGGGGATATTAAGCAAAGTATCTATCGTTTCCGTCAGGCGCGACCTGAAATTTTCCGGAAGAAGTATCATCTCTTTTCCGGTGATAACGACAAGCAAGAGAAGTTTGAATTAAATAAAAACTTCCGAAGCCGCAGGCAGGTAGTGGATGCAGTAAATGATGTGTTTCTGCAACTGATGGAGCCCTCCGTCGGTGGCGTGGCTTATGATGAAAAAGTGTCGTTAAAACCGGGTGCCGATTATCCGTCGCCGGAGGATTTATCCTATCGCACGGAGATTCTCATCGGATTAAAGGACAAGGAATTCCTTCAGGAGTTTGAGTTGGAAGATAAAGCGGAGCTGGAGGCAAACCTCATTCTTGCCCGAATCAAAAAACTGATGCAGGAATTTTTGGTAACGGATAAGGAGACAAAAACCCTTCGTCCCATTAAGTATTCCGATATCGTCATTTTACTTCGCAGTACCGGAAACAAAGATACCTATTTACAGGTATTAAACAATAACGGAGTGCCGGCTTTTTCCGAAAAGGCCAGTGGCTTTTTTGATACCACGGAAGTACAGACTGTGATTTCGTTTTTAAGTGTGCTGGATAATCCCAGACAGGATATTCCGTTGGCTTCCGTTATGCATTCCAAGATGTTTTCTTTTACGGATGAGGATCTGCTTCGGATTCGTACAAAGTATAAGAAGGAACCTTTCCACAAGGCGGTATTTTTGTATGCAAAAGAGCATTCGGAGGATGAGAAGTTACAGCGGTTTATATCTTTGCTAACAGAACTTCGGTCAACGGTGGAGGATACGCCCATCCATGAACTGTTGCAAAAGATTTATGAAAAAACGGATTATGTTTCCTATGTGTATGCCCTTCCCGGAGGTGACAATCGTCGCGCCAACTTGCTGAAATTGATTGACCTGGCCATACAGTTTGAACAGACTTCCTTTAAGGGACTGTTTCGTTTTTGCAATTACTTGGATCGTCTTCGCAAGAAGAGTGCATCGGAAGGAGAAGCGGAGCTTTTAAGCGAAGAGGATGATGTGGTGCGTATCATGACTATCCATCACAGTAAGGGACTGGAATTCCCGGTGGTATTTTTATCCGAGATTTCCAAGCAGTTCAATACTCAAGATACCAAGGGTAAGATGATTCTTCACAGTTCGAAGGGGTTGGCATTAGAGGATATCGATTCGGTACAAAGGACAAAGAAGGATTCTTTGATTAAAAATTACATTTCCAAGGCCATCTATCGGGATACCATGGGAGAGGAAATGCGTCTTTTGTATGTGGCTATGACAAGAGCCAAGGAGAAGCTGATTCTTACGGGCACCTATGATTGTGATAAGATGCCGGAGGCTTTAAGGGGACGGTTTTCCGATGCCATGCGCCTAAAAAATGCAGGGTACGGCGGATGGATGCTGCCCGTTATGTTTGCCAATAAAGATGCCTATGACGTCTCTGTTTTGACACCGGAAGATGTGGCAAAGATGGAAGTGGCCGCTTCCATAAAAAAAGAAACGCTGCGGGAGGATGTTTTGTCCCTTTCAAAGGAAAAGGACGAAAGTGCCTATGCGGATTTAAAAAAGACGATAGATGCGGTTTACCCCTATCAGACTACCTTTATCTTCAAAGGAAAGTACTCCGTGTCCGAGTTAAAGCACAAAGCCATGGAGTCTGTGGAAGAAAAAGATGCCACGCCTCTTCCCTTTAGTGAAAGCACTCCAAGTGCCGGTGCCGCAAAGGGTACCGCCATGCATCGCTTTATGGAATGCTTTGATTTCTCACGTTTGAAGGAAGAGGGTGTGTTGGAAAAAGAACTTTCCAGAATGAAAGCCGAAAATCTCATGAAAAAAGAAGAACTGGATTTATTACATCATGGTCAGTTACAGTCTTTTTTGGATTCGGATTTGGCCCTTGAAATGCACCGGGCAGCGATAGAGGAAAAACTTTTTCGAGAGCAGCCCTTTGTATTTGGAGATGATGCGAAAACTCTTTTGTCTGAGGTGTATCCGGACTATGCGTATCCAAAAGACGGCGGTCCTTTGGTTTTACTCCAGGGAATCATCGATGTCTTTTATGAGGCGGAGGATGGTTTTGTGCTTTTGGATTATAAGACGGACCGGGTGGCAAGTGCCGCAGAACTAAAAGCCCGCTATGAAAAACAGATGGAATTATATGCCACTGCCATAGAAAGCGCGTATGACAAAAAAGTGGTTCGCAAGGTATTATATTCTTTCTCTTTAGGGGAAGAAGTGGTATTATAATGTCTCCACCGATGGTGGAAGATGAATACGTATGAATGAGGGTGTTTATTATGTATGATGATTTGTGTGTACAGACTTTTTTAGAAAACCAGTTACAGCTTTTTCCGGAAGTGGTTGCGGAGACAGAAGAGGAAGCACTCTATTTTTTGGAAGATGTGTGTGCGGTGGTATGTGATTCCGAAAAGGATGCCATTAACTATATGAAGGATATGCTGGATGTTTACGGTATGTCTAAGGACGAAATATTATCTGCAGAGGAAGTGTTTGCACTTCCGGACGGCAGATATTTAATTGTTGAGGGATAAAATGAAAAAAAGAGTATTGTCATTGTTATGTCTGGTATGTGTGTTGTTTTCTTTTGCCGGATGTACGTTTAATGACCATGAGGTGTTTTTTACCGGAGGTACCGGATTTAAAAATGTATTTCGCATCGGAGATCTCAAGTGCCCGGATAAGGAAGTAAAACTCTATCTGGCCACCTATCGAAATCTTTATGATACCGTGGGGGATACTTCCATTTGGGAAAATGGATTTCAGGTAGATACCATTTATGACTCCTTAAAAAAGAATGTGATTTCTCACTTGACCAGAGTCTATGCGTTAAATATTTACGCGGATGAAAACGAGGTTGCGCTTACGGATACGGAAAGCAGTTTGGCAAAGCAGGCTGCGGAAGAGTATTACTCCGGATTGAGTAAGTCGGATCGAAAGGCACTTAAGATTTCAAAAAGCGATGTGGAGGAGATGTATCTTCGCTATGCATTGGCGGAAAAGGTGTACTTTGATTTAATGACCCAGGTGGATGAAGAAGTATCCGATGATGAGGCTCGGGTAATGGATGCTTATGTGCTTTATACCACCAAGGAAGAGACGGCAAATTATGTGACTCAGTCTTTGGCCAATGGCTTAAAGTTTATGGATCTTTTAACCTTGTACGGCACCGGAGATAAAGGGCTTCGCTCCATTCCCAGAGGTACCATGCCGACGGAAGTGGAGAATGTGATGTTCCAGTTGGAGGACGAGCAAGTGTCTTCCTGTATCCAGGCTGAGGACGGATATTATTTTGTATACTGCGTCAGCAAGTACAATGCGGAACTGTCCGAGTCCAACAAAGCCAACGTGGTGGAAAAACGAAAAGCTCAGGTGATTGCCGATATTATTGCGGAGCAAAATAAGACCTATTATTCGGAAATCAACAAAGACTTGCTTGCCAAAACGGATGTGCAAAGCTCCGTTGAAACCAAAAACTTTTTTACGGTTTTGGATTCGTATTTGAATTTTAAATAATGATTTGTGAGAGTGATCATGAAGCCTTTAAAGAAAAAATCCGGCTATGCTTTGATGGGAATACTTTTGATAGCCGGATGCGTGTTACTGTTGTATTTTTTACATCTGTATGTGACAAATCCAAAAACAAAAGAAGTGGCAGTAAAGGAAGTTACAGAGGAAGAAATTTCGGTGGAAGAGACAGGTATGCTTTCCGATGATGAAGCGGTTTTAAAATACAAATCTTATCCTGCGGGTAGCGTAATCTCCACGGAAGAATTGTCTTTGATGAATCCTTACTGTCTGTTTTACAGTGAAGAAATCCCGGATGATGTTTTTGAAAAAATGAACGGGGTTTCTTTTCATGAAGAGGGTGTAATCCGACGTGAAGATTTAAGATATGTTCGTCTGCTTCATTTGGATTTTAATCAGGAAACAAGAATCGGTGAGCTGGTGGTAAATGCCGCTTTGGCTGATGAAGTATGTGACTTGTTTCAAAACCTTTATGAGAATTCTTATGAGATTGAGTCGGTTCTTTTAATCGATGATTTTGCCGGGGATGATCATGCATCCATGGTGGCAAACAATACTTCCTGTTTTAATTATCGCATGGTGGATGACTCGGATTCTCTTTCCAATCATGCCTATGGTGCGGCCATCGATATTAATCCTTTGTACAATCCTTATGTAACAAATAAAGGTGTATCACCCATTGAGGGAGAAGCATATGCGGATCGTGAAACTGAGTTTTTACATAAGATTTGCGAAACGGATTTGTGCTATCAGCTTTTTACGGAAGCAGGATTTAAATGGGGCGGAAGTTGGAACAGTGTAAAAGACTATCAGCATTTTGAAAAGACTTCCGATTTGAAAATTTCCGGAACAACAAATCAAAATAATCTTTCAAAAGAGTCGACGGATACTTCGCTTAATGAAAATGAAAAAGACACAAAAAAATATGTGGTGGTAATTGATCCCGGACACGGCGGAGAAAATTTGGGTGCAGAAGATTACGGCCCTTTGGAAAAAGATATTAACCTTGTGACTGCAAATGCCATGTATGCGGAACTGTCCTTATATGACAATGTGGAAGTTTATATGACACGTACATCGGATACCGATCTTTCCTTAGAGGAAAGAGCAGATTTTGCAAAAGAAAAACATGCGGATCTTTTGGTGTCTCTTCATTACAATGCATCGGATGAACATGAAAAGTTTGGCTCGGAAGTATTGGTAAGTATCACTCCTCCATACAATGCTTTAGGGTATCAGTTGGGTGTGATTCAGTTGGAGCAGATGAAGTCTTTGGGTATGAATATTCGGGGAATCAGATGCAAGACGGGAAAGCATGGAGATTACTACGGACTCTTTCGATCTGCGGTTGAAAAAAATATTACGCCTGTAATTTTTGAACATTGTTATATGGATCAAAGTTGGGATCATAACTTTGCAATAAGCTCTGCCATGCAACATGCTTTTGGTGTGCAGGATGCGGTTGCGGTTGCAAAGTATTTGGGACTGTATTCTACCTCTTTAAATGTGGATTACAGAGGATATGAAAAAGAAGATGTGGATGTCAATTCCGTGGTCCCGATTACGGCAGAAGAATGGGAGTAAAATTTTTAAATTTTTACTCTTATTTTTTTGAGAATAAAGATATATTTTTTTACTATTGCAAATTATACAAAAACAAAATAAAACTGATGTATATTTTTTAAAAATTTTTTCTTTACTTTTTTTTTGTAGACGATATAATAAACGTTGAATAAAGATGATAGTTATGTATGAAAAATTTCATACGGAGAGGAGCTACAAAATGGCAGAAGTTAAGAAGACAACTGCAGCTACAGTTAAGGCTGACATCGCTAAGACTGCAGCAGAACTTGCAGAGGGAAGCAAGAAGACTGTTGAGGAAGTTAAGAAGACTGCTACAAAGGCAGCTGAGACAGTTAAGAAAGCAGCAGCTAAGAAACCTGCAGCAAAGAAGGCAGCACCTGCTAAGAAAGCTACAGCTACCAAGAAGGCAGCACCTGCAAAGAAGGCAGCAGCTAAGCCTGCAGCAAAGAAAGCAGCAGCACCTAAGAAGAAAGTTGAAGCTAAGGTTAGTGTTAATCTTCAGTACGGCGGACTTGATGTAAACATGGATGACATCATCAAGAAAGTTAAGAAAGCTCAGAAGGATGCTAAGAAGTACGAAATCTATGTTAAGCCTGAAGAAGGAAAAGCATACTATGTTGCTGATGGTCAGTTAGGTGACGTTCAGTTATAATAATTGTTTTTAAACGCATAATAAAAAGAGAGGAATTTTATTCCTCTCTTTTTTTGTAAATTGTTATTTTGCTAATAAAAGCATGATTTCGTTTGAACGAGCCACGAATTCCTGCATCTCTGCCGGAGCAAGCGGGCGGTTGGCCAGCACTGCCAAATCGTAAAGCTGTTTTGCAAATGTCTTTGCATTTTCATTATCTTTGTTTTCCGTAATGAATTTTACTAACGCATGGTTTGCATTTAAAGTAAGTGTTTCCGGACCTGCAAACATGGACGGATCCATACCTGCCATACCGTACATCTTCATCATATCCTGCATACGACGTCCCTGCTCATCAACGGTAAGAAGTGAAGCAATGTTGTCGTCTTTAAACTTCTCCACTTTGATAGTAAGAGCATCTTTTCCAAGAGCATCTTTAAACAGTGCGGACAAGGTTTCGTTTGCATCCTTTAATTCATCTTCAGAAGTTTCCTCCACCAAAGACTCGGTTAAGTCTGCATCGATACGCATGAACTTATACTGATTGTTTCTCTGCTCAAGCTGTGTGATGAAAGAAGTATCAATGCTGTGATCTAAGATGACTGCGTTCATTCCCTGATCTTTGAACATGGAAATGTACTGACCCTGCTGATTTACATCCGTTACATAGTAAACGGTTTTTCTGGTATCTTCAGGTTCTTTATCATCGGATTCCTTTGCATCGGTTCCATCTGCATTTTCAACTTCTACGTCAGCGTTTTCATTCTCCGCTTTTTCTTCTTTTACCAAGAGTTCCGGAAGAGTGGTGTACTTATCATTGATGTCCTTAAACAAAATGTAATCGTTCATTTTGTCGCAGAATTTTTCATCTCTTAAGCAACCGTATTTAATAAACGGAGCAATGTCATCCCAATATTTTTCATAGGATTCTTTTTCTGTTTTGCAAAGACCGGTTAATTTGTCGGCAACTTTCTTTGTGATGTATTCGGAAATCTTCTTTACGAATCCGTCGTTCTGCAATGCGGAACGGGAAACGTTAAGCGGAAGGTCCGGACAATCAATGACTCCCTTTAAGAGCATTAAAAATTCCGGAATGACTTCCTTAATGTTATCAGCGATAAATACCTGGTTGTTGTAAAGCTTAATGGTTCCTTCGATGGAATCGTATTCGGTATTAATCTTCGGGAAGTACAAAATACCCTTTAAGTTAAATGGATAATCCATGTTCAAATGAATCCAGAACAGCGGCTCTTTGAAATCAAGGAACACATCACGATAAAATTTCTTGTAGTCTTCGTCGGTGCATTCACTTGGAGATTTTGTCCAAAGAGGATTTGTCTCGTTTAAAGGCTGTGGACGTTTTACAATCTTAAGCTGATTTTTTTCCGGAGAAACTTCAACGGTTTCTTTTGTTCCGTCTTCCTTTTCTTTCTCTTCGAATTTTGCATCTTCATGGATTTCTTCGATAACGATATCTGTATCAAGTTTATCTTCTACATCGATAGTCTCATACTCCTCAGGAGCGTCCTTCTTAGAAAGATAAATCTCCGTTGGCATGAAAGAGCAGTACTTCTTTAATACTTCTCTGGCACGATATTCGTTGGCAAACTCCAAGCAGTCTTCGTTTAAGAAAAGAGTAATGGTGGTTCCTACTTCTTTTTTGTCGCCTTCGGACATATCGTACTCTGTGCCACCGTCACATTCCCAGTGAACCGGAGTAGCACCTTCCTTATAAGAAAGGGTATCGATGTGTACTTCGTCGGCTACCATAAATGCAGAGTAGAATCCCAAACCGAAGTGTCCGATAATCTGATCTTCGTTTGCCTTGTCTTTATATTTCTCAAGGAAGTCGGTAGCACCGGAAAAAGCAATCTGGTTAATGTATTCGTTTACTTCGTCTTCCGTCATACCAAGACCGTTATCTTTAATGGTGATGGTTTTATCTTCCGGAGATACGATGATGTCTACCTTTGCCTTAAAGTCTGCAGGTAAAGAATACTCACCCATCATATCCAACTTCTTTAATTTGGTAATGGCATCGCATGCGTTAGAAACCAGCTCGCGGTAGAAGATGTCGTGATCTTCGTAAAGCCATTTTTTAATAATAGGAAAAATATTTTCGCTTGTAATGGACAAGCTTCCATGTGTGTTTGCCATAGCAATCAACTCCTTTATTTGAAATCATCTTTTTGTATTTTATATCTTTAGCACTCTTTTTGCAAGAGTGCTAACAAGAAAAGGTGACAGGGGACGGTTCTCTGTCTCCTTTCGTCCTCTTGTCTTCAATTGATGAAAAAACTATAATAAAAACAGTTTAGAAAACTTGGGGGAATATAAAAATGATTACCTGCAAAATTTACGGGGAGCCGGTGGAAACCGGGGCAGTAGTGGACGACCTTGATGCCATTGCCTTTCAGAGTGTTTCCGAGGCGGAAATTTCATCGGGAGACTTCGCTTTTTCCGATGGCAAAACAGTTCTTGAATTTTCTTATCCGCTGCATGAAAAGGACATCGTCTATGGTTTGGGAGAAACCATGGGTGGTATCAATAAGCGCGGAAGATCCTATGTCAGCTACAATACGGATGACCCGCATCACAGACAATCCATGTTGTCTATGTACGGGGCACATAACTTTTTTATTATCGATGGTGATACATCTATCGGATATTTTTTTGATACGCCGGCAAGGGTTGTGTTTGATGTGGATACGGACAACAGTAAAAGCGTTTTGGTGACTGTGGAGTCCAAAAATCTGAGGCTTTACACCATTGTGGGAGAAAGTGCCTATGATGTAACACGCCAGTTTTTAAACATTATCGGACCGTCTTTTGTACCGCCATTATGGGCCTTCGGCTATGGACAAAGTCGCTGGGGATACAAGACTCATAAAGATATTGATGAGGTAGTAACGCAATACAAGCGGGCGGGAATTCCGTTGGATTATGTGTGCCTGGATATAGATTACATGGATCGCTATATTGATTTTACCATCGATGAAAAACGATTCCCAAATTTAAAAGATTATGTAAGTGAAAAGAAGAAACAGGGCATTCACTTGGTGCCTATTGTTGATGCGGGTGTGAAAGTGGAGCCGGGAAACGAGACCTATGAAACCGGTGTAAAAAACGGCTACTTTGCTACCAATGAAGAGGGAGGTTTCTTCCATGCAGCAGTTTGGCCCGGAATGACTCACTTCCCTGATTTCTTTCAAAAGGAAGCAAGAGAGTGGTTTGGAAATGAGTACAAAAAACTTACGGATTTTGGATTCGAAGGTTTTTGGAATGATATGAACGAGCCTTCCATTTTTTACAGTGAGTATTCCACCAAGCAGAGTAAGTTGGATCAGGCACTGGACTTTTTGATGCCTTCCCGTGTAGAGAAAAAAGAGGGCAGCAAGAATAATTCCTATCATGACTATCATCACTTTTATCATAAGGTGGATGGAAAGAAAATGTGTCACCATGACGTGCACAATCTCTTTGGCGCAATGATGACTCGGGCATCCGGTGAGGGACTTTCAAAACTTTTGCCTAATCGGTATTTGCTTTTCAGCCGTTCCTCCTATATTGGAGCCCATCGCTACGGCGGTATTTGGACGGGAGACAATCATTCTTCTTTTGAAATGCTTCGCCAAAATCTTATTCATATGGCTTCTTTAAATATGTGCGGATTTATTTATACCGGTGCGGATACGGGAGGATTTGGCGGAAACTGCTCAAGGGAGCTGATGCTTCGCTGGCTGGCGCTTTCCGATTTTACTCCGCTGATGCGAAATCATTCCGCCATTGCCACAAAGAAGCAGGAGTGCTATCGCTATAAGAATGTAGATGACTTTAAGCGAGTGATTGCCTTAAGGTATCGATTGCTTCCTTATATTTATTCGGAGTTTATGAAGGCGTTAAAAAACAAGGATATGTATATGAAGCCGCTGGGATTTGTGTATCCGGAGGATGAACGTGCAAGAAAAGTGGAAGACCAGCTGATGGTTGGAGAAGGCATTATGATAGCGCCAGTCTTGGAGGCCGGTGAAATTCATCGCAAAGTTTATTTGCCGGAAAAAATGAAACTCGTACGCTTCGACGGAGAAAACTTTTTCGAGGATGTAATTCCAAAGGGCGATGCCTTGATTGAGGTACCGCTAAACGAAGTGGTCTTTTTCATCCGCAAAAACCATTCCGTAGTAGTGTCCAAACATCTGGCGATGAATACTGCTGATTTAGACTTAAGTGATATTTTCAGTATTGGATATGACGTTCCATATGACCAATATGTCGACGATGGAATCAGTAAATTAGTATAGACAATATAGAGAGGATTTTAATTTTATGGACGAAAAACAAACCAAACGAAACCTTATTAACTACCCACTGGGAACCGTGGGACGTGACATGATTTACGTATTGTTCACTAACTTTTTGCTTCTGTTTATCATGTACACAAGAAACTTAACCAATGCACAGCTTGGTGCGGTAACCGCCATTATGGTAGCGGCACGAATCTTTGATGCCTTTAACGATCCGATTATGGGAAACATCATTGAGCGTACCAGAAGTAAATACGGAAAATACAAACCATGGCTGTTAATCGGTATTATCGGAACCTGTATTGT
>JAEEGL013129190.1_pt1 | contig 16906 bp, 14 predicted proteins | sample 9134231 | NCBI WGS metagenome assembly JAEEGL01 (sample SAMN16246548, study PRJNA631951) | gut metagenome | biome: gut microbiome; feature: rumen; material: fiber-attached | host: Bos | place: Iran: Karaj | collected 2018-10
ATACGGCAGGTTACCCACGCGTTACTCACCCGTCCGCCACTAAGTATTAACAAGCTTCGACCGAAATCTCTGCAGCGTCAATACTCCGTTCGACTTGCATGTGTTAAGCACGCCGCCAGCGTTCATCCTGAGCCAGGATCAAACTCTCATGTTAAAATAGTTTAATCCGATCAGAACGACGTTAGCCATTCTAACCTTCATTACTGTCTAGGTTTTGTTTCTCTGAATTTCTACTTTTTAGAATTTTCAGGGATCGGTTGTTGTTCATTTGTCAAGGTTCATAGGGCGCTTAAAATCAGCGCTTTCTGCGTTTATAACGCCGCTTGTTTTCGCAAGCGGCTTAATGATAGTAGCATTTTAATTTGGGAATGTCAATACTTTTTTTCAAAAAAAAGAATCAAAATAAAACTTTTTCAAAATCCCCCTAACGAAGCCTGATTTTCTCCAGTTTATCTTCATATACAAACAGGAATTTCGAGTAAGCATCCATGGGAATGATCCGGCGTACGCCGCCGCTCAGCTCCCCATTGTATTTCACCACGCCGTTATATCCCACGATAGTCATATCGGTCTGGTTATATGCAATGAGGCGATTATCCTCCACGATGACATCGGTATAATCGAAATCGATGGGGGCAGTGATCTTTTCATTTCCCTTCAGATCATAAACCACGGCGTCATAGCTTCCGGCCCCTCGGGAGGAATTCAAAATGACGGCGAAATAGTTTTCATTATGATAAAGGGCGTGGATCTCCTGACTTTGCTCCAGCTCCTTTACCAGGGCAGGCTTTTGCTTGCCTTCAAAGAGTCTGATCTTATGGTTACCCACTGCCAGCGCAATATCTTCCTTGGGGAAGGTCACAAAGGGAAGCACCTCGTCCTCGCACTCAAAGGCGCTGACAAGGTTATCGGTCTCATTTTGTCCCACGCCGCCGAAGTTGTAAAAGGCCAGGCTGGTACTGATCTGTCCGCCCACTGCTTTTAAATAGGAAACTGCTACCTTAATATTATCCGCACTGATGGCATAGGCCAAAGGATAGCCGAAGTTGCGCATGGTGGTGCGGTAGGTGGTGATGACACTACCATCGGATGCATACATCTCCATATAAACCTTATCCTCATCCTGAAGCTGCGCTATGGCAATTCCCTGAAAGGATACGTCAATACTCAGGATCGGCAGGTTGGTCTCGATCATCTTAACCAACCCCTTTTTTCCGATGAGATAAAGATTCTTACCCTGATAGTCCGCACAGACCACAAAATCACCGGAGGTCTTTACCATGACATTCTGCATCTGAAAGGTCTGGTTCCACAGCTGGTTTCCGTTTTTATCGTAAGCCGAAATACCATCCATGCTGTAGCAAAGCAGATTGCCGTTATAGGATGCGAATTCACTGTTGGCACTTCCCACCTTTTCCAGCCTGTCCCGGATCTCACACCTGGTATAGACCTGGTTGTCAATCTGGATCTTGATCAAAAGGGCAACCGCCGCCACGAGGATAATGACCAGAAAAGTGATGTAAAGCTTTTTTAAATTGTACTTAAACTGTTGTTCCTGATATTCCATAACTACCTATACAAACTTATAAACGGTGGTGCTTTCAAAAGTCTCCCCTGCCTTGAGGATCGGACGCTCGAATCTTTCATCCTTTGCGCTGTTGGGGAAATACTGGGTCTCGAAGCAGACACCGCCTCTCCAGGGATAAAGGGCATCGTTCTTTCCCAGCTCCTCTACCATGTTATTGCCGGAGTAAAATTGAATGCCGGGCAGATCGGTATAAACCTCCATCATCCTCTTTGCTTCAGGATCCCGGAGAGTAGCCACCTTCTGGATCTTCCCTTTTTCATAGTCATCGATCACAAAGTTGTGATCATAGCCGCCTACCAGTGCAAGCTGTGCGTTTTCAGCGTCGATCTCTTTGCTGATCTGTTTTTCCGTGGTGAAATCAAAAGGAGTTCCTGCTACGGGAGCAAGCTCACCTGTAGGGATGGCACCTCTTACCACAGGGGTATAGCGGGATGCTTTCAGCCATACAAAGGCATCCTCAATGGTCTTTTCACAACCCTCTCCCTTCAGATTAAAATAGGAGTGGTTGGTGGGATTGATCATGGTATCCTTATCTGTTGTAGCAAAATACTGAATGGTTAAGCCGTTTTCCTCGTCCAAAGAGTAAGTCACTGCAAACTTTCTGTTACCCGGGAAGCCCAGCCAGCCATCGGGAGAAGATACCCGGAAGGTCACTGCGTTTTTAGCCTCATCCACCTCTGCGCTCCACATGGTCTTGTGAAGTCCCCGCTCCACATCGCTGTGGAGGTTGTTGTCACCATCGTTGATGGGCAGGTTGTAAATGGTGCCACCCAGTTCAAACCATGCATCCTCCGTTCTGTTGGCTACGGGTCCGATGGTTGCACCGAAGCAGCTTCCGTTGATAAAATAGTCCTTTGCCCTGTCATAGCCCAGGACCACATCAGCGATCTGTCCGTCTGCATTGGGTACATAAAGACTCACCAAAATGGCACCGAAGTCTGTGACCTGTGCCTTCATTCCCTTTTGATTGGTAAGGGTGTAAAGAGAAATCTCTTCTTTGCCTACGGTTACGCCGAATTTTGTTTTCTCGATCATTACGTTTCTCCTCTATATTATTAGTTGATATACGTTCCGTCCAAAGGTCCCTACAGTTCCTGTCTGCCCTCAAGGGCGCGAAGGAGGGTTACCTCATCGATATACTCCAGGTCTCCTCCTACGGGAACACCGCTGGCAATGCGGCTGCATTTAATTCCGGTGGGTTTGATCAGCTTGCTTAAATACATTGCCGTGGTCTCTCCCTCTAAGGTGGAATTGGTGGCAATGATGACTTCATCCACGTCCTTTTCCAGTCTCTGGATCAGTTCCTTTAAGCGGATATCATTGGGGCCGATGCCCAGCATAGGGGAAATAGCTCCATGTAAAACATGATAAACGCCGTCATACTTTCCCGTTTTTTCATAGGCCGCCTGATCCCTGGTGGTCTCCACCACCATAATGGTGGAATGGTCTCTTTTTTCATCGGCACAAATGGGACAGATCTCCCGATCCGTTAAGGTAAAGCATTCCTTACAATAGCAGATCTTTTCTCTGGCCTCCATCATTACAGAGGCAAAGCGCTCCACCTTTTCCTTTGGCTGATTCACCATATGAAAAGCCAGGCGTTGTGCCGTCTTTTGGCCGATGCCGGGCAGGGATGCAAACTCTTCGATCAATTTGCTTAAAACACCGCTGTACAGATCCATGGATGCTCCCTTTTAGAACGGCAGATTCAATCCGCCGGAAATGCTGCCCATCAGCTTTTCGCTTGCTTCGTCTGCTTTTCCCAGAGCTTCATTGGCTGCTGCCAGGATCAGATCCTCCAGCATTTCCACATCTTCGGGATCAACGGCATCGGGATCTAATTTGATCTTGGAGATCATTTTCTTTCCTGTTACCGTAACCTCAACTGCAGAGCCGCCTGCAGTAGCGGAAAACTCCTGCTCCTCCAACTGCTTCTGGCTTTCCTCCATCTGCCTCTGCATTCTCTGAGCCTGCTTTAACATATTGCTCATGTTTCCCGGCATACTGCCTGCCGGAAATCCGCCTCTTTTTGCCATTTGTAATATCCTCCTTTATGCCCCTTCAGGGGTATTTATACCCATTTAATGGGCAAATTTCTTTTAATCTAAGGGATCGTCTCCGTCCTCATCCGGTCCCTGCTCGATCTCCATCCGGATGATCCTTTCCACATCGGGATAGATCGACCGCTCAAAGGGCTGGTCCTTTTGCAAAGCCTTAAAGGTGATCTCCACATCCTTATGGATCAGTGCCTCTATCATACGTTTCAGTTCATCGCACCTGGCCTGCCGTTCCTCGGGATGATCCTCATCCATAAAGTAATCCTTGGCACCGCCGTCCGGCACTACCACGATAAGCTTATCATCCTCTGCCGACAGTCTGACGGACTGTAGATAGATCTTCATGGGCGCCTGGGCCCGAACCTTGATTTCCTCCCAGCGCTGCACTATCAGCTTGATATCCTCAGGGATTGCCTTCACCAAAGCTTTTGTTTTTTTTTCCTGCTCTGCCGCATCCTGACTTGGCGCGGCTGCAACCTGTCCTGCCGGAGCGGCCACCTGATACTGTCCGCTTTCCAGCTTGTATTCCAGATCCCGGATCCTTGCGATGAGGGCATCGTTTTTGGTTTCCGTCTGGGGACGGCAGATCTTAATGAGCGCAATCTCGATCATCACCCGCTTGGAGGTTTCATACCGCAGCTTACCCTGCAGCTCCGAAACAATCCGGATGTAGCGCATGAGCGCTTCATCGGAAACCTGCTCGGCTTCCTGCTTCATAATGGCAAGCCGCTCCGAGGAAGCCTCCACCACATCCTCGATGCCATCGGATACCTTCAATAATAAAAGACTTCTTAAATACCAGATAAAATCGCTGATGAACTGCTGCAGATCCCTTCCCTGCATCACCACTTCGTGTAGGGTCAAAAGTGCAGCTGCCACATCCTGTTTTACGCAGGCGGAAAAGAGCTTGCCGAAGATCTCGCTATCCACTACGCCAAGCACATCCAGCACTACGTCATAGGTCAGAACTTCTCCGAAATGAAAGGCAATGCACTGATCCAAAAGACTCAGTCCGTCTCTCATGGAACCGTCTGCTTTTCTTGCGATATACCGAAGGGCCTTCTCTTCTACCTGTACGCCCTCCTGCTCCATCAACTCTCCCAGTCTTGCTGCAATGGTATCGATGTCAATGCGCTTGAAATCATACCGCTGACAACGGGACAGAATGGTGATGGGGATCTTGTTGGCCTCTGTGGTTGCCAGGATAAAGATCACATAGCTGGGGGGCTCCTCCAAAGTTTTCAGCAGTGCATTGAAAGCGCCCGTGCTGAGCATGTGAACCTCATCAATGATATAAACCCTGTATTTTCCCTCAGCCGGAGAATAGGAAACCTCCTCCACGATCTGACGGATATCATCCACGCCGTTGTTGGAAGCAGCATCCATTTCGATCACATTCATGGATGCGCCGGATGCAATGGCCTTGCACATCCTGCACTCCCCACAGGGGTTGCCGTCCTGGGGATTCTCGCAGTTTACGGCCTTTGCCATGATCTTTGCGATGGTGGTTTTTCCCGTTCCTCTGGTTCCGCAGAACAGGTACGCATGTCCCACTCTTGCGGTACGGAGCTGATTCCGAAGGGTGGTGACAATGGCCTCCTGCCCTTTTACCTCATCAAACTCCGAGGGTCTGAATTTTCTGTATAATGCCTGATATGACATGATCAATCCCCAAACGAAATGCCGAGCATCTTAGCTTCCTTTACGATGGTGGCATCTGCGGAAACGGATTTCAGCTTTCCTGCTACCTCTTCCAAAGGAACCTTGATGATCTCACGGTTCTTGATACCTACCATGAAACCGTACTCACCCTTGAGGATCAGCTTGCCAGCCTCAGAGCCCAGTCTGGATGCAAAGACTCTGTCGTAAGGACAGGGGCTTCCGCCACGCTGGGTGTGTCCCGGTACGGTTACACGTACATCCACGCCTGCTTTTTCCCGCAGAATATCTGCGATCTCGTAGGATACGGAAGGATACTTGTAATTCTTCATCTTTTCCTTGTATTCTTTCTTGGAAAGCTTAGCGTCTTTCTTGGAGATGGCGCCTTCTGCTACAGCAAGAATAGTGAACTTGCTGCCTCTGGCGGTTCTTTCATGGATCTTGTCAATGATCTTATCAATGTCATAAGGGATCTCGGGGATCAGAATGATGTCCGCACCGCTGGCCATACCTGCATTCAGGGTCAGCCAACCTACCTTATGTCCCATAACCTCTACGATGAATACACGACCGTGGGAGTCTGCAGTGGTATGGATCCTGTCGATGGCTTCCGTAGCAATATCCACTGCGGTCTGGAAACCGAAGGTCATATCCGTTCCCCAAAGGTCATTGTCAATGGTCTTGGGAAGGGTTACTACGTTCAGGCCCTCTTCCCGAAGCAGGTTTGCGGTTTTATGGGTACCGTTTCCGCCCAGGATCACAAGACAATCCAGTTTCAGCTTGTAGTAGTTCTGCTTCATAGCCTCAACCTTGTCCAGTCCATTCTCATCCGGCTCACGGATGAGCTTAAAGGGAGTTCTGCTGGATCCTAAGATGGTTCCGCCCTTTGTCAAAATGCCGGAGAAATCCTTCCCTGTCAGCATGGTAAAGTTACCATAGATCAGTCCCTTATATCCCTCCAGAAATCCGTAGATCTCTACGTCCTTCTCTGCGTTGGTGATACTCTTTACCACACCACGCATGGCTGCATTCAAAGCCTGACAATCTCCGCCGCTGGTCAACATTCCGATTCTCTTCATCTTGTAACCCTCCTGTCTTTTATGCTCTATTGTGCTCTTTCCTGTTTTTCCTTGATGTAGGATGCTCTCTCACCGCCGATGTACTTGGGCCTGGTTCTGGCACAAACCACAAAAGCATCTCCGATCTTGTCGATGCCCGCTCTCACGGGAACTGCTACAGGCATCAGGTGCATGCCGATGAGTGTACTTCCGATATCGATGCCTGCCTGGGCTTTCACCTCTTCCAGGGCAACGGGCTTTGACATAAGCTCATATACCGCCGTGGCAAAGGAGCCCCCTGCCTTCAGCTGCGGCTTTACATTCACGACGGGAAGCCGCATGGCATCTGCATATTTTTTCTCTACGATCAGTGCTCTGTTCAGATGCTCACAGCACTGGGCTGCAAGAAAGATCCCTCTGGGTCTTATGATATCCAGGATCGTAAGCGCTACCGCCTTTCCGATGTCCTGCCCGGAAAAGCTGCCGATGCGATGACCTGCAATCTCGCTGGAGGAACAACCTACCACCAGAAGATCGCCCTCCTCCAGATCTGCAACCTTCAAAAGGTCCTCTACGATCTGTCTGGTCTGATCCTGAATCTTTTCAATGTCATGAAATTCTTCGTTTGCGATTCCTGCTCCCATATTTGCCCCCATTCTGCCTTCCCGGCTTTTATTTTTCCCGGATCAAAAGCTCCATAGGATCCGGTTGAAACTTCAGTACGATACCTGCAGTGGCTTTTAAGGTGATCTCTACCTTTCCGGCGTGGATCTCATACTCTGCCGGCTCCGTTGTAAAGCCGTCGCAATCTGTCAGCATCAGTCGCTGCATGGTGCCTTCCAGTGCTGCGCCCATATCCCAAACAGAGATCTGAGCCGTGATCTCATGATTGTTGTTATTCACTACAATGAGGCTTGACTGCTTACGATTGAATCTGGCGTAAGAGATCACGTTGTAATCCGTATATTCCTTCTTCAGGGAACCTGTCAAAAGTTCCTCGTTTTCCTTATGGATCCGGATCATCTCCTTGTGGAAGGCAATCAGCTCCTGATCCTCATTGCCCCAGGGATAGGTCCTTCTGTTATCGGGATCCGTAAAGCCGCAAACTCCGGCTTCATCTCCATAATAGATGGTAGGTGCGCCGGGCCAGGTCATCTGGATCAGCACTGCCTCCCGCATGACCGCCTTGTTGATATCCCATCCGGCCGCTTCGCTTCCCAGGGTATTGACCCTGCCCACCTTCTTGTTGGTACGGGTCAGGAATCTGGAGTGATCATGATTGGAAAGCTCGTTCATGGCGATCATCAGCGCCGGCTGGGTAAAGGCCGCTCCGTGGTGGATCATAGCGCCCCAGAAGCTGTCGGCATTGCCTAAAAGATCCTCCCGGTAATCGTCACTGTGCTTCTGCATGCCCGTCAAGAACCAGGTCACCGGCTCCATAAAGGCATCATAGTTCATGACCGTATCCCACTCCCCGTTCTCGATCCACTCCTTCGGCGAGCCGTAATGCTCCGCCAGTACGATGGCATCGGGGTTAGCCTCCTTCACGGCCGTATGAAAGTCCTTCCAGAATCTGTGGTTCATCTCCGGACTGTGTCCCAGATCCGCTGCCACGTCAAGACGCCAGCCATCTACGTTATAGGGAGGGGATACCCATTTTTTACCGATCTCCAATACATAATCGTACAGCTGCTGGGAGCCCTCATAGTTCAGCTTCGGCAGAGTATCATGTCCCCACCAGCCGTCATAGGTGCCGTTGTAGGGCCATTGGTCCTGGCGGAAAAATTCAAAGTAGCCGCGGTAAGGACTGTCCTCTGCAACATATGCCCCCTTGGGATAGCCTTCAAAGTTTTCATACACCCGCTCTCTGTCCATCCATTTGTTAAAGGAGCCGCAGTGGTTGAACACCCCATCCAGGATCACGCGGATCCCTCTGTTGTGGGCTTCCTGCACCAGCTCTGCAAACAACTGATTGGATGCTTCCAGGTTTTTCTTATTGGCGATACGGTTGATATACCGGGATGCCTTGCGGTTTTCATGCTCCCCTTCCGGAAGCAATTCCCCTTCATCCTCTACAATCCTTCCGATGTGGGGATCGATATAGTCATAATCCTGAATATCATATTTATGATTGGAGGGCGAAACGAACAGCGGATTGAAATAGATTACATCCACTCCCAGCTCCTGGAGATAGTCCATCTTGTCCAGAACCCCCTGCAGGTCGCCGCCGTAAAACTCCCTGACACCCATCATGGCGGGATATTTTCCCCAGTCCGTTACCCGGGTGACATGCTCTCCGATGTAGTTGTACTCGTGATCCAGCACGTCATTGGTGGGATCTCCGTTGTAAAAACGATCCACATAGATCTGATACATAACGGCACCTTTGGCCCAATCGGGTACAGCGTTACCGGGTATCAGTTTAAAGTAATAGTATTCCTGTACTTCTTTTACCGCACCTCGCAGATCATAGTAGCAGGTCAGTTTCCCCACCTTGATCACGAAGTAGTATTCGAACTTTTTATCCTCCAACGGCACTTCGATCTCGAAGTAATCAAACTCTCCGTCCCGCTCTGCAAAATGCATCATATGCTGGTGTGCATTGTGTGCCAGGAAAACAAAATCCACGTTGTTTCTTCCTGTACGAAACCGGATCTTCACCCTGGAAAATGGCTTCGGTTCCGGCGGGATCACATAGTCCGAAGACATGTCGGCAAACAGCGCCTTCTTGTTGAACACCGGGCGCATCGCCATAAAGTACTGCTGGTTTTTCTCTGCTTGCAGAAATTGATTGTAGTCCATAAAAGTTCCTCACCGCATCAATTATAGCCCAAATCCTGCTTTCTATTCAAGGCTTGTTTTCCCCTCCAAAGCCTTTACCAGCGCGTCAAACGCCATTCCGTGGGAAGCCTTCAAAAGGATGGTATCTCCCTTTGCAAGATGCCCGATCCCCTCATCTAAAAAGCTTTCCTTATCCGGATAATGATATCTCTCACAGACGCCTTCTGCGCCCTCATAAATTTCCCCTGCCAGATCTCCGATACAGATCAGCACATCCGGCGCGATGCCTTCTTCCTTCATCCCTTCGCCAACGCCTCTGTGAAGGGCTCTCTCGTCGGTTCCAAGCTCAAACATATCTCCCAGGATGGCCACGGTTCTGGTATCCGCTTCGCTCAGCAATCTCAGTCCGGCCATCATGGATACCGGATTTGCATTATAGGCATCGTCAATCAGGGTAAACAACGGCGTTTCCATCACCTTGCCCCGTCCCTTTATGGTTTCGGTGTTGCGAATGCCTTCCTCGATCTGCTCCTTTGTCATGCCCAGAAGCTGTCCCACCCGGACCGCTGCCATGGCATTTAAGATCTGATGGGCTCCGGGTACCGGGATGTCGGCATTAACATCAAATTCCGGTGTATGGATCACACACTCCGTTCCCAGTAAGCCGCGGCTAACAACTTTGTCTGCGAAGCAGGTTTTCTCATCATTGAAAAAGACAGGCGCCTGTCCTGCAACCTGAGAAATGGCGGCCAGTTTATCATCTCCGCCGTTGAGTACCACTCTTCCGTCCTTCGGAAGATATCCGAAAAACTCCGTCTTTGCCAAAAGGATCCCGTCCCGATCTCCCAGGTTTTCCAGATGGCACTGTCCGATGTTGGTGATGACGCCGATATCCGGTCTTGCTACGGAAGCCAAAAGGGCCATCTCACCGAAATCGCTGATGCCCATTTCCAACACTGCCACCTCATGCTCCGGCCGAAGCTCAAAGATCATCATGGACAGTCCTAAAATATTGTTATGATTGGCTTCAGTTTTGAATACTCGAAACTTTGCAGAAAGAACCGCTGCGATCAGTTCCTTGGTGCTGGTCTTTCCCACGCTTCCGGTAACCCCCACCACCTTTACGTCCAGGCTCTTTCGATAGTACATGGCAAGCCGCCTGATGGCGATAAAGCTGTCCGGCACCACAATGTAGGATACCTGCTCTAATTTCATTCCCTCGGGAAGATCCTGCTCTTCCAACTCTCTTTCTACCACGCAGCAAAGGGCGCCGTTTTCATATACCTGGGGCAAAAACTTATGTCCGTTGGTTCGCTCTCCCTTGGTGGCAAAAAACAGTCCGTCCTTTACCAGCTTCCGGGAATCAAAGCAGGCCCCGGCGATCTCTTTGTCCAGTTTTTCCTTTGGTCCGTGATAGACGCCGTTTACTGCTTTTGCAATGACACTCAGGGTTAAACCTTTCATTTACAGTTCCTCAATTTCCTTTTTATCGTACTTATGCTTCCCATTTGCGAAGGGAAACCTGAATAAGCTGTTCGCAAAGCTGATTGAAGTTTACGCCCACTGCCGCTGCTTCCTGGGGAAGCAAAGAGGTAGGGGTCATACCCGGCAGGGTATTGGCCTCAAGGACAAACATGTTGCCGGCCTGATCCATCATCACATCAATGCGGGCGTAGGAATCAATATGCAGCGCCTCATAAGCCTTCTCTGCATAATCCTGCATCTGCTTTGTCTGTGCATCCGATAGCTCTGCAGGGCAGGTCTCAACGGTGCTTCCTGCCTGGTATTTATTCTTGTAATCGTAAAATCCGCTCTTGGGTGCGATCTCGATAATGGGAAGGGCCTTGCCTTCGATGACACCCACGGAAAACTCTCTGCCGGAAATATACTGTTCTACAATGACCTCATCGTTGTATTTGTAAGCCATTGCTAACGATTCTCTGTACTCCTCGATGGTTTTCACCATATATACCCCGACGCTGGAACCGCCGTTGGAAACCTTTACTACCAGCGGGAAAGCGGGAAGGCTGTCCTCTGCAGGCTCCTGTCCCTTCTTTACGATGATCCCTGCGGGAGTCGGAACCTTCTGCTCTCTGAATAGCTGCTTGGAAATGCTCTTATCCATGCTGACTGCGGCACCTAAGGGATTGCAGCCTGTATATTTGATCTCAAACAGATCGAAGGTGGCCTGTACCTTTCCGTCCTCTCCGTTGGCTCCGTGCAAAGCCATAAATACGATGTCCGACATCTGGCAGATGGAAAGCACGTTGGGTCCGAAGAAGCCCTTGCCGGGGCGCTTTTGTTTGATACTCTCAAGGTCGGGGTTCTCAGCGCCGATCATAGCGATCTCCTTATCCCACTCCCTGTCTGCATCAAATACGTTTTCACAGTCGCTTTCGGGATATCCCATAAAGGCATCCAGCAAAACTACCTGATGTCCGTTTTCCTTCAGTGCCCTGTAAACCATCTTTCCGGTTACCAGCGAAACATCTCTCTCCGTACTGGTACCGCCTGCTAATACTACGATCTTCATGTTTTCTGCCTTTCTTGTATGTAATGTTTCTGTATATCTGATCCGGCTTTTTCTACAAACCGGATTCCTATCCTGTTAAAATCCTGCCAGGTACAGCTCTGCCAAAAGCTGCGGATCCTGAATGGCCTTCGGAGCCATCCCCGATAAGGATAAGCGATGAAGCCTTCGGTTTTTCGCCGTCTCGTACTCCTTGCTGACAAGAATATAATCTCCCAGGGAAAGCAGCCGTACTTCAAACAGCTTCTCCTCCAGGTCCTCATCTGTCAAAGCATAGGGAAGCGCTTCCTGTTCCATCTGCTCCGTGATCCTGCTGCAACGGGTGATGAGTTTTCGGATCAACCGATCGCACAGATCCGTATCCACCTCTGATCCGGCGGTCAGGTAAAACCACAGGGCGGGAAAATTCTCCTCCGTGATGCTGCTTTGCCTTGTCAAAAATGCTTCGGCAGACTCTGCATAGCGCCTGTCCCCTGTCAGCTTGAAAAGTCCCGCGGCCGCTGCCTGCAGCGCTTTTTCATGCTCCGATCCGTCTCCTGCCAGTTTCTGCAGGGTCTCAAAGCCGTCCTTTGCATTCTTTGTCAGTTCTTCCGATTGCTCCGTCTGTGTCAGAGATGCAATCTGTGCCAACATACAGATCTGCTCCGATAAAGGCTCCGGATCCTCCCCCGGCTCGGCCATATCCCTTGTCAGGGCCTCGGCGTTGTCTGTCAGGGTCTGCAAAAGGGCTTCATTTTCCTCCGGATAAAGTTCTGCCGTGATCCCCATTAAAAACAGGCTTTTGGCATCCGGCTTTTGGGTCAGCTGCTCCTTCCAAAGCTTTACCAGCGCCGCCCCATTGTAGGCGGGCTCTTTTTTTACGGAAAAAATCTCCGACTGCCCGATCACCGGGGTTTCAATATAGTAATCCCCTGCATTTGTCAGATCCGAAAAGCTCCCGATCCAAAGACTGTTTTCGCTGACGGAGCAGTTTTCGTAGGGCTGCAGACTTCCCTTATAAACCCGATGTCCGGTATCCGCTTCCACGATCCAGAAGGTGTCTGCCAATCCCTCTCCCCAGAAGAGGGCTTCCTTTACATCCTCCATCGCATATCCTGCCGGATCCGTACCGATGTGGGATACCTGCTCTCCGGCTTCTTTGGAGGTTGTCCCCTCCGGGGCCTTGTCAGCTTTCGACCCTTCATTTTGGTAGCCATCGCTAACCGAATCGCCACTGCCCGGTCGATCCTTTTGCCCCAAGGTGCTCTGGGTGCAACCCGTCAGGAGCAAAATGCCCAGGATCCCCGTAACCAGCAGGGATTGTATGTATATTTTTCTCTTACAGATCGTCACGTTTGTACATTTCACCACCGCTTCTTATTATACTTCACCTTGCAGGTTGGGTAAAGTAAAAAATCCATATTGTCCCCCTCAGACAATATGGATCCCGAATTGGTAAAAACGCCCTGTTTATGGGCTTTTTCAGTTCCAAACCACACAGTTTTTGCCGGATCGTTTTCCGCGATACATCCTCTGGTCCGCGGTCTCGATCATATTACGGATGGTAATGCCCTTTTCATAAGCCGAAACCCCCAATGTCAGAGTCACATAAATGGGGTTTTCCCCGTTTTCTATCTTTGTCTGTGACATATCAGAGCAGATCCTCTGTGCCACGCCTTTGGCAATATCCATATTGCTGCGCAGAAGGATGAGCATTTCCTCACCACCCCAGCGGCAAACCTTATCCTGCTCCCGGACATTGCTCTGCAGCACTCTGGCCACCTCCACAAGAACCTCATCTCCCTTGGAATGGCCGTAGGTATCATTCACCTTCTTGAAATCATCAATATCTGCCATAATGAGGCAGAAGTCCTCTCCCATGATCTCCGTCTCATCCAGTACCTGCTTTAACTGGATATTCATGCTTCGTCTGTTCATAAGGTGGGTTAGTGCGTCAAAATTGGCCATTCTGGACAGGGAAATATTTTCCTCCTCCAGATGCCTTTGCATGAAGCGGATCTCCAAAGAAAACAGCAGGGCAACGGTACACAGGAACATAAAGATAGCCAGCATATTCAGCATAAATACGATATGCATTACGTGCTCCGGCACCACATCCTTGTAAACCGGACCGTTGATAAAGCAGATTCCGTTGGTTAAAAAATAACCGACAAGCACCACCAGAGAGGCGATGAGGGGAATGGATAGCATTCTTCTTTTTAAGGTCGGGATCGTATAGGACATATAGAAGCTCATGGGGATCAAGGGGATATTATAGTTGATAAAACCGAAATCCCAGCCCATGAGAAGCGTTGCAATGACTCCGTGACTTAGGATCTCCAAGTAAATACAAATGAAAACCCAGGCACTCGCTCCCTTTTTTGCGATCATAGCAACCATGGTCAGATAAAACAGGACGATACAGATGTTGTAAGTCATCAGAAAGGTGAGATGATAGGTCCAGAAGAACAGCACAAACATAAGATGAACGCTGCCGATCATCAGAGAAATAGCCTGATATTTCAGTTTCTCATCGATTTCCTTTGTTCCGGCAAATACCTGCCTGATGCTGTGAATCATTGCTTTCCCCAATCCCCTTTCGGATGTAAAGCCTACTACACCACTTTATCATAATTTCATGCATCATGCAATTTATTTTTACCCCCAAAGCCGCATAGCCATTACGTTTTCAGATATGCTATAATTCTTTTTATGAATGAGAAAATTCCTGCAAAACTGCATCTCGGAGATCACACCCTTACTCATGACATCATCCCTTGGGGGGTGAGGGAAATCGGGGATTGGGCCTATGCCCACTGTGATGAACTTTCATGGATCGCGCTGCCCTCTTCTGTGAAGCATCTGGGCCGTGACATCTTTTTGGGATGCGAGCATCTGGAGCAGGTCTATTTCTATGAAGAATCCGGCTTTTCCGGGCCGCTGTTATCGGAGGATGCCGCTTTCCTGCCTGCCCTACTAAACGCCATGGCTCTTCGTTGTTTTCCCGATCCCCTTCCCATGTTGTTTTCAAAGACCGCTCCGTCCCCGGAGGTTCTCAGCCTTTGGGATGAGAACTGCCTTTCCTTTTGCACCGCTCCTTCCGATTCGGGCTTCCAGCCCTTTTTAGCCGGGGGCGAGGAGGATTATACGGAAGGCGAGGATCAGTATGAGGCCCACCTCAGAAAGCAAAACTGCCTGCGGGCTCGCATACTTTATTTGCGACTTCTTTCGGAGCGGGTCGCCTCCTTTTCCCTTGGAGCTGCTCAGTGGGAGCGTTTTTTCAATCTCTTCCAAACCAATCCCGAAGCCTTATCTTTGCTTTCGCAGGTTGGCTCCCACTATTATGAGACCGCCGGGCTTTATCAGGAAGCCGGGCTTTTAAGCCCCGAAAATCTTCCTTCTGTTATAGCATCTCTCTCCCCAACCCATATCGAAATGAAATCTGCCCTGCTCAGCTTATACTCAGGGGGAATCCTGGATACTTTGTTCTTATAACCCTGTCTCCAGATATAACAAAAGGGCTGTAACTTTCGTTACAACCCTTTTCGTCGGAGTGACAAGATTCGAACTTGCGGCCTCCGCCTCCCTAAGGCGGCGCTCTAGCCAAACTGAGCCACACCCCGATTTTCAACTGCCTATATATCATATAAGCAATCCCCGAAAAATGCAAGCACTTTTTTTATTTTTCGAAAAATTCCTTATTGATCCCTTATTTACCGGTCAAAAAATCCTTCTCCAGTCACCACATGGATAAAGTGTTTCACCTCTTCCCAGGCTGCCAATGACTCCGGATAGGTTCCCAGTCCCAGCTGAAAGACATGAAACATTCCGGGATATACATGGACCTTTACCTTGGTACCTGCCGCTTTGGCCTTCTCCGCCACGGAAAGCGTATCATCCAGCAGCATCTCCAGCTCCCCTACCTGCATCAGCATAGGGGGAAAACGATTATAGATGCCGTAAACCGGAGAGATATAGGGGGTAGCCGGATCATGATTCAGATAATACCCCCGTTTATAAACCAGAGTATGTCTGCTGCCACCGAAGATGGGATCCTTATCATAGTTTTCCTGATAGGACTCACCGCTCTTTGTCAGGTCGGTCCAGGCCGACATTGTAATCAGTCCTGCCGGAAGGGCAATTTTGCGATCCCGCAGGTACATGCAAAGTGCCAGAGTCAGACCACCGCCTGCAGAGTCCCCGGATATAATGATATGCTCCGCCGGATAGCCCTGATCCAGCAGCCATCTGTAGCTATCTGTCGCATCTTCCAATGCCGCGGGATAGGGGTGCTCAGGTGCCACCCTGTAATCTACCGAAAGCACATCAAAGCCTCCGGTGATCTCGTGAAAATACATTGCCGCTGCCCGGTAGGTATTGTGAAGTCTTCCGTAATACCCGCCGCCGTGGAGCTGCAGGATACAGTAGCGTTCTTTTTTTTCCCTCCGGTCTCCTTTTTTCTCCAAAAGCTCCATTTTATAAAGCTTCCGGTCAATCTGCGTATTCTGCAGATAAGGTGGAAAGCGAAAGCTGCGCTCATGCTCACTGACAAGGTTTTGCAGGTCCCCGTTGACGCGCATGGGACCGATCACCGGAAGATGATTAGCAACCTTCACGATGCCACGGGCGGTTTTTCCACGCAGACTGATATCCTCGCGGGTTTTCTCCTCAAGGTTTTTCTTAAGGTCGCTGTTTTCATAATCCTCTTTCAGCTTCTGGACCTTTTTCTTCAGTTCGGAAACAACTTCTTCCTTGTTCTTTTCAGCCATAAACCCTCCGGATCCTTAAATATGGAAACGCCTTCGAAACTCCCTGCCTGCCGCTTTTCCGCCAAACAGCATCGCACCAAAGAAATAAAAACTGCTGACGAAGAGGCAGATCAAAGGCATCACCACATTGCCTATTCTCCCCATAAAATAAGCAACCATGATTACCAGAGAACAGATCCCCATAAATAAAAGCAACAGCATATAGCTCTGCCAACGGCTTCGGTTCAGCATCATAAGCAAAAATACCAAACCGTCTCCCAGCAAAATAATACTCGGGATCGCCCATTGCAAAGACCAGCCCCGCATGCCGTTCAGGGCATCGATTTCATACAAAAAGATCATAGTGATCAGCATCTGCAGTCCTACCTTGGCGGCAAAGCCCGCATCATGGCTGATCCAGTAAACCAGAAACAGATAGATATAAAGCAGTGAAACTCCGGTGATCAGGGACCAGGGATAGGTTACATTTGTAAAATAATTGATCA
>JAEEGL014391669.1_pt1 | contig 16906 bp, 15 predicted proteins | sample 9134231 | NCBI WGS metagenome assembly JAEEGL01 (sample SAMN16246548, study PRJNA631951) | gut metagenome | biome: gut microbiome; feature: rumen; material: fiber-attached | host: Bos | place: Iran: Karaj | collected 2018-10
ACCCCGCGCCTGTCGCAGTCGACGCGCCGGTTAGCGGGCGGCCAGTCGTAGAAGGGCCGAAGGTGGGGCCGGTTTCGGCAACCGACACGCGACAGCTGCCAGTCGTAGAATTGCCGCAGCGGCCCGCGCCTGTCGCAGTTGACGCGCCAGTGATCGAGCGGCCAGTCACAGAAGCGCCGAAAGTGGAGCCGGTTTCGGCGATCGACACGCGACAGCCGACGGTCGTTGAATTGCCGAAGAGTCCCGCACCTGTCGCAGTTGACGCGCCAGTGATCGAGCGGCCAGTCGTTGAAAGGCCGGTGGTGGAGCCGGTTTCTGCAATCGACACGCGACAGCCGCAAGTCGTTGCGTTACCGCAGAGCCCCGCGCCTGTCGCAGTTGACGCGCCAGTGATCGAGCGGCCAGTCGTTGAAAGGCCGAAGGTGGAGCCGGTTTCTGCAATCGACAATCGACAGCCGCAAGTCGTTGCGTTGCCGCAGAGCCCCGCGCCTGTCGCAGTTGACGCGCCAATGATCGAGCGGCCCGTCGTTGAAAGGCCGGTGGTGGAGTCGATTTCGGCAAACGACACGCGACAGCCGCAAGTCGTTGAATTGCCGCAGAGCTCCGCGCCTGTCGCAGTTGACGCGCCGGTGATCGAGCGGCCGGTCGTTGAAAGGCCGATGGTGGAGCCCGTTTCGGCAATCGACACGCGACAGCCGACTGTCGTTGCATTGCCGCAGAGTCCCGCGCCGTTCGCAGTTGACGCGCCAAGGAGCGAGAGGGTCGTTCCTGTTGAAATCGTTGATCGGGAGCCTGTATTATCGCCGTCAGGCGTGAGTGAATCTATGCCATTGGAATTATCGGAGGCCATGTTCGCGAAATCTACCGCGGACCAGGAAAAGCGTGGCGCGGCGTCATTTCATGCGCCGTCGGAAGATGCGGGTCGCCGTTTTCAGAATGCGATGGAGGCTTCGTCTTCCATGCAGATGCCGGCGGATCAGATGCCAGTCCAGAACTTGGGACTTGGCGTGGCGCAGGAGGCGCCAATGGGCGACGTTACGGCGCGTACGGCGGAGATCGCCGAGACCGTCAGCAGGATAATCGAGGCTGTGAGCGCTCAGATCGAGGTGAACCCTGCAATGGCGCGCGGCGAAGAGGAGGTGGTCATTCACCTCAAGCCGACGGTGCTGGACGGTTCGGAGATAAAGTTGTCGACGAAGGACGGCATCCTTTCGCTGGAGATAACGCCGGCGACGTCTGCGGCGGAGCAGCTCATCGCGCGCAACATCCCGCAGCTGGAGCGCGCTCTGGCGGAGCATGTGCCGTCGTTCCGCGGATTCACTGTGGCCGTGAGGAGAGGTAGGGACCATGAAAGCGAGTGAGATACTTGTAACGTTGCCCAAGTGGGCGAATGCGACGGCGGACGACATCGTGAAGTCGCCTGCGTGGGCCATGCCGTGCCGCCTGGGCGAGACCGCGTGCACGATGCGCCTTGACGCGAATCATCCTGCGGACGCGCTTGACGTCGCCATCATGCTGGAGGACGAGCGGCATGTGCTGTCGCTTGTCGATTCGCCGAGGTTTGAAAGCCTTCATGCGCTGTGGGCGACGAGGGCCGAAGTGCCGGAGCAGATACTGCTCGCGCTCGTCGAGAGGGAGTGCGGGCCGCTGCTTCAGCTTCTGGAGAACGTCGCGCGCCGCCAGCTGAAGGTTGTCGGGATCGCGTCCGACGAAGAGGCTGGCGGCGAGCGTCTCTGCGCGCGCATCTGCGCGGGAGAGGACGAGCTGCTGTCCTTCGCCGTCACGTCGTCCCCTGCGCTCGTAGGCGTGCTTGGGCGGCTGGCGTTCATAGACGTGACGCACCCGTCGGTGCGCGGCGAGCAGGTGCCGGCCGTCGTCGAGCTTGCGGCCTTTTCCCTTTCGGAGGCAGACCGTTCGTCGCTTGCGGTGGGCGACGCCCTTGTCCTTCCCGAGATAGGGACCGTGCCGCCGCGCATGATCGTCGATGGACGGCTCCTCGTTGACGAGAAGGGCGTTGCGCCATACGTTGACGACGGCAGGCTGCGGGTGCTGGACGCCGAATCGCGGATGGTGGCGCTTGGCCGCATATTGGACCAGGCGTCGTCGCCTGTTGAATCCGCCGCGGCGTCGCCTTCGCAGCTTCGGCTTGTCGCGTCCGGAAAGGACGTCGCCCACGGGCGGCTCGAGCGTCTTGCAGAACAGCCGGTCTTCATGGTGGAGGCCTTGCCGTAGCGCCCGGCCGGCCGCCGTCAACCAACAACCCTCAACCAACAGCCAACAGCTATGTTCCAGACAGATCCATTCGCATTGATAGTCCTGCTTGTGGGGCTCTCACTTCTGCCATTCGTGGCCATGGTCGCGACGAGCTATCTGAAGATCGTGGTCGTGATGTCGCTAATCAGAAACGCCCTGGGCATACAGTCCATACCGCCCAACATGGTCATAAACGCGCTTGCGATGATCCTGACGTTCTACATCATGGCGCCTGTGTGCTCCGAGTCGTGGAGCATTCTCGTCGAAAGCCAGAAGACGCGCGCGGCCGCCAGGCAGGCCTCGGCGCAGCAGGCCGGCGGAGTCGCGGCCGCCGCGGCGACGGCTGCGTCGGCGGACGCGGCCTCGACCTTCGACCTCTCGTCCCTTGACGTGGAAAAGGCCGCCGAGCCGTTCCGCGTGTTCCTGGCCAAGCACACGTCGGACCGCGAGAGGGCGTTCTTCGTGAACACTGCCGAGCGGCTGTGGGCGAAGTCCGAAGACGAGCCTGCGAAGGTGGACCCCAACAGCTTCTACATCCTTCTTCCCGCGTTCTGCGTCTCTGAGCTGACGAAGGCGTTTCAGATAGGGTTCCTCGTCTATCTTCCGTTCATCGCGATCGACATCATCGTGTCGAACATACTTCTCGCGATGGGCATGATGATGGTCTCGCCGGTGACCATATCGCTTCCGTTCAAGCTGCTGCTCTTCGTAATGGTCAACGGCTGGACGCTTCTGATCCAGGGGCTCGTAAGGGGGTACGTGATATGAGCGAGGCGCAGCTTCTGGACTACGCGAAGACGTGCCTTCTGCTCGTGCTGCGCCTTTCGCTGATACCGATCATCGTCGCGACGGTGATAGGCATTCTGGTGTCGCTGCTGCAGGCTCTCACGCAGATACAGGAGCAGACGCTGGGCTTCGCCGTCAAGCTGATCGCGATCTCGCTCACGCTTCTCGCCTGCGCCTCGTGGATCGGCTCGTCCCTTCTCCTGTACACGCAGGACATCTTCAACCACTTCGCACTGCTGAGGTAGCCTCCTGACGACGCAATGACCCCGCTGGACGACAGCCATGACATACGTTGAATTCCATAGGTGGATACTGGCGGCGGTGCTCGCCATGGCGAGAATCGGCGGGGCGTTCGCTATCTGCCCCGCCCTCACCGAGTCGATGATTCCCGGCGTCGCGAGAAGGGCCGCCGTGCTCGGGCTTGCGTTCCTGGCGATCCCGCCCATCAAGAACGCGATGCCGCCGGGCGAGCCCAACGTCTGGATGTTCTCGCTCGTGGCGTTCAAGGAGGCGCTGATCGGATTCCTCATCGGATTCTTCTCGGCGATTCCGTTCTGGATAGCGGAGAACGTGGGCAACTTCATCGACAACCAGCGCGGCGCCACCATGGGCGAGGTCTATTCTCCGCTCTCCGGAGCGCAGGTGTCGACGACCGGCATATTCTTCACGCAGATCGTCTCGACGATCTTCTTCGTGGGCGGGGCCGTGTTCGTGATGCTCGGGGCGCTCTATTCCAGCTATTCGCTGTGGCCGGTGTTCTCGCAGGGCGTTTCGCTCTCGCCGGACGCGCCTGTCGTAGCCCTCGGGTCGCTGGACGAAATGCTGCGCGTCACGGTCGTAATCTCCGCGCCGGTGATCATAGTGATGTTCCTCGCCACGATCGGCCTTGGCCTCGTCAACCGCACGGCGCCGCAGCTCAACGTGTTCTTTCTGTCGATGCCCGTGAAGTCCGCCCTCGGCATCGCCATGCTGGTGGTGTATCTGCCGTTCATCATGGACATGCTGATGTACACGAAGGAGGGCGCGATCCTCGGGCCGGTGCGGAAGCTGCTTGGGGGCTAGGCGCGGAGTCCGCGCGGAAGGAGAGCGACGGCATGGCGAGAAGGCGGCAAGAGGCTTCGGGATACGGATTCGGCACGTTCCAGGGCGTGTTCACGCCAAGCATCCTGACGATCATCGGCGTCGTGATGTATCTGCGCTTCGGATGGATGCTCGGCAACGTTGGGCTCGCCACGGCGCTTTTCATAGTCACGCTCGGCAACTCCATAACGTTCCTGACGGGCCTTTCCATATCCGCCCTGGCGACGAACATGCGCATAAGGGGCGGAGGGGCGTACTTCATCCTCTCGCGAACGCTTGGGCTGGAGGCCGGGGCGGCGCTCGGCATACCGCTCGCGCTGTCGCAGGCGATCGCGGTGTCGTTCTACGTGGCCGGCTTCTCCGAGGCGCTTGTCGCGTCGCAGCTGCCGGTGGTGTCGGAGTGGGATCCTCGCCTCGTGGGGCTTGCGACGCTGACGATCCTCGCGGCCGTGGCGTCGCTGTCGGCGGACATAGCGCTGAAGTCGCAGTACTTCATCATGGCGGCGATAGGCGTGTCGCTGGTGTCCTTCTTTCTGGGCGGGGCGCCGGCGGGGCTTGCCGCGCCGGCGGACGCGCCGGCCCCGCTTGGATTCTGGCCCGTGTTCGCGGTGTTCTTCCCGGCGGTGACGGGAATACTCTCGGGGCTGGGGATGTCCGGCGACCTCAAGGACCCCTCGCGCTCGATACCGCGCGGCACGCTGGCGGCGATACTGGTGGGCTATGCGATCTACATGGCAGTGCCGATCGCGCTGAACGTGATGGTGCCGGACGCTGCCACGCTGCGCTCGGACACTATGATCCTCCAGAAGTGCGCGCGCTGGCAGACGCCCATACTAGTAGGCGTGTGGGCGGCGACCCTCTCCAGCGCCATCGGCAGCTTCCTCTGCGCTCCAAGGGTCTTTCAGGCGCTTTCGCGCGACAGGCTTCTCCCGGCGTTCTTCGGAAGGGGCTTCGGCGCCTCGGACGATCCGCGCCTCGGCGCGCTCTTCTGCTTCGGCGTGGCGGCGGCCGGCGTAGCCCTCGGCGACATAAACGTGCTCGCGCCGATACTCACGCTCTTCAACCTCTCCACCTACGGGCTTCTGAACCTCTCCGCCGCCTTCGAGGAGATGATAGGGGCTCCGTCGTGGCGGCCGACCTTCCGCGTCAAGGCGTGGCTCTCGCTTGCTGGCTTCGTGGGGTGCGTGGGGGCGATGTTCATGATAAGTCCGGGCTGGACGTTCGTGGCGCTGGTGTGCGAGGGGCTGCTCTACTGGCGCGTCAAGCGCCGCGCCCTGCGTGCCAGATGGGGCGACATGCGGACAGGTCTGCTCGCGGCGGCGGTGCGCGTGGCGTTCCGCCACATCGAGAGGCTCTCCAGCACCGAGCGCTACTGGCGCCCGAACCTGCTCGTGATGTCCAAGCCGCCTCTGGTGCGATCGCGCCTCCTGAAGTGGGGGCAGACCATCGCCGGCGGACGCAGCCTCGTCACCGTGGCGTCGGTCGTGCCCGAGAACTCCGTGGTTTCGTCGCGCGAGCAGGAGCTGCGCGACTCGATGCGCAGAACGCTAGAGCGGATCGACTTCGAGGCGGCTGTGAAGCTCGTCCCGGCGCCGAACGCCTGGGCCGGGATGTCGATGCTCGTCCAGGCGTACGGGTACGGCCCCATCGTGCCGAACACGATCCTGATGGGTGCGCCGTCGGACGACAACGCCGCGCTTTTCGCCGAGCTTATCCGGCTTGCGGTCGCCAAGCGCCGCAATGTGATCGTGCTGACCGACAGCGTGGCCGACGCCACGGACTCCGTCGCGCCAGGCGGGACGTTCCTCGACATCTGGTGGCGCGGCAAGAACGTCAACGCCGGGCTGATGCTCGCCCTCGCGGTGCTGCTGCAGCGCGGCGGCGAAGAAGAGGGCTCGAAGTCCCTGCGCGTCAACACGATAGTCCGCCGCCGCACGCCGGCGGAGGTGGAGGAGTCGATGACGGAGTTCCTCAAGGACGCCCGCGTGCGGGCCGAGACGCGCATACTCGTCTCCGACGGACGGCCTTTCACCGACACCATACGCGAAGAGTCCGCCGACGCGGCGATCTCGTTCGTCGGGCTCCGTCCGCTGGAGCCCGAGGAGAGCGCCGAGGACTACGCGAGGTACTTCAGAGGCCTGCGCGCCAGCCTTTCAGGCGTGTCGCCGATAGCGTTCGTCCTCGCCGCCGAGGACGTCGATTTCCGTCGGATATTCGAGAACTAGCGACTGAGGGAGAAGGAGGACAGGCATGAGGATCGGATTGGCACTGGGTGGCGGAGGCGCGCGGGGAATCGCGCATCTGGGCGTGTGGCTGCGCCTGGCGGAGCTTGGCGTTCCCGTACACTGCGTCGCCGGCACGTCCATCGGCGCGATCGCGGGGGCGATCATCGCCGCAGGGCGCGTGGATGCGGCGCTCGCCTGGTGCGCGGAGCCGGACTGGAAGAAGCTGCCGAAGCTGATGTTCGGGAACCGCCTGTCGTCCAAGGCTCTGATGCAGGGGCGGCGCATTGAGGAGCTGCTGGCCGAGCTGATCGGCGTCAGGGACTTCGGCGATCTCGCGATGCCGTTCGCGGCGGTCGCCACCGACCTCGACAACGGCGAGGCCGTGACGATGCGCGAAGGCGACGTGCTTTCGGCGGTGCGCGCGTCGATGTCCATCCCGGGCATATTCAGGCCCGTCGAGCGGCAGGGCCGCGTGCTGGTCGATGGGCAGCTCGTGGAGCCCGTGCCGGTGGCGGCATGCCGGGAGATGGGGGCGGAGAAGGTGATAGCCGTCGATATCAACCCGCCCAACCCGACGCTCGCGGGCAAGCCGTGGTCGAAGGTCAACATCGTGGACGTGCTCGTGGGCACTCTGTCGATCTTCAACTGGGAGATGACGCGCCGGGTCTTCGCCGAGAACCGGCCCGACGCGCTGATCCGCCCGCCGGTGGGCGACGTGTGGATGCTCGACTTCCGCCACGCGGAGCGCCTGGTGGAGCTGGGCCGCGCGGCGGTGGACGATGCCATCGACGCAGAGGAATGGAGAGATCATGAACATTAGGAACGCAGCATACAACGACACGGGCGGGTTCAAATACCGGGAAGCGACGGGGCGTGTGTAACTTTTTTTGACCAGCGGGTAAACAAAACAGAATACTTCAGAAAGGAAAAATGGCTAATGGCTAACTTCTCAAGGGAATCGGACTCAGAAACGCCGGGAGCATAATGAACACGATGCGTCAGGACCCGCTTCTCCAGCAGGACGATCCCGCGAACCAAGTCATCATCAATCCCTAGCCCCGGAGCGGAAATATTCTGTCGCGGACCTTTGTGGCGATGAAAGGAGTTAAGGTGTTTGAGTTTTATCCATTGCCGCCTGATGTGCGGCGGCGAATCGAAAAGTGGCTCAAGGAGCATCTGGAAGAGACTACGGACTCGGATGACATCCCCTGCGTCGTCACGCACGATGGCGGAGAACCCGATGCTCGCACTTTCGCGAGGTTCCCGCCATGCGGCCTTTCCCCAACGGCGTCCGCGAAGCTGGCGGCGTCTATCAGCGCGATGGTTGAAGAACCGTTTGCGAACGAGCTGAACCGCTGGCTGGAACGCAAGGGGGTGGATCCGGTTTCGGTCTATAAGGGCGCAGGCGTGACGAAGCAGGTGTGGGCGAAGCTCCGCAACGCCAGCGAAGGGCGCAAGCCGAGCAAGGATACAGCGCTGGCGCTTGCGGTCGGTTTCAAGATGACGCCCGCCGAGGCCGATGCGTTTCTGGCGAACGTGGGCTACGCCTTCTCGCCCACCTCTCGCCGCGACGCAATCGTGCGCTTCTACCTTGCGCATTCCGACTGGGACATTCTCGGCATCAACACGGCGTTGTTCGACTTCGGCGAGAAACCGCTAGGCGAGAGATAGCGAAAAGAGTATATCGGATTGCGGCAAAAGTCGCCTTGGCGGCTACCTTTTGCGAGGACGTTTGCGCTATACTATGCGCCATCAACAACCCTCAATAAAGGAATACATGAAAACTAAGTTTCGCGCGTCTTCTTCGTTTGTGCCTCTGGTGATGTTGCTTGTGGCGATTACTGGATTGGCAGTCATTGGGCTGGTGTCATGGCTCGGTGCCGGCATTCTCGCTTCAGCGTGCGTTGGCAGGGGCGAATTCGTTTGGTCACGAGCAGAGTACCTGTCGGAAGAGTCAGGAACGAGAATATGACATACTACAAGCCAATGGGAGACAATGCACAGCGATGTAAGAAGCCGTTTCGCGAATGGCTTCTGAATCTTTGCGGCTATGAAATCTGGCCGCCGACGCACAACGACCCTCGCATACAGGGCCCGCAGCCGCGCATTATCTCAAAACGCCACGCCGATGCCATGCGCGCGTTGGTAGAAGCAAAAATGAGCATTTTCGACAAGAACATCCACATGAACGGATCCGGAACGACATATCAGGCGTTCCTCGACCTGGCCGACGCGGCCGAGGGAAAGGGCGGGACGATCGGCGACCGCACGGTGCGGCTCGTCAAGGCCGGCGACGGACTTGCGACCACGACCTCCCTTGGCACGAAGGGCGCACGTGCCGACCAGATCGCCGGCGCGCGCAGCGCCTTCCTCCAGGCAATCGCGCGGGAGTACGGCTATGCCGCACGGAACATCGCCTTGAAGGCGCTCGGCACCGGGAAGGATTCCGTCCCTCTCACCGCGCGGTCCATCCGCGCCGTGAACCAGGCGCTCGGCGACAAGGACGCGCTGGCCGCAGAAAGCGCCTTCATCCGGGAATTCAAGGGGGACTTCGACATCATGGTCTCCTTCGTACGCATGCAGGTCTCTTCCCGCATAGACGCCAGCGCCGCCGATCTCGACTTCGGAAAGGTCCAGGCAGAGGCCATGAAGCTCATCGATGAAGGAACGTACCCGAAGACCATGGACGGCTTGCGGGCAGCGGTCCGGGACGTCGCCGCGCCGCGGGTCGCCGTCGCGTCGCGGATGGAGTCGCTGTTCCGTGACAGGGGCGTGCCCGCACAACTGGCGCCCCGTCTTGCGGCAAAGGTTCTCGACAAGGCGATGGCGATTTTCGAAGACCTCTCCGTTCCCTCTGGCGATGCCGTTATTGGCAGGCTCCGCGACCTGGTCGCGAGTTTCCTCGCGGAAAACAAAGACGTCTTCGCGCGGTACTCCCTCGCGGAAGTGACGGCGAACGAAGCGGAAGGTCTCCTCAAGACCATGTTCGGGCCGAAAGCCCTCAAGGACGAGGATGCCGCGAAGGCCTTCAAAGACCTCAAGTCCAAGCTCGGCCAGCTGCAAAACGAAAAAATGTCGATGAAGGAGTTCGAGGCCGAATGCGAGCGTGCGTTCAAAATAACCGTCAAGGCCCACATCGTGCGGCAGATCGGGATGGAAATGACGATGGTCGACAGCACCAACCCCTCCTACGGCCGCCTCGGCGTCCGCCTCTACGACGCCCTCGGCGTCGGCAACGGGGAGAATGACCGTGCCGTCACCGACTACAGCATCTGGAGCATGACGTCCGTGGCCATCGTGAGCCATCTCGACCTGAACGTAAAGACTCCGGAGGAACTGCGCCATCAGGCGGCAAAGCTGGTTTTCGTGTCCATTGCGGAAGACTACGCGAACAAGCTCCCTCGGCTTGCGGATGAACATCCGCACCTGGACACCGTCAAGCACAGCGTCGTGCACAAGGTCGCGGCGGGCTTCGTGGACCGTTTCGAGGCCGCCGTCACCGACGATGACCTCACGAAGCTGGCGGACGACTTCAAGGCGCAGCTCACCCGGCAGCTCGACCTCACCAACGCGACGCTCAAGAACATCGACATCGCCAAGGAACAGGCGAAGGGCGAACTGGAGGGGCGGCTCGAGCAGCTGGCCGGACAGCACGGCATCCAGCTGACGCAGGGCATCAAGGAGATGTTCGCCAAGACCTTCGTCGAGGTGACGGACAAGATGAAGAGGGGCGCATACGACGTCGACAAGGCGCTTACGGCGGAAGAGTGCAAGGCGGCGATTCTCGACCGGGTCGAGAAGAAGTGGCTGTCGCTCTGCCGCCAGGCGGCCACGGAAATCGACGCCTCCGCGCTCGACCCCGCGCAGAAGAAGGCCTTCCTCGCCAAGGTCATGGAAGGCAATGTCGATGTCACGCACGTCAAGATGGCGCTCAAGACCGTGCCCGCCTTCGACGCCACGGAACTGGTCGCGGCGGCGAAGGCCGGTGACGGCAAGAAGCTGACCGAACAGTTCTGCCAGTTCGTCGCCAAGACGGGCGCGAAGATCACGGACAAGGCCGAACTCGAGTCGATCGCGGGCTCTGACGACTACTCGGCGTTCGTCGGCACCGCCGCGGAACTGCTCATCGTCGTGAACCCGGGTCTCGGGGAAGGCGTCCGCGGCCTCGACGACGGCTCCCGTGGCAAGCTGTTCGAAGACGCCGGGCAGGCGTCGGACCAAAAGTCGCGCGAAATCCAGGCCAAAGTCCAGGGCGAACAAGTCGACAACCTGCAGAGGCGGGCCGTGGCCCAGGAAGCGAGGTACTGGTCGTCGGCCGCCACCTGCGCCATACATCTGCAGCAGGCGATCGCCTAGCTCGCCGCCTGCGCTGCGCACGGGAATGCAGAGGAGGATAACTTTAAGAATGTTGCCAATGTGGAAATGTTGCCAATGTTGCCAGTTCCAATTGAAATTGGAGATTGGAAATGGCAACATTGGATATTGGCAACATTTGATCAACTTATAGACAAGTCAACTTATAGACAAGAAGGATATGTGCCATGAGCATCGACATAAACGCATTTCGCTCGATCGCGAACCAGAGCCCTGACAAGTTCGTCTATGCGCAGGGCGATACGCTCAAGGCCTCGCACAGCGACACCAGCCACGGCGAGCACACCTACAGGGCCGCGACGAACGCCTTCCTCAAGGCCTGCGTCGACCACTACGGATCGAAGATGGGCACCGCGATCATGCAATACCTCCAGGCCGACATCGAGGACGGCAAGCCGCTCACGGCGCGCAAGATCAAGGCGCTCGTCGAGTTCGCCGACGAGAAGATGGGCAGCGCGACGAAAGTTGACGTCGGCGGCAAGGAGGTGGAGCTTGAGAAGATCGGCACGGACTCGATGTCGCGCGTCGGCTTCAGCCGGGAAACGAAGATCGCCAAGGCCAAGGCCGGACAGCAGACCTCCTCCGCCGCGACGCTCGCCGCGTTCAAGTTCGGCGCGGACGGCAAGGTCGATCTCAACGCGATGCTCCGCCATCTCTTCACCTTCCGCACAGGGGCGAAGAGGCCTTCCCTCTTCAAGCGCCCGGACGCGCATCTGGTGAACACGTTCGAGTCCAAGGAGCTGCAGGGGCGCGACGTGCTGGGGACGGACGAGCTCCGCTACCGCAATGTGGTCGAGAAGTGCTTCTTCCCGGAATACGGCACGAAGCCGCTCCAGGGCAGGGATCGCCCCATCTATGGCGCACTCAACACCCCAAAGTTGACGAGTGGCGGGGCTCACAGCAGGCAAGATCGGCGCGAACCGCACGCCGACCAGCACGATCAACCTCAACACCGTGCTGGCGCTCGCCTCCGGCGCGCTCACGCTCACGCTCGAATGTTCAGTGTCGTTCGACCGTCCGATCAAGCCGCCAAATGTCAAGCCCACGCGCACCTACACGTTCGACGAGCTGATGGAGCCGCTTTTCATCGCCGTGCGCGAGTACCTCGCGGACGGACTCGACCGTCCGTTCCTCGTGCGTGGCACCGACCGCGTCTTCGTGGACTAGCCGTTGCAACTGGATGCGGAATCGAGAGAGATAAGACTCATGTTCGGGAGCTGTTCCACCGACCAGTCCAATGCCTGGCCGCGCCCCGTCGCGTCCGTCAATTCACCCAATTGGTGAAACCAATTCCCCCCTCCCAATTCCCCAATAGCACTTTGCGACCTTTGCGTTCTTGCGGCTAAAAACTGGAATCCAACTTCGATTTATGTTTATTTCCCATGTTTTGCCTCTGAACTGCTTTCCTGTTTGTTATGACCTTTAGAGCACCGATTTCTGACACCTAGGTGTCACGGATCACAGACAGTGATTGGAAGCTCTTCCTTGACGGATTTAGCGATGCCGTAATACTATGGTTCGGGCTGGCCTTATATTTCCGCGCCTCTGGGTGAGATTACGGCGCGGAATCACGGCGAAAGGCCGTATGCCTTGTCAACGAGCGCGTCGAGGAACGCATGGGCCTTCACTAGGTCGGGCGGCGTGAGCCGCCCAAATGGGATATTCCCGCAGCGAGCATTCGCCGACAGGGTTTTGCAATTGACTCTGCTATGAAATGTCAGCTTCAAGCAATTACACCACAGCAGATTCATCGGAGTGTAAAAGTTATTTTTTGGACAACGCCTAAGTAAGGCTACTGCCATTTCGCGTAGGCGGACATTATACTGGAGAAAAAAGAATCGGCTCGGTTAGCGTATCATATGAACTGTTTGGCCTTGCTGGCTGACAAGATCGCCGTACCCCAAAATCACAAGCCAAATGTTCGGGGACAGTCCCCACAGGCCATCTGCTCCAAATGTTGGAGGTCAAACCTTTACTTTAACCGGTAATTTTGCGTACTTATAGACAGCAGTCGTGCCAACTATTGACTACAACCGTCTGAAATGACGATAATCGCAGGCGGCATTATCCACATAGCGAAATACAGATACTGGTGCAGCCACTCCCGAATCCCTGCGATCCTCTTCCCAGAATCTTAATTTTCCACTTGCGTCTGCGGCGGTATTTTTGCTATACTCGTTGCCAATGACACCTTGATTGTGTTTCTGCTGTTATACGGCTTTCTTCAAGTCGAGTGGCTTGAACCGTAAACGCCATGAAAGAGGGTTTGAAAATTACCTTAATAAAATTGAAAAAAAGGAGACGAGATGGGTTTCTTTGATTCATTGAATAAGTTTTTAGTTGAAAATGTACCAGTCGGCCCTACTGTAAGCGATTCGGAAACAAATCATATCTATTATTCATCAACTATTGGCGAAATTCGCAAAGACAGCGCCTATATGAGTGAATTTAATCAGGCGCTTGAGTGGCTTTGTTCAAAAAGAAGGGGAGATACCTACTTGGCATCCATAAGTCATGGCAGTGCCGTCAAGGCAACTATTGTGCGCATTGATAAAGAAGGTGGGCATGCAATACGATGGAGTGTTAAATTTGCATGTGGGAAGAGTATTACTTTATGGTTAGAAACGCAAAATGCCACTCAATTGAAACGTGATGGGAAGGCCTTGTCGGTGGGATATTCTGTCATCTATAACTATGAGGAACAGGAAATGGCCCGCAAAAGAGAGGAAGCAGAAAGAGCTGCACAGCAGCAGCGGCAGATTGAGGAAATAGATTGTTACAGAAAAGAATTGGCCGCTAAACCTCCACTTGAATCTTTTCTTGGTGTGAAGTTTGGTGATGATTCTGAAAAGTATTGCGATGACGACAATCCAAAAGAGCGTGATGATGGATTTATAGTCATGAAGGCAAAGACAAATCAATTTCTGGATTTCACGGATTACGTCATATTTGCATCAAAGTTCAACAACAAAGTAGTGTGGGTCATGGCAATTGCCCAGAAATCAGATTTAGGTAATGTTGATGAATATGTACATCGGGTTTCTCGCCTACTAGAACAAAAATATGAGAGAAAATTTATAAAAGAGGATGACGTATTTGTACTTCCATTCTACGATGCAGAGAAATGGAATCCTAGTAAATCGTTGAAGTCATGCCCTTGTAAATCCATGATTTTACTTTTCCCTAAAGGGGATTTGCTGTACTTGGTTGCTCGCGATGAAGTTTTGTCACAAGCGGTAGAAAGGCAGATTGCGATAGAGAAAGCGGAGGCCGAAGTCCGTGAGGCGGACGCTAAGAAGGCGGCAGACAAAGATGCATTGGCGGCTCTTTGATTATAGTTCCATTCTGGATTCTTTGGAATCGGGAAATGTTAGGTGACAGTAGAGTTCGCCCAGGATGAAAAAATGCCGTTTTACAGTTTGAGGATAGTCCAGTATGCCGGGCGCGACGACCTGAAGGCGCTTGCGCGGTCGGAGAATCCGCACCTCTTCACATGGACGGTTGCTGACGGTGCTCCAGTTGTCCCCGGCGCGGAGTTCGTCCTCGATCCCGATACGGCGGCAGCTGGCTTCAGGCTGCGGAAAGACTCCACCGGTCTAAAGCTTCTTTACACCAAAGGCATGATGATTATCGTCAAGTAGAGTGGTGTTATTGCAACCGACATCGGCGGCATGATGAAGTTCTTGGAGACCACAAACGGGATGAAGCCGAGCCATGTATTCGGGAAGCCTTCGCTCACCCTGCTCACGTCGGTTCAGCACGTAAAAGGCACGGAAAGATGACATGTAACCTTTTTACGGGTTTCGTGTAAACAAGGCAGATACGGACTACAAGAAGGAGAAAAACAATGGCCCTCGATATCAACGGATACAACAGAGCGTTCAAGTCCTTTGTGGAATTCGCGCAGAATCGGACCGGCGAGAAGCAGGAGAAGGCGATCGCCGACGCGCGCATCAAGAAATACAACGGCGAAGAAGTCCTTACCATCGCCCACGTGAAAACGGACGATGTCCACAAGTGGCTGCGCACGGGCGGCGAATGCGACGTGAATGACCGCACGCGCGCGATCTTCAGGGCGGCGGTCGTCAACATGTTCGGCGGGGAGGCGAAGGTCCCCGAGTCCGTCAAGAAGGCGATGCTGATGGAGGACTACGACAAGGGCAAGCCGCTCACGGCGCGGCGCATCCTCGCGGTCAAGGAGGCGATCGACGCGGACGGCACGGCCAAGGCGCGTTCCGCGACGATCCGATTCGAGACGATCGACAATCCCGCGAACAAGGCGGCGATGCTCGCGAAGGGCTACACGAAGGCGGAGCTGCCGCGCCTCGCACGCGCCGCCCGCTTCTACGCCGAGGTGAATCACTGCGCAGAGTTCGAGGCACTTGATGAACTTACGACGCCCGGCACCAAGGCCAACCGCCTCATGCAATACGGCGGGCGATTCCTGGAGAGCGCCGCTAACTTCGCGAACGGCCTCCGCCTGATGGACTCCTTCGCGTCCTGGTTCACGGCGGTGCGCGAGACGAAGGCAGCGGACGGAGAGGGAAGTTCGAGAACGCCAAGACCGTCACCGATTTCAATTTCGCGGGCGCCATCGCCATTCGCGACGCCCAGGCCGGCTTCGAACGCATCGTCTTCGAGGAACTGGCGGTCAACCCGGACGCGAACCTCGCCGGCGGACGCAGTCCGAACGACACAATGTTCGCCAAGAATGTGCAGGCCGATGTAAACGACCATCAGGGCTCGCTGTTCCGCCGCGACCTTCTCCCCCACATCGCCAAGCCTGGCTGGTTCGAAGAGTGAGGACGTCCAGCGAGCCGCCGCCGTTAACAAAGCCGTTGATACGGTGATCGCGGAGGCAGGCCAGGATCTCGCCCTCTTGAACGTACTGAAGGATAAACTGGTGCTGCCCAGCATAATCAATGGGCGCGAGAATCTGCGGAGCGAAGATGAGATCAAGGCCAAGGTCGCGGCCATCAAGGCCAATGTGGATGAACTGCGCCTGGCGGTGGATGGCGACACTTCGCTGTTCTATGTGGGGCTGCGCGGCTTGATAGGCCTGCGCGGGAAGGCGTTGAACGCAGGCGTCATCACGACGATGATCAACCAGGTCAAACAGGTGGACGTAAGCGCGCTGAGGAAGCTGTCCGCTTCGTCGAGCTCTATGCAGCTTAACAAGGCCATTTCCCGGTACGCCATGGATGTGGAAGACATAATGAAGAAATCGAAGGCCATGGACTCTTTCAAAGAACCTGGCGCCGATCACCTGTCATTCGTCAAAAAGATGATAGGGCGGTTGCTGATTTCGCGTTGCAGCCAGTCCGCGCAGACTTCCATCCTCGCCTCGTTCCAGACCGACGCCTGCAGAAAACTGCTGATGGGGTATGATACCATCGCGTTTGGCAATCCGCCTGAGATGCCCAATGGCGTTTGGGTAGAGTTGAGAAATCTGGCGGACAACAGCTCGACGGCCGTATATGACATTGCTCACTTGGTCAGCCCAGAAAACATAGAGCCCCAAATCGCGACCCCGGATGTTGAAGACAACAAGCTCCCGCTGGATTCGGATCTTTATAAAAACCTCTTTGCCGACCTCGAGAACAGTGCCGGGAAGAGGGGCGCGGCCAATACATAGTCCGTTACGGCAGCTTGCTTACTAAAAGAGCTTTAATATGTGAGATTTAGTAAGCAGTATTGTGCGAGTGCGATTATTTCTTTATTTTCATCATTTTTTATAGAAAGGATATTTGCTGTTGACTAAATCTAACATGGTGTGATACAATTTAGGCAGTTCATTTCATTTGAAATTGGAGTTGCCAGATGATTGGGCGTCAAAAAGAGCGGAGTCGGCTATTAGAGGCGTTTTCATCCGAGGATTCGGAGTTCGTCGCCGTTTATGGACGTCGCCGGGTTGGAAAGACATTTCTGGTCCGCGAGACGTTCAATCACAGTTTCACCTTTCAGCATACCGGGGTCAAGAACGGATCGCGTCAGATACAGTTGTCCCGTTTCAGGCAGTCAATGATTGAACAGGGACATCCGGGCTGTCCGGAGCTGAAGGACTGGTTCGACGCGTTTGACAACCTGAAGACCGTCATCAAGGCGAGCGCCGCAGAGCGCAAGGTCGTATTCATTGACGAAATTCCGTGGATGGGTCGGTCGGATCGGAATTTCATTTCCGCCGTGGA
>JAEEGL010716556.1_pt1 | contig 16905 bp, 13 predicted proteins | sample 9134231 | NCBI WGS metagenome assembly JAEEGL01 (sample SAMN16246548, study PRJNA631951) | gut metagenome | biome: gut microbiome; feature: rumen; material: fiber-attached | host: Bos | place: Iran: Karaj | collected 2018-10
ATATGGGGACAAGGTGTCGGCCTGCAAGGTCAGTGTTATGCCATACCCACTATGCAAGGCGGCGTAGAAACTATCAAACCCTATGTGGACGAATTTATTGCATTCGCACAACAACATCAAGAATTTGATTTTTTAGTCACTCGCATCGGCTGTGGCATTGCCGGATTTCAAGATGCGGAAATCGCACCGCTTTTTGCCGATTGTGTCAATTTGGAAAACGTAGCCTTACCTAATTCTTTTTGGAAAATATTGAAATAAAACACCTTATAAAACGAACTATGAACGATAAAATCTTATTAAATCATCAGAGAAAAGCTTTAGGAATTTTATGTGCCTTGTTGGCACCTTTATGTCTCGGGTTTGGTTTATTCGGTTTAAATACCAACGCAGAACATTGGTGGTATTCCATTAGTGCCACCTACTATGCCAATAGCAAAATGTTTTTAATCGGCTTGTTATTCACTATCTTTATATATTTTTTAAGTTACAAAGGTTACGATTTATTGGACAGATTTTCGACAATAGTAGCTGCTATCGCTTCAATCATGATAGTTGCATTTCCTTGCGAATGTCCGGGAGCAGGCGAATTGGTAGGTATTTTCAATATTCCTGTAAACATTAGTGCTATCGTCCATAACATAAGTGCTGCTATTTTATTTACCGATTTTGCATTTATGATATGTTTTGCATTTACCAAGACAAACGGAGAAATGACAAAAGAAAAGAAAACTCGTAATACCATTTACTATGTTTGCGCAGGCATTATTGTCTTGTTTGAAATCTGGCAACTCATTACAGCATTGATCGACTTTTTTGAAGGATATTGGACTATTATCAACGAATTTATTATGCTGTTGGCATTTAGTTTTGCATGGCTAACCAAAGGTGGTATGTTTAAAAAATTGAATGACAAAGATGAACAAACAACAACTATATCAATATAAATATCCGCATCCGGCAGTTACTACCGATTGTGTTTTATTTTGTTATAAAAACAAACAATTGCAAGTTTTGCTGATAAAACGTGGAAATAATCCTTACAAAGGTTGGTGGGCATTTCCGGGTGGATTTATGGATATTGACGAATCGATAGAAGAATGTGCCAAAAGAGAATTAAAGGAAGAAACCCACTTGGAAAACATCTATATGCAACAATTTCATTGCTTTGGTTCTGTAAACAGAGATCCACGAGAACGTGTTGTTACCATTGCTTTCATGGCTTTTATCCGTTCTGACGATTACAAGGTAATCGCCGATGATGATGCAAATGATGCTCGTTGGTTTTCTATTGACGAACTGCCGCCTCTTGCCTTTGACCACAAAGAAATGCTGACAATAGCACTGCAAAAGTTAAGAGAAAGAATTCACTTTGAGCCAATTGTATTTCATTTGTTAAATGAAGAATTTTCTATGAGTGAATTGCAAAATGTATATGAATGCATTCTTGACACGCACTTCAATCAAGAATATTTTGCCAAAAAGATACTATCTTCCAATATTCTAATAGAAATTCCTTCACCAAGTCATGACATGAAATATGCTTTTAACAAAGAATCGTATCAACAACTCAAAGAAAAGGAAAAAGATAAAATTATAATATAAAAAATTGTTTGTCAAAATAACTGATTATTGAACCATTAAAACAAACGTGATGAAAAAGGTGTTGACATTATTACTTTCTTTATCCATGTTAACAACAATGGCTCAATCAGCTTTAATCACATTTACCGCTCCTATTGTTAAAGACACCATTCATGCTTTATCTTTTGAGGTTTATGTACAATACCATGGCAACGATTCATTAGTTTGCATGCCTGAAATGGCTTTCAAAGCCGATATTGGTGACACCAGCATTTACGATACCCTTACCATGGTCTATGACAACTACAATATTTGGAAGGTTTCGTCTCCTCAATATTATTACGGAGCAACTGTCACCTATAGCATTACCATACATCATTCGGATAGTAGTATCACATTGACAGACTCCACATTTTTGATGCCCGGAACAGACATGGATACTATCAATTTGATAGGTAATCATTCCAATTACTATTCTCCTTGCAATTTATCACATAATTATAATTGGAGCCGGCAAATTTATCTCTCCCGCGAACTCCAAACCTATTCCAAAGGAGGATTGATCACAAAAATAGCTTGGCGATATACTGATACCAACTCACACATATCTCACAATCAAGCATGCTACATGATGGCAACTGATGATTCGGTAGTTACAAAAGACTATATCAACCCTATCAACAATAATTCTATACAACAAGTATGGTCAGGAGATATCGCTTGGAACAATGGCTGGTGTGAGATTACTTTAGACTCAGCATTTTTCTTACCTGCCGATAAAAATCTAATGATTTTTTGGGAAAATCGACATGGCGAAAATTATGGTTATAACTACAAATTTTATCATCATTCCACTCCCAACAATAGTGCTGCATATAATTATAGTGATGTTAGTTTTCCCCTATCGTCCGGCAATATTACAAATTATCGTCCTGACATTCAGCTAACTATCTGCTCACAATTTGCCGCCTACCACGGCACTGATATTGGTATTGTAAAAATATTAGAACCTATCACCGAAGCATCTAACTTATGCACACCTCAATATACATCTGTAAAGGCTTGCTTAGTCAATATGGGCGACAATATCTACCATTATGATTCCAACAATGTAACTTTCAATTTGGAAGTAAGTTCTCCTATCCATTTCGTTGCAACTAAAACCCTCCGTCTCGGCACCTTGAAATCCGGCGAAATGGATACTATCGAAATTACAAGCTTATTGCCCAATCATCGTGCCGGTGCTTACAGTATGAAAATTTGGCTGCAAGACAACCAAGATTTGTATGATTTTGACGACACCATATACCATAGTTATATATCAGGGAAAATGGAACTTCCTATTGACATAGATTTTTCCAATGGCATGTCGTCTTTTTTTAAATATATGGACAACAAAGGCACTACTGATGGGTGGGTAACTATCAACGATTCTAATAGGTTTGACAAGGTAAGGCCGCTTACCGGTAACGCCATGATAAAATTTGATGGTTCAAGAGGTTCATTCACACAATTATATTCTTGCCAATTAAATTTAAATAAAACTTCAAATCCGACATTAGATTTTTGGTATTGGCATGACACCTCATCCAACACTTCTCCTTTAGATTATACCGATGTTCGTTTAACTTTAGATGGCGGACAAACCTTCACTACTTTATTTTCCATCAAGAAAAACAATGGCAAAGACATGGGATGGACACAATATACTTGCCATTTAGACAATTTTGTCAATCATTCTTGTGTGATTCTATTATTTGAATCTATGCGAATGTCATTGCCACAATTCGATGGCGAACAATATATAGACAGAATAAAATTGAACGCTGACCAAGATTTAGCCATAAACCCCATTCCTTTCCCTGATATCTCCTCTTGCCATTTTACAGAACAAAAACTGAATTTGATATTAAGCAGCCTGACTGCACAAAATATTAATTTTGCCGATTATCCAACATCTCTGCAAGTAGATATCAGCGGAGCCACTACAAAAAATTATACCATTCCTTTAAGAAGTGGAACTGTTTTAGGTCTAAACGACTACATAGTAGTAATAGACAGTAATTTTGACTTTTATCCGGGCACCTACTACATTTATGCCAAAATAATGACACCCGTAGATCAAATAAGTGCTAATGACATATTATACGATACTCTCATCATTCATCCGGCTATGGATGTAACTATTTCTCAAATTACAAATAGCCATCTTTTTACAGATTGTATTGTGATAGGTACTCATGTAAACCAGACTGTCTCCGTCAAAAACAATGGAAACATCAATATGGATAGCACCATTCTTACATTAAATTTATATGACATTACAGGTAAAAAAATTGATTGTTTTTCCGATAGCATCTACTCTACCATCACCGCTGACGATAGTTTAATTTATACTTTTGCAAAACCATACCTTGTCCCCAATGATGAGATATATTCAGTAGAAGTAATTGCAAGTCAATCTTGTAATCCATCATTTAATTATTCGGATGTTATATCAGAATGTGTTGACCAAAACGATGTGGCTGTTACAGATATCCTATACCCGTTAAACGACAATGCATGCCACAATGTTGGCGAAAATATAAAAGCAAAAGTAAGAGTTCTCAACCGTCATCCTTATGAAAATGCACAAGGTATAGTATTGCATGTAGTTACAAAAACGGAAAATAGTACTATTACCCATTGGACAGAAACTTTAAATGACATTGCCTCCAACTCTTATTTAGACTTTGAAGTACCCCAAAGTTTCAAAATTCCCAACAACGCATATTTTACTATCACCGCCTTTATCAACACGATAGATGCTAATCCTGACAATGACACACTATCTTTGACCAAATGCATCGACTTGGACATTGACGAAGACAATTGTCCTATACTTTCATTAAGTCAAAATATTCCCAATCCGGCCTATTCGCAAACGAAAGTTGACTACAATGTTCCTGAAAGCGGAACAGTTGTTTTCACCATTACCAATATTACAGGACAAATTCTTTATCAAACATCACAAGAGGCAATCGCCGGAAAAAATTGCATATTCTTAAATATTGAAAACTTATCTGCCGGCATATATTTTTATACAATGCTCTTCAATGGGCAACAAATCACTAAGAAAATGACTATAAAAAATAACAATCATGATACCAGATTATTTTAAACATCAAGAAGGTTCCATCACCATTTGTAATAAAGATGGCATAATTATTTACATGAATGACAAATCAATAGCGACTTTTGGCAACAAGATTGGACAAAGTTTGTTTCCTTGCCATTCAGAAAAATCTATAGAAAAAATTCATGCCTTACTTCAAGGAGGTAGCAACGCCTACACGATTGAAAAAAACGGCTTAAAGAAAATCATCTATCAAACTCCATGGAAAGATGACAATGGTGAAATCGGTGGTTTGATAGAATATTCTTTTGTAATTCCTTTTGACATGCCACACCATATCAGATAATGAAACGCACAATTTTTCTGCTATCTATTATTTTTTTGAATTTATATTCTTGCAGACCGCCAAAGCCTGAAGAAAAATTTTGTGCCACACCCTATCAGTTGGAGATACCTCGCTATTTTCCGACTTTGCTCAATCAACCTGATGACAACCCGCTTACCATAGAAGGTGTGAAGTTGGGTAGATATTTATTCTACGATAGCAGACTTCGCGGATATGCCGGCAACAATCCTGATTCAATGATGTGTTGTGCATCTTGCCATATACAAGCCAACGCTTTTGAATGCGGCCTCAATCATCCGAAATACATTGACGGAAAAACATTCGGCATCAACGGAAAACCTACACCGCATGCCATGATGCCATTGTGTAATTTGATTTTCAACAATAATGGTTATTTTTGGAACGGCATGATTTACAATACAAATCCCAACCCTCTTTATTGCAATTTGGAAGACATTGTCAGAATGGGTATTGAAGCAGAACATGAAATGAATTCCTCTATGGATCGATGTATCGCCACCTTGAAAACTATTGATATGTATCCACCACTATTCAAAGCGGCTTTTGGAACAGATGATATCACTGCCGAAAGGGTGGAAAAAGCCATTGCTCAATTTATCCGCACTTTGATTTCTTCTAATTCTCGTTTTGACCAATATATTAGAGGCGAGATACAGCTAACTGACGATGAATTAGCTGGATATGTACTATTTTGCACAGAAGAAGGTGCCGATTGTTTCCATTGTCATGGAAGTGAAGGCAATCTGCTGATGACTACCAACCAATACTACAACAATGGTTTAGACAGTATTTTCACCGACAATCGAGATAGATATGCCGTAACAGGAAAAGAATCAGACAAAGGTGCTTATAGGGCACCTTCCTTAAGAAACATTGAATTGACAGCACCCTACATGCACGATGGTCGCTACAAAACCTTAGACGAAGTAATAGATTTTTATAGCGAAGGTTTACATTATTCACCATACGTACATCCTTTGATGCATCATTTAAACGATGGCGGAATTTTGTTGACTCCAAAAGAAAAAAGTCAGTTGAAAGCATTTTTGCTTACTCTAACTGACACATCTTTTATCAACAATCCTGCTTTTTCTAAACCTCACAATTTGCCCTAGCCTTCAGCAAATAAATGCCAATACCACAATGCAGGCAATTCTTTTTATTGCAATAATTTTGATATAATTCTATCAAAGCCTGAGAATGCAAAGCATTCTTGACATGAGAATGAATGGCCTGATATTTTCTTACTATCGTATTCTCTTCTGCCGGCATACTTTCCAACAATTCCAAAACTTTGTTCTTTTTATCCACTTGCTCCATCCAAGTGGCATAAGCATAAACAAAAGGAAGTATTGTATTGATGATAAGTGAATAAATTGCCTGCTTGCCCAATTTTTTCTCTTGTTTTTTAGCAACTACGTCAAATTGATAATGTGTATCCCAATATGAAGATGCTTTAACAGAAAGAATATCCACCAATTCTTTCACATGATTTGCTTCCATCACTTCGGAAAACAAATTATGCGATTGGCACATCAAATTAGCCAATTGCGACAATCTAATTGTCGGAAAACCTGACGGATACATTTTTGCAAACTTCCATGTTGCCACCGTGCAAGGTGCTGACAGATTATATTTTCGTTTTAGAAAGTTATACTCTTTTTGCAACATTTTTGGATATTCGTCATTATAATCAGGTTCCAACAAACCTGCTTGTCCGAAAAACATTGCCTCAATTTGCAGACAACTATCATGTTGTTTGGCAATGACACTTAATGGCAAAGATTGTGCTATCATTTGCATCGGCAAGGCATTGATTTTAAAGCCAAAAGCCTTCGCCAACAATTCATAAAAAACTTGTTCTTTATTGTTTACTGTTTGTTCTAAATATCTATTGATATCTTCCGTTCGCCTGTCTAATCGATTTACCACCATTCTATCCAGCCAAGTTACTAAACGAAATTGATCAATATCAGCTAAACTTTTTTCACATATAATAGGACAACCTTTTTCTATATATCTTCTATAATCACTTTCCAACGATTTGTTTATCAGCGTATTCAATTCAAATACACGCAAAACTTCTCCTTTGGAATTTTTTACATCTACATCATGTTCATAAACAACATGCAGCACTACATTATCGTAGGCCGAATCTCCCGAATGCCCGTGCTTAAGCCAATCGGAAGATTTTTTATGAATTTCTATGCTGCCAATCCATAAAACATTGTTGATTTTTATTTTTGCATTGAAAAAATCCGGACCGCTATCCAAGTTTTCTTCTCCCACTGATACAATTTCCAACTTTTCACCTGTCACCAAGTGATAGTCAGTCAATGGAAAAACTCTGTTTTTCCAAATATATTGTAGCAGTTTTTCTTCCATTGCTTACAATTGCTTGTAGAAATTAGTCGAATTGGCTTGTGAAGTGCATGTAATCACTAAATCGTTGATACATACATGCTTTGGCATAGATACCAAATATCCCACCACATCTGCAATATCTTCTGCATACAAAGGTTTATAACCTTTATAAACATTATCTGCCGCATTTTTATCACCTTTGAAACGGACAAGTGAAAATTCCGTATCAGCAGCTCCCGGACAAATTTGGCTCACTTTGATACCGTATGGCAACATATCCACCCGCATGGCTTTGCTGATAGCATCTACAGCATGCTTCGTACAACAATATACATTGCCATTAGGATAAACTTCTTTGCCGGCAACTGAACCTATATTGATAATATAGCCGGATTTTTTTGCTACCATCAAAGGCATAATAAAATGGCTGACATTCAACAAACCTTTTACATTGGTATCTATCATTCTATTCCAATCTTCAATATCGCCATTTTGAATACCTCCCAAGCCAAGTGCCAAACCGGCATTATTGACCAACACATCAATATTTTTCCATTCTTCAGGCAAATTTTCTATAGCTTGTTTTACGGCTTCATAATCACGAACATCGTATTGAGAAACCAATACTTTTATTTGATATTCTTGCTGCAATGTTGCTGCCAATTCTTCCAAACGTTCTTTTCTACGACCTGTAATAACTAAATCGTATTTCAACTGAGCTAATTTTCTTGCAATTGCTTTACCAAAGCCACTTGTGGCACCTGTTATATATGCTATCATAATTTTATTTTTTTAGTCTGCTCTATTTTTATAAAATACTATGGTAATTGCATTGGTTACAATGGCAAAAATGGTCATTCCTAACAAATAAAAACGCATATCTACCAATGAACTTCCTTTTAGAATAATACTTTTCAAAATGACTATAAAATGAGCGATTGGATTTACCAGATTCATAATCTGAGCCCATTGCGGCATACTTTCCAATGGTGTAAACAAACCACTCAACAATATAAATACTATAAAGAAAAATATCATTACAAACATGGACTGCACTTGATTTTCAGCGAAAATACTCACCATAAATCCCAATCCCAACATTGCCAATAGAAATATGGCTGTTATCAACATCAAAGCGGACAAAGAACCTTGAATGTGAATACCAAACACGAATATCATTATCCAAATGCCGATAAAAAATTCCAACATGCCTATCACCCAAAACGGAAACATTTTTCCAATGAAGAATTGTGTTTTGGTAATCGGAGTAATATTTATCTGTTCTATGGTACCTATCTCCTTTTCTCTAACAATATTCAATGTGGAAAGCATAGCTCCTATCATACTGACCAAGACGGCTAAAATTCCCGGAACAAAAGCATTTTTATAATCCATTTTGTTGTTAAACCACCTCGATACTGTCAGTTCCGCTTTGTTGGCAGCCACTGACTGACTATTATTTTGTAACGATTGTTTGAAATAATCCCCAAGAAACTGCTGCAAATAGGCAACACCTATGGCAGCCTTCATACTATTGACAGCATTGGCAGTGATACCGATTGTCGGCTGTTGTTGGCGATATACATTCACTTCAAAATTAGGTGGAATTTCTATCATAATATCCACTTTGTTTTTCTTCATAGCCAATTCACCAAATTGCTGATTGGGAACATTGTTTACCAATCTGAAATATTTTGTGGCTGCCAAAGTATTGGTTAAATCTCTTGTCAAAGATGATTGGTCGTAGTCAACCACTGCCACATTTAAATATTTTATCTCCATATCTGCCGCAAAAGGAAATACCAACAATTCGGCCAATGGCAACAATGTTACCAATTTCCATAGCACCGGGTTACGGAAGATTTGCAAGAACTCCTTTTTTATCAGTATGAGAATGGTACGCATTTTATGAAAAAAATTCGAGCCTTTTACCGACTCGAACTTTATATTTAGATAATTGTAACTACTATTTATATTCTTTTGGAGCGGTTCCATTCAACACTTCATTGGCACACATAGCCAATGCAAGCATTTCATTTTCACCTTTATAGATTTTTACCGGAGCAATCCAATCGATTCTTTCTATTATTTTTTTCATCCATGGCTTGCTATAGGCTATACCGCCTGTCAACAAGATAGCATCAACTTTGCCGGCTACTACTGCTGCCAAACGACTGATTTCCAATGATACTTGATAGCAGAATGCTTCCACCAACAATTGACTCTTTGGGTCGCCTGCCAATGCATCGGTTTCCACCTTCAAGGAATCGTTAGTTCCTAAATATGCTACAAAGCCACCCTCGGCAGTAATCATCTTTTTGATTTTTTCTTTTGTATAATCACCACTGAAGCAAACATCTATCAATTTGCTGGCATTGATAGAACCGGAACGGGTTGGAGAAAATGCCCCCAATCCACACAAAGCACGATTTACTTCCACTGTTCTGCCGTGGTTGTGCATGCCGACCGATACGCCACCGCCAAGGTGTGCAATAATCAAATTCAAATCTTCGTATTTTTTCCCTATTTCACGAGCATACAATTTTGCTGTCATTTTTTGGTTGAGGCAATGCCAAATTACACCCTCTTTTGCAGGATCCATATCAAATACCGGATGTCCGGTGATTTTTGCAAAATCCGGACGTTCGTCAACAATACCCGGATCGGCAATATATGCATCTTTCAAACCGAAATCTTTTGCAATACTGTCGGCGATTAACGCACCCAAATTGCAAGCATGCTTGCCTTGAATACCTTCATGACATTCTTGCTTCATCAATTCGTTGACTCTATATGTTCCTGATTCACAAGGACGGGTTAAACCTCCACGACCTATCACTATGGCAACATCGTGTCTGCCAACTCCGTGTTTATCCAACATTTCCAAAATTGCTTGTTTGCGATAGTCGAATTGATCTGCTACTTCTGCAAATTTTTGAATTTCTTCTAATGGATGACTGATATTTTCTGTAAAAACTTCCTGTTCGCCTTCATAAACTGATACTTTTGTAGAAGTTGCTCCAGGATTGATTGCTAATATTATATTTTTTGCCATTATATTATTTTTTTATTCTTTGTTTGATAAAATTGTTATTCCTATTCAATTTGCAAAGATACAAAAAAAATAAATAATTTACGTTCTTTTTTTGAAAAATTTATCATGATTATTCAACATTTTTTTCTTGTTGAAATTCATGCCGAAATTATTACTCAAACGATTGCATATCAACCATTTGTTTATAAACACCACCTTTATTAATCAAATCTTTGTGCGACCCTTTTTCAACAACGTTTCCTCCTTCAAGCACATATATTTCGTCTGCATTGACAATTGTTGACAATCTATGAGCGATAATAATACAAGTTTTTCCATCTGCAAGGTGGTCTATCGACGTTTGCACCATTCGTTCGGTTTGAACATCCAAAGCCGATGTGGCTTCATCTAATATTAAAATAGGCGGATTTTTCAACAAAGCTCGGGCAATACTTATCCTTTGCTGTTGTCCTCCGGACAATTTGGCACCTCTATCGCCAACGTTGGTTTGATAAGCATCTTCAAATTCTTTGATAAACAATTCCGCATTGGCTACTTGAGCCGCCTTGTAAACATCTTGTTCACTTACATTCTTTTGCCCCAAAAGAATATTATTATATATGCTGTCATTGAACAAAATACTTTCTTGCGAAACCACTCCGAACAAGGACAACAAACTGCCTATTTGAATATCGTTGATATCTACACCGTCAATAGTAATTTTGCCGGATGAAACATCATAAAAACGCAATAAAAGACTGACAATAGTTGTTTTTCCGGCACCGGACATGCCGCAAATAGCGATTTTTTTACCTTTTGGAATGCATATATTTACACCTTGCAAAACAGGTTTTTCGCCGTACGAAAAACTTACATCAGTAAATAGAATTTCTTTTTCAAAACTATCTTTTTCGATGGCAATTCCGGTTTGGCATTGTTCCGTTTCATTCAGCAATGTTTCAATTCTATCCACCGAAGCATATCCTTTTTTCAAGTTTGCAGTTGCATCTGCCACCGATTTTACTGGATTGATAATTTGTGTAAACATGGCAATATATGCCACAAATAATTCCGGCAACATTCCCTTTGTTGACAGCACCATTACACTGCCAAACAACAAAATACACACCACTATCACCATTCCCATAAATTCTCCGAACGGAGACGACAAATCCCGTTTACGGGAAACTTTGATATAGGTTTTGGTATATTGATCGTTGATGCGTCTGAAATAATTATTCATAAAACCAATAGCATTGAATGCCTTTATCACCCTCAATGCATAGATACCTTCTTCGGTAACACCTGTCATTTCAGCTTGATAGGCTTTGGCTTGAGCGGATTTTGACTTCAATTTTCGTTGAATGCCACTAATTGCCAAACCCGACAACGGCAACAACACTAAAACAAATATTGTCAAATGAGTACTGGTAAAAAACAATGCCAACAAATACATCACTATCATCAAAGGATAATTGAGTAAAGACTGCAAAGGATCCAACAAGGAATTGTCAATCTCTTGAACATCGTTGATTACCAATGAAATAATATCCCCTTTTTTGTGAGTTGACAAATAGGAGAATGGTAAATTTAATATCTTTTTGTATGCTTTGTTTCTATAATCTTCTATAATTGAGGTTCTCACCGGCACATATACACATATTGCCAAATAAGAAAACAATTTACACAAAAAGAACATGAGAAACACAATTAACAGCATGATTATCAAAGCAACGACAACGCCATGACCCGCCACCAAAATAGACAAATAGTATTTTACCATCGACAATAAAGAATCGGAAGAAAATACAAGCACAGGTTTCTCCATGTTTGCATCCACCTGATTAAATATCAATGATAAAAAAGGTGCCAGAAAAGTCACCGAAAACAAGGAAAAAATTGTTGCAAGCATATTAAAAAAAGAAACTACACACAATTTGAATGTATGCAGTTTTAATAAACCCAACAACTTCTTAATATCCTTCATCAATCTTGTTTTAGGACAAATTGTTCTCCGTTAAAAACATATACCACCTGCGTGGTTACCTTTGACTGCTCTTTTACTCTATATGTTAATTGGTTGGTTTTATAATTAAAACTACAAGCCACATCCACTTCCGCAGGGTGCAACATGATATAATTTTTTTCTCCTGATTCGAAACACTCATAATCAAATATAAGCGAGTCATTCAATACTTGCAAAACGGTAGATCCTTTATAAAACGATTTTTTACTAACAGCACCTTCCATATTCACTAAATACAAATTGCCGTCATTTTTATGATTTAATTTGTAAATTGAAACAGGCACACCGGTAGTGAAATTATTTTTCAAACTATCGGGCAAAAATCCACAAAATTGCACCTTCAATGCCTTATCTTGTGTTAAATATTGAATAACATTCATATTGGAGGCTATGCCAACACCGATGTTTTCATTCCAAGAATAAATATTCATAGATTTGTCAGCGGATGAAACCACTTTCAACAATTTATGTTTCAAAGGAGCGTATATTGTTTTTCTGTCGGAGAGAATACTTTGCATATAATGCACTACCATATAATTCAAAGAATCCACACAATTGTAAATATTCTCGTGTTCCATACTACTCAATGCCTGCAAAGTATCCAACATGGCATACAATACTTTTTCCTTTTCTGCCAAAGTTTTTTCCGGAATTTCGTATCTTGCTATCATTTTTCTAATAGCCAAGGGATTGTTATCTGAAAGTGATACAATATCTATTCCCGAAGAATCTTCTTTAATGATAGAATAGGTTTCAATCGGGTCATCTAGCCAATTTTCGTCATCTTCCACTACTGCTCGACTGCTACAACTAAGCAATAAGAGAATACTGACAAAAACGAGACCCAAGATTCGCTTCTCAATCATTGATATAAGTATTTGTTTTCTTATTTTTTATTGCCCATAATAGAGGCAATTGCCAAAATCAATCCTAAGGCTATACCCAACAATGCTGCAAACAACACTTGAAAATCTTTTGGCAGGCAGAATGTAAGTGTATGAGCAGGAATCCAGAACAATGGAACGGTTTTTTTGAAAACAAAATTCCATTGTACATCCCAATTGATTTTTGACAAACCTTCTGCACAACGCATAGGTTTGGCCAAACATTTCAATTGTCCATTGTTATTTGCAATATGTATGTCAAACAATTTATGAAGGGTCATAAAAACAGGAGCAAAACTGGTATTCATCATCACACTGATACAAAAAGCTCCTACCAACTTCATAATTGTAAAATTACCTTGCATGGCATTTGTTATATCGTGACCGCCTATCAACCTATCTACAATTATTGGTACACCCGAGGAGAAAACATTCATCGCCAATGCTATCCACATTCCTAAAAAACCCCATACGATTGCCTTGGCTGCTACACCGAAATTTTTGTTGTAATATTCACCTGTTTTTATTCTCATGGCCAACATTTCTCCAAATGTGGACAAAAGAGCAAATTTTACAAATGCCATCAAATACGGATTTGAACGATTGACATTTAAATAAGCATTATACAATGGATGAAAAATAAAAAACGGTGCAAAAAACAAAACTACAATTAATATGACTAAAAAATCTTTCTTTTTCATGTCGCTCTTATTCTACTGTTACTGATTTTGCTAAATTTCTGGGTCTGTCCACATCTCTTCCACACATCACTGCAGCATGATATGCTAACAATTGCAATGGAATACTTGTCAATATTGGTGTAAAAAGTTCTTCTGTTTTTGGTATTTCTATTACATAATCTGACAAAGCCGCCACATCTTTATCTCCTTCGGTGACAATAGAAATTATTTTGCCTTTTCTTGCTTTTACTTCTTGAATATTGCTGACAACTTTTTCGTATGTGGCCGAATTGACAGCGATGACAATAACAGGCATATTTTCATCTATCAATGCAATAGGACCGTGCTTCATTTCTGCTGCCGGATAGCCTTCTGCATGAATATAAGAAATTTCCTTCAATTTTAAAGCACCTTCCAAGGCTACGGGATAGTTGTAATTTCTACCTAAATAAAGGGCGTTGGTATGGTCTTTTATATAAGAGGCTATTTCTTTTACCTTCTCATCCGACTGCAATATTTGTTTCACTTGATCGGGAATTTTTTCCAAGGCTTCCACCATACGTACATATTGTTTTTTTGGAATTTTCTTCTTCTTGTCGGCCAAACACAATGCCATCAATGCCAACACCGTTACTTGTGCGGTAAAAGCTTTTGTCGATGCCACACCGATTTCCGGACCTGCATGCGTATATGAACCTGCATCTGTTGCACGTGCTATAGAAGAACCTACCACATTGCAAATACCCAATACGGTGGCACCTTTTTTCTTTGACAATTCTATGGCTGCCAAAGTGTCTGCAGTTTCTCCTGACTGAGAAATGGCTATCACGACATCGTCTTCATAGATGACAGGATTTCTGTATCTGAATTCTGATGCATATTCCACTTCCACGGGAATTCGCAACAAATCTTCAAACAAATGTTCTCCTACCAACCCTGCATGATACGATGTTCCGCATGCCACTATCACTATTCTTCGCGCATTCAAAAGACGATCTTCGTATTCCACTATGCCGCCTAACGACACCACATCTTTTTTCAAATTCAAACGACCACGCATACTATCGGCGATAGAACGCGGTTGTTCGTAGATTTCTTTTAACATAAAATGTGGATAGCCGCCTTTTTCCAATTCTTCCAAACTCAATTGCAACTTTTCGGCATAGTGAGATACTTTTTTGTTTTTTATTGTCTTCACTTGCAAATCGTTGCCGGGGGTCAATACTGCTATTTCTTCGTCATTTAAATAGACTACTTTGTTGGTATATTCTATCAAAGCCGCTCCATCTGAAGCCACATAATATTCATTTTTGCCGAAACCGATAATAACAGGACTGCCTTTTTTTGCCACTATCAATGTGTCGGGTTCATCGGATGAAACTACAATAATACCGTATGTGCCGACCACTTGTGAAAGAGCCACTCGCACTGCCTCTGCCAATGGTAGATTTTCATTTTTCTTTACATCTTCTATTAAATGAATCAATACTTCCGTATCTGTCTCACTATTAAAGATATATCCATTTTTCTCCAATGCCACCTTCAAAGTGAGATGATTTTCAATAATACCATTGTGTATCAAGGCTATTTTTTTATCGGAAGAAAAATGAGGGTGGGCATTTTGATCGTTTGGTTCACCATGTGTTGCCCAACGTGTATGTGCAATACCGCAAGTGCCTGTTACATCTTTATCTTTACAAAATTCTTCCAAGTCGCTTACCCGCCCATGGCATTTATGTATATTGATTTCGTTTTCTTTTACAATTGCCACGCCTGCACTATCATAACCTCTATATTCCATGCGATACAATCCCTTTATCAAAACCGGGAATGCCTCTTTATTTCCAACATATCCAACTATTCCACACATAGTCTATCTATTATCGTTTATTTTTGTTCTATTTCTGTATAATACATTTCCAATCTCATTCGTTTGCTACTTAAACTAGCCGGATTGGTTCCATAAAATACTACTCTGTTCATACGGGTAGCCGCGGCTGTAAGAATCAAACTGACATCGTTGGCTGTACTTGTTCCTTCTATCAAATATTGAAGATGTTTTGTTACTCTAATTCTATATTCGTCTTTTTTTGAGTCGTATGCCCCACCTAAATAGACATAATAGTCTGCCACATACGTGGGTTTCATGGTGGTGGAATCCAGTCTGGTAAGATACACCGATGATGGTATGCCATATTGTGTGGTATCGGTATTATTCATTCTTGTCATCACCAATTCAGCACGATGAACGATAATTTTCTTTCCTTCAAATTGCTGTTTGATATTCGGAAACGACACAATGGTTTTGACACCTAATCCCGTTTGGACATACAATTTTTCTGTTGTAGATGTATAATCTCCATGCAATTGATCTTGCAATTCCTGTTCGGCTTCTGCATAATCGTTGTGATTGATAGTTCCCACTCTCACCGATGAATCGGAAATTACCATTCTATACTTCAATGCCGTTGAAGGATCGTTGGCATCGTGATAATACATGGTTAATGCAGAATTGTCGTTCGTTAAACTTACCGACACTATACTTCCGTCACCTTGCACCAAATCTGCAACTACATACAAACCCTTAAAATATTCCAAAAAAGCAGCATTTGAGTTAAACTCATTTCCTTTCGACCGGCTGACAAATTTGTTTTCTGCAAACGATTTCTTCAATGGAATTCTAAATACGGGTGCATTGATGGAAGTATCGGTGATGGTTTTGGGTCTCGGATAAGCATCATAGGTGCCATCCACCAAATCTTCACCATCTGTTTGCAGAGAAGTATTGCTGTAATAAGTTGTTCCATATTTCAAATCTTCTTGCAATTCGTAAACATGCACTCTGAAAGGCTGC
>JAEEGL011144597.1_pt1 | contig 16905 bp, 12 predicted proteins | sample 9134231 | NCBI WGS metagenome assembly JAEEGL01 (sample SAMN16246548, study PRJNA631951) | gut metagenome | biome: gut microbiome; feature: rumen; material: fiber-attached | host: Bos | place: Iran: Karaj | collected 2018-10
ATTTCCTACTCTCCTTTCGCCGGCACTTCCAACACTGCCGGTTCCGTGCCCGCCATCACGAAGAACAGCATCACCTACACCGGCATCACCGCAGGTTCTACCGACCTGATGTATGCCGACAGGGCCACCTGCTCCTCCAACGTCAACGAAGTTACCGACAGCGACACTGCAGATTCCGGCTTCTCCGGAGTTCCTACAGTGTTCCGTCACGCCCTTGCAAAGCTCAGCTTCAAGATCAAGGCTAACTTCGTAGAGTACACCGATCCTACCACCAACACCAAAACAGAGTGGGAAGTGACCGTGACCAGCGCAAAGATCGGCGGCTTCAAGACCACCGGCGACTGCGCCCTCACCCTCAATGCAGACGGCAAGAGCTGGGACAAGCCCGTCACCACCGTCGGCACCACTGACTACAACGTCTGGACTAACCTCTCCGGTACTTCCTCTGAGCAGGAGCTTATCGATGCCACCACCTATCCCAGCGGTGTCATCCTGACCACTACTCCCCAGGATCTTGCTGCCGCTTCCGGTTACGTGATGCCCCAGGTCCTCGCAGCAGGCACCCAGCAGCTCAAGCTCACCGTCCACATCAAGACGACTCTCTCCAACGGTAAAGAAATCAACGAAGATTTCAATCCCACTATTGACATTATGGACATCTCCAGCCTGAAGGCATGGCAGATGAACGAGAACATCGTTTACACCATCAATATCAAACCTGTAGCATACGTAAGCGATTATGACACCCCGAACGATGTCATCATCACCTACGACCCTGCAGTTGCAGACTGGGCCAACGTAAGTACTGATGGAACCATCCAGCTCTAATATGATTGACAGTTTGTTAATTTCATAATGCCATTAAATATTGCCCGGGGGAGGCTGATCCTTCCCTCGGGTGCAAGAAACGAATAGAATTACGATGACAATGAGGATAAGAATCCTTCTAGCCGCAGCGGCTCTCGCAGCACTTGCCGCCTGCACCAAGACCTCGCTCGAAGGTCCCGACCAGGAGATCACCTTCCAGGTAGCCGGCCATAAGCCCATGACCAGGGCCAACACCGACTACAAGGACGGCTACTCCGGTGTTCCCTTCGGCGCCTACGCGTGGTTCAAAGGCGAGAATCCCTCCGACAACAACACCTTCATGGTGAACCAGGAGATTGCCTTCGACAGCACGAACAGCCGCTGGATGCCCGCCGGCACCACATATTACTGGCCCAAGTCCGGTAAGCTCGATTTCATCTGCTATTCCCCCTACACGGCGGACGGCAGCGCTGCACCGAAGCCTACGGTCACCGAAAACGAAATCCACTACCCGACATGGGATGTAAACGCCAACCGTGACGTGGACGTTATGTACGCCGACAAAGTGAGCGGCCTCTCGGGAAATACGCGCACGTATTATTATAATGGTGTCCCCACCCTCTTCCATCACGCCCTCGCCCGCGTGAGCTTCCAGATCAGGGCCGCCTATCTCGAGAAGACTGCCTCCACAGGCGACAAGACCCGTTGGGAAATTACCGTCAACAGCATAAAGGTCAACAATATCCGCACTACGGGTACCCTTGCCCTCACGCTCGACACCGACGGCACCTGGAAGAAGCCCGCCTCCAACGTCTGGACCAACGACGGCACCAGCACGACCATCAACCTCAACGTGTCCGGCCTCTCCCTGCTCACGACCACCCTCCAGGACCTGGATTCCAACATAATGGTTCTTCCCCAGGCCCTTGATGAAGGCCAGGGAGTCGTCCTCAACGTGACGATCAAGACCTACCGCGACCAGAACGACGGCACCGGCGAAAAGCTCATCCTCACAGAGACGGCCATCGACGTGCCCGCACTGCTTTCCAGCACGGCGCTCAGCGCATGGGGCATCAACCAGAACATCACCTACAAGTTCATCCTGACCCCGAGCACGGGCGAGAGCGACGATCCTACCGTCATCACCTTCGATCCTGCAGTTGCAGGCTGGGAGCAGGTCACAGTCAACACCGAAATCAAATTATAATAAGCCATATGAAAAAGTTATTTGCATTCATCCTCTCAGCAGCATTGCTGACCGTTGCCTGCACCAAGGTACAGGTGGCCAACCAGGGACCGAGCGAGATCTCCTTCCAGACCGTATCCGCCCTCACCAAGGTCGGTATTGAAGGTACGGTATTCCCCACCTCCGAGACTTTCGGCGCCTACGCCTGGGCAGCCGGTACCGTAGGAACCTACTTCATGGACAACGAAGAGGTCTCCTTCAACTCCTCCAACAGCACCTGGAAGCCTTCGTCCACCTACTACTGGCCGAAGAACACTACCGTTGATTTCCTCTGCTACTATCCTTACAATATGGCAGGAATCACGATCAGCGAGGACCAGATCACCTACACCGGTATCGACGTAGAGGCCGGCCAGACCGACATCATGTACGCCGACAAGGCCGTCGGCTACAGCGAGAACGTAGATGAGGCCAACGACGGCGTCAACGGCTACACCGGCGTTCCCACCGTATTCCACCACGCCCTCGCCAAGGTCCGCGTAATCGTCGAGCTCGCCTACAATCACAAGGCAGAGGCAGACGGCACCGTGACCGACTGGGCAGTTACAGTCAACAGCATGTCCCTGAGCGGATTCTACAAGGCCGGTAACTGCACCCTCAACCTTGCTTCCTCCCCCGCTACCGGAATCGTCGGTTGGGACAGGCCCACCGATGCAGGAGGCAACTTCGTATGGACTCCCACCGGCACCGCCACCAGCAAGAACGGCACCTTCTCCGGCGCCGTCACCCCCGGCAACGAGTATGAGACAATCGCAGAATTCTTCGTACTGCCCCAGACTCTTGTTGCAGGCCAGCAGAAGATCAACGTCGGCCTTACCGTCGCGACAACCCGCAACGGCGCTGCCTTCCTGAACGAGACCTTCACCAAGAGCGCAGACCTCTATCTCGCCAGCCTCCCCGCATGGCAGATGAACCAGGTGATTACCTATAAGATCACCGTGGCTCCTACCGCCAGCGACGGTAACGGCGGCAACGGCCCCGATCCCGGCCACCCCGTGGACCCCAACGACCCCGACCTGTCGGATGCAATCATAACCTTCGACCCTGCCGTGAACGGCTGGGACAACATCGGTGTTATGGCAACCATCAACATCTAGACCCTTTGACCCGGCGGGGGTGATACCCTTCCGGGCCACCAATATGAAACGTATAACAACATACATATCAGCAGCGCTTTTGCTCCTTGCCGCGGCTATGTCCTGCAACCCTGTGCAGAATGAGACCGTGGGCGGAGACATCCGCTTCGACAATCCGGGCGTGATGACCAAGGGTTTCCTTGAGTCGGACGGACTCGAAGTTGTCGGCACCAGGATGAAAGTCTACGACTACCTGTCCGGCTTCGAGGGCACTGTCAGCCAGGGAGGCGTGAGCACCGATGTAACTGCCGACCAGACCGTCAAGTACATTGACGAACTGATCCAGTACGACGGCGGTCCTTACTGGCCGTACGTAAACGGACAGGCCTACCGCTGGACCAAGTCCGGCACACATTCCTTCTTCGGATGGCTCGATTTCGACCGTTCCTGCGGCAGCTCCGGCCTCTCCACCGCCGATTTCTTCGGCTCCCCCGTCAGCTTCAACGAAAGCACGAGGGTGCTCCAGACGCCCACTTTCACCTGGCAGGCCCTTCCCAGCGTACCCCAGTACGACTTCGTATTCGCCAAGCAGGTCGTAAGGCGCGACGCCACCGCCGGCGATGAATCATACATCGCCCTCGAGTGCAAGCACCTCTTCACCGCCATCAGCCTCACCATCGAGAACAAGTCCACCGAGAGCAATATCGAGCTTACCGGCATCAACACCCTCTACCAGGGCCAGGACCTGTTCCTCCACAGCGGCTACGCCACCATCGACTTCTCATCCAACTCCGAGAATATTACTCCCGTCTATACCCTTACAACGGATGCGGCCCACCCGTTCTTCTCCGCCGCCAACATGGCCGGAAAGATACTGGCGCCGGACGACAAATACGACATATTCTCCGGGCAGAGGATTACCGCCTCCGGGCAGGAGACCTATTACATGACCTGGCCCCTCACCGCTCTCCAGGCATTCCCGGACGAGATCGAAGGCTACGATATGTTCGGCGACCCCATCTACAGCGAGCGCAACGCCATCCTCGAGCTTCGGTTCAGGGTCAACGGCTCCGCCGAAGAGGGCGCGCGCGTCAGCTTCCCCCGCAAGGAGTGGAAAGCCGGCACCAGGGTCCACCTCAACATAGAATTCACCGACAAGTCCATACAGATAGTCACTGAGACCATACCATGGGACTACAACGAGCACACCCTGAACTTCAATCAGGGTTCGCTTACCACAGCCAACAGCGACAAACTGGCCGTCAACTACCCCACTCCTGTCAACAACAAGGTATATCTTACCACAGAGGCGCCTGAGGCCGAATGCCAGCTTGGCATTTCCTCATTGAAGGGCGCGACGCTTGTCATCAAGAAGATCGGGGCCGACCCTGCCTACTTCGACATCGAGCCCTCCGAACTGACTATTACCGGAGGCGTGCTGACCTTCTACGTACGTCCTTCTTCCCTGGATACGGGAGGACAGGAACGCAACATCCAGCTCTCCTTCACCGTGGTGCTCCCCAGCGACCGCGAGATCGAAGGCGACAGCGAACTTATAGACCGTGACCGTAACTATATATTCTCCAGGCAATGATGCGAAAGAGACTGCATATTTGGATGCTTGCCCTGCTTGCCGTCCTGCACGTGTCCTGCAACCCCAATGAGCTGCAGCCCGTGGAGGCTGACGGCGAGGGCATAGTGCTTGACATCGTCTGCCAGGATCCTGCCACCAAGGCCGGTATGAACGGCACGCAGGACGGAGAGAACAGCTGGAACGAGAACCTTATCGGCACAGTTGACGTGTTCTTCTATCCTGAAGGGAAGACCAACCAGAACTGCGTTTACCACGAGCGCTTCACCCCCGGCGAGTCCGACGGCGACGCATCCGTTACCGCCTACACTTCCGATTCTTTCGTATCCGGCACCCTGGCCCCCGGCACGGCCAACTCGTTCTGGGTGTATGTGATAGTCAACTATCCCGACGTCATCGTTTCCGACGAAAGCAATCTGTCCGGCACTTCCGTCGCCGCCCTCAAGACCCTTCCGCTGAACACCGATTTCAGTGCACCCGCAGACCACAAGCAGCCTTCGTTCGTAATGGACGGCCTCGCACAGATTACCGGTGTAGAGAAGAACAAGCGCCTTGTCGCCAAGGGCTTGGTGAAGGTCAAGCGCCTTGCCGCCAAGATTTCCGTGCAGTTGAATATCAAAGATACCGTCCAGGTATCCCGCACGGTGATAATCGACGACGTGGAGCATCACTTCAAGGAGGTCTGGGAGCCGATGCTCAACGGTATGCAGATGTATCTGGAGAACGGCGTACGCAACACCACCCTCACCGGCAGGCCTTCCGAAAGTCCGGTTTATTTCAACTACAAGGACAACCGCATGTCTTTCACAAGGTCCTCCGGCAGCGGCAATTCAGATTATCCCTGGGTTACGGACCCTTCCTACGTGTACCCCCAGCACTGGATTTACGCCTGCCAAGAGTCACCTAACGTGGAGCCTACGATAAAGCTCATACTTCCCTGGCGCCGTCGTGCCAATGCCAACTACAACGTCACCGCTACCCAGAAGCAGTTCTACTACAAGGTCGTGGTTCCTGACGACACCCGAGCCGCAGCAGGAGATACCACGTATCTGCGCAACTTCGTGCAGAACAACTGGTACCGCTTCAAGCTTGACGTCGGCATCCTCGGCAGCGAGACCGACGAGGCATCCATCCTGGTGAGCGGGCACTACTATGTGCTCGACTGGCAGGACAAGGACGTCGTCATCAAGCACGCCGTCATCGGCAAGGCCCGTTTCCTTTCCGTGGAGCCCAAGGAATATGAGCTCAACAACGTGCCCGACCTCGATATGCTCTTCACCTCTTCCCACCCTGCGGCACTGACCGTATCGAAGGGAAGCGCCAACCTCGACATCACTGCCACCAAGGCCTATTATGGCACGCAGAATGCCGGCACGACCTATGGCGGAGGCACCGTACGCACTGCTGCGGCCGGCAACCCGGACTATGCGCAGGGACAAAAGTATATCGAATACAGCGCCGCCCAGAGAAAGGCCCTCAACAACGGAGACGAGTGGCTCTGGATCGAAGGAAGTTACGTCAAGTTCTACCACGAACTGAACAACGACTACACCGCCGGAGCCAGCTTCGACTGTTCGCCGTACATAATCCGTTACAATCTCTACCACGCCGACCACAACGACGACAGCATCTACAAGCAGTCCGTGAAGATAACGCAGTATCCTGCAATGTATATCACGTGCGAGACGTCCAACGGATATGTCTATGTAAATGGTACAACGAGCTCGAACAACGCTCAGGCTACGGGCTACGACAATAGCAACCCCCGACAGAGTCTGGGAAGCATTGCCGCAAGGAACGGTATCAACGACAGCGGCGGTAATACCAATCCCCGCCAGTACTCGGTCCACGTGACCGTTCTTCCTTCGGATTCGGACTACGTTATCGGAGACACCCGTACGGACGGTTCAACCGCCATGGTTTCCAATCTGACCGGACTTAATACCGATGCCAACTACAGGCCTGCTGCAGACGATGCCCGCTACACGATTGCACCTATCATGAAGATTGCGTCGTCATATGGAAAAACAGGTGATTTAACTTATGAAAACGCCCGGAAGCGTTGCGCAGCATATCAGGAAAACGGATACCCAGCAGGACGCTGGCGTCTTCCTACTATGGCCGAGGTCATGTACCTCATTACACTTTCCCAGAAGGGAGTCATTCCTGAATTGTTTACTCCGGACCAGAATCTTTCTGCCGGTGGTTACTGGTGCGCCGACGGTGTCGTGTATCCTTTGAACAGCGGAGCAGTCGAGTATCTGCCAACTGCCCAGGCTGCAAGTTATCATAATGGTACCAACTGGCCCCGTTGCGTCTATGACGAGTGGTACTGGGGCGAGGAAAAAGACTCCGCGCATATGACCAACTGGGGCGGTTACCAGACGACAAAATAATTGACGATGAAAAAGTTGCTTTACATATTCCTTGCGGCTACGCTGCTCTTCTCCTGCGCCCGGTTGGAGCAGGAGGTCCCCGCCGTGGCCCCCGAAGAGGAAGAAGTGCAGGGTAAGGTCCTGGTCAAGTTCAATGTGACCCTCCCCGAGCTCACTCCTTCCACCAAATCCCTTTCGGACACTCCGAGCGGTGACTTGCGCACCCTGCATATCGCCGTGTTCGGCAGCTCTGCATACCTGAAGGAATATGTGCAGGCCACTTTTGTACCCGCCACAACAAATGGCAAACTCGGAGAATCGACCAACCGCTACGAAGTCTCCGCCACCCTCACCCTCAGCGAAAACAGCAAACGGCGCATCCACATCATAGGCAATGGCCCCGACCGCATGGACTACGACCAGGAAACCACGCTCATACCACCGCTCCTGAGTGCGGAGAAGCAGGGCGCCTACTGGCAGTCTTTCATCGTCCCCGGAATCAAGGCCAAGCGCGACGCCGACGGCAATCTCGTCGGCGCCCAGACCGTTACCGTCGGAGGAGAGACCGTTTATACAGGATCCGGAACCTTCCAGGTCTCCGACGAAACCGCCGCGTATTTCAGCGACATAGCCCTTATCCGCAACTTCGCAAAAATAGTTGTCGAAGACGAAGCCGGCAGCAATTTCACCACTCAGTCATTTGCCGTCGTGAACGTGCCGAGCCAGGGCTCCATCGCACCATACTATGCTGGAGGTTTCGTCTATGAGTACGAGACCAAGTCTTACACCGACCTTAACCAGACCCTGCATTATCCCGGCCTGCTGCCGATAGGCACGACCTTCGACGATTCGGTACCCACCGCCTCCGCCTTTGAGAATCCCACTGCCGCTGCAAACGCCGGCAAGGTCGCAGCAGCCAGCGAAAGCTTCTTCATGTATGAGAGGCCTGTCCCGAATGATGACCAGCAGCCCACCGTTGTCATTGTCTATGGCCACTACTCCGACCCGGACACTGAAGACGGTGATGACGAATCGGGAGACTATTATTATAAGGTCGACCTGATGGAGAACAAGGATTACTATCCTATCTACCGCAACTTCAAGTACCGCATCAGGCTGCAGAAAATCATGAAGCCGGGAGCCGATACCCCGGAGGACGCCCTTGTATCCATGGGTAGCGGCGACGTGTCCGCCGACATTTCCACCCAGACCCTGACGGATATTTCCGACGGTACGAGCCGTATCCTCGTGACCTACATGGCCAAAACCCTTATACGAAAGTATCCGTATGAGGAAGAGAATGGCCAGATAGACCAACTGACGTTGAAATATAAGTTTATTCCGGACGTGACTGTTGACAGCAACGGTGACGGCGAGCCGGACTGGAACAACAACTACAGTGCATCGACCCCGACGGCATCCAATCCTGTTACAATCACCCTCCAGCATATATCCGGAGGCAACGAGGGCGTAGTTGACAGTTTCGTCGTCGATTCTTCTGACGATTCCGAAGGCTGGCGCACAATTACGATAACGACCAAAAACCCGTCCGCCAACGTGCGTTCCCAATATCTCAGGATTACGGGAACCGTGGGAGCCGGTACAGAAGACGAATCAGCGTTGTTCAGAAATGTCACGTACACGATGCTGAGCAAGCAGACCATGACGGTATCCTGCAATCCGGAGAAAGTGCAGAAGATCGCCGGTGAACTGATGGAGGTTGGTATCACGATTCCCAAGAACCTCCCTGCCAGTATGTTCCCGCTGAAGTTCTACATCGAGTCCGACGCTCTGAGCCTGACTCCCGACAACGGCAGGACTGAAGAAATACTTAGGGACAACAACCTTCCGGTTATCAGCGGCGCGAGCATTATCCCCGGGCACACCGAGACGACTTTCAAATACGTCCGTACCCTGTCCAAGACAGATTACGACAAGCTGTGCCAGGCATCAAAGTTCAGCGGCGGCAACACCGTGACGCTTTCCTGCTTCTTCAAGACGAACAAGGCGGAAAGCGCCTCGACGGTGTACGTGGAGAACGAATACTTCAACCAGGCGAACGACAACTTCAGGAATTTCTATGTGAAGCAGTTCACGAATCTTGAATTCACGAACGGTGTTCCTACTACCGCTATGGCCGGAGCGCCCTTCACGTTCTCAATGGACACGAACGACGCCCTTCCCGAGATAGTATACTTCCAGTGCGACGGCGTGAGGCCCACTGCCACTTCCGGCCTCCAGTTGGTTTCGAGTGGAGAGTATAGCGGTTGGTACTGGTACTCCCCTACCCAGACATCCGTGGCAGCTCTCCGGAACAACTATAATCCTATCATCAATTTTGCAACTACCCGCGAGGGCGGCACCGGTTCGGTGACAATCAATGCCGACGAGTACACGCCCGCCACGCTGAATTTTGCTCCGAGGGTTTGGAGGACTGCAAGTTACACCATCAACCTGAAGACGAATAACGGCAGCAATCCTTCCTTCACCACGGCGCCGCAGAACGTTGTATTCAGCAACACTGAGCAAGGTGGCAATGGTAACAACCGTTATCAGCAGATGGGTTACAGGGAGACTACAGGCGGCAATTGGTGGAATCCAAGTTACGCATATTACTCGGGTTCCTTCGTTGTTACAGCACCTACAAATGTCGTTGATGCAAGAATTACGAGCATAACGATGGTGTACAACGGTAACAATACCAGCACTCAGGCAGTTACGGTTGTTGGCGATGTCAGCGGTTCCAGCACTTTGACAACCAAGACCTCATGGACGTCATCCTCCACCGGTGACGGCCATGGCGACAATACCGTCACAGTCACGATGGCTTGTACCAATTCAACCCAGTATGGTGCCAGAAACCAGTTGACTTCTGTCACGGTGAACTACGGTTACTGGGAAATGCTGTAGCGGCTGGTGGCTTAGGCCTTAAATAGATTCTTCGTCGGGCTTCGCCCTCCTCAGAATGACAGAGACGTCAATCCAAGGAGGGCGAACCTTTATTTGTCATTCTGAACGAAGCCCCGTAGGCCAATAGTTCGTCATTCTGAACGAAGCCCCGCTTGCGGCAATTGGTATGTCATTCTGAGCGTAGCGAAGAATCTAAATGTGCCCGCCGCCCTCGGCCTCCAGCTGAGCGTCAACCTTGTTCTTTTCGGCCATAAGAAGGTCGAGAAGCCAGTCCTTCTGTTCATCGACAAGACCCAGGTCGCGGCAGGCGCTCTCGTAACGGGCGATGACGGCCTCCTGGTAGCGGTGATAGCGCATGGACTTGCGGATTTCTTCCTCGATGGTCTCGTGCTCGATCTCATAGCTGTCTTTGTAATAATCCTTGTAAACCTTCTCCGAAGTATAATTGATGCAGAAGAAGAACAGGCCGGATGCAAGGATGACTATACCGAGTATGCCCAGCAGAAGCGGGACCTTCTGGATGAGGCCGAGCATGCCGAGGGCCGATCCGGTGAGGAATATGACGAGAGCGAGCAGTTCGCTGCGATGATTCTTAAAGATTGAGGATATCTTCATAACCGGTGAGGACATTTGTGGTTCTGTTCTGGAGTATCTTTAACTGGAAGGAGTTCTCGGACTCCTTGGCGTCCATGGCAGCCTGGAAAGCCCGGCGGGCCGCCAGCATCTGGTTGTTCTTGCGGCGCATCTCGTCGAGGTTCTGGCGCAGCTGCCACTGCGAGAGGAGTATGGCGAAGAAGGCGATGGCGAACATCACCAGGAAACCCAGGAGTATGGTCATCTGGTTCTGTGCCTTGAGGCGTTCGGCCTCCTGGCGCAGCCGGGCGTTGTTCATTTCGGCGTCGAGGATTGCCATGTCTTCATTCTGCACGCGGATGTAGATGGAGTCCTTCTCCATCATCAGGCTGTGAAGCTCACCATATGCAGGTTCGTAACTGCCCGCCGCTGCATAGATGCCGTGCTTGCGGTCCAGGCGGCCGCGGACGGTGCTGAGCGAATCGGCCTTGGCAAGCGCCTGCGCAAACAGGCCGCGTGACTGCAGATAAGAAACGTCAAGCCCGAAACGGGAATCGGCGTCTGCCTGAACCTTGTAAAGAGGATCGCTTACAAGGACGTCGTAGGTGGCATAGAAGTTCTCCAGGTCGCCCTCGGCCTCGTACAGGCAGGCCCTTGTCATACGCGTCAGGACCTTGAGCGAAGGGAAATAATCAATATAAGACTCGGCCTGACGGCAATAACGCTCCGCCTCCTGGAAATCGCGTTTCTTTATGTATTCCTGCGCTATGAGGATATAGAGGTTGGGGATTTCCTGCTCTGCGCGGGCTGCCTTGCAGTATTCGGCCGCCTTCGTGAAATTGCTGACGGCCAGATAGGAATTGGTACGGTAACTCTGGATGAGACCGATGATGCGGTGGGCGTACATATGCCCCAGGGGCTTGTTCTCCGCCGTTGCGATGCGTTCCATGGCGCGGGCCTCGAGCATGGCGTCCGACGCCCTGCCGATGTGGATAAGGAACTGGCAGTACTCGTGGATGACAGGGAAATAGAAGGACCGGGTGTCTTTGCGGGTGCCGATAAGCTCCTTGATTTCCGAGATGGCCTCATCCATCTTATCGTATTCACCCGTGGCGAACCGTACCGGAAACTCCAGCGAAAGGCCAAGGCACTTGAGGCGGAAATTGTCCTTCTCCACTCCGACGGTATATAGGGAATCCGCCAGCGCCAGATTGGACGGGTTGAACTGCTGCATACGGCCCCAGGCGTAACGCTCGAAGGTGTCCTTGTCGACCTTCAGGCGGTTGACTATCTGAGCCTGTGAGCATACGCAGAAGGCAAACAGGAGACATCCTGCCAGTAAAAGACGGCGCAGCGGACGCATCACTTTGCGGCCTTGCCCTGCACTATCTGCATCTGCGTAACCACGCAGCTGAGGAGTTTCTCCATAATGATGGGTTTCATTATGAAGTCGTTGGCCCCCACGTTGAAGCCCTTGACGACGTCCTCGTTGGAGTTGAGGGCCGACAGGATGACTATCTGGATATCGGCGGTGGCAGGATCGGCGCGGAGCCTGCGTATGACCTCGAATCCGTCAATGCCGGGCATCATAAGGTCGAGGAGGATGAGGTCGGGTTTTTCCGCTGCTACGGAATCCAGAGCCTGCTGGCCGTTGGCGGCCGTTTTAAGCCGGAAATTGAAACGGGAAAGCATTTTCTGGACCAGGAGGACATTCAGGGGAATATCGTCCACAGCAAGTACGAGATACTTGGAATAATCGTGGTCCTGGGCGTACATTGGAATCATAGCGTTATAGATTTGATGGGTTTTGGGGAGCTTGTTTGACGGGCACTACAAAGACAAAACGTGCGCCGCCTTCGGTGTAATGGGTGTCCAGATATACCCGGGCGTCCATGCGGGAGGCAATGTCGCGGCAGATGCTAAGGCCTAGGCCTGTGCCCTGCACGAACTCGTTCAACTTGGTAAAACGTTCAAAAATCGCCTCTGCCTGGTCTGCGGGCACGCCGTGGCCGGTATCGGTGACGGAGAAGGTCACAAAGCCCGGATTCTCGTCAAGCGAGCTGGCAAGATGTATCCAGCCCTTGGACGTATGCTTGCAGGAATTCGTGAGAAGGTTGATGAGTATCTGCTGCACGCGCCTGGGGTCGGTCCAGATGCTGAAGGGGCGGGGTATGCCGCCGAGATACTCCATGGTCACTCCAGGCTGCAGGCGATGCTCGGCGCTGCTGATGGCCGCTTCGCAGATGAAGTTGCACTCGCCTTCCTCGTAATTGATGGTATAGGTGCCGCTGTCCATGGACGAGGTATTGAGGATGTCGTCCAGGAGCATGGTGAGCATCTTGGTGTTGTTGACGATATGCGAGGAGAAATCATCCTTCTCTTCGGGCGAGAAGGTGCCGTCGGGCAGGGTAAGCAACTGGCTGAAACCGACTATGGCATTCAGGGGGGTACGTACCTCGTGGCTCATGTTCTGCACGAAACGGGTCTTGGCGGCGTTGGCTACCAGCACCTTCTCGTTGGCCTCCATAAGTTCGCGGTTACGGCGCTCCAGGGCCCTGGAATGGACTATCTGCAGGATGACGATGACGGCCAGGATGAGGAATGCAGCCACTGCAAGGGCCGTAATGAGGTGGTTGATTTCAGACTCCTTGCGGGTGAGGTCTGCATGGAGACGGTCGTTGCCCATTCGGGCATCGAATTCAGAAAGCCTTGCGCGGTTCTGGTCCGACAGCTTTTGCTCATGTATGGCAACAAGCTGCTTTTCTATTTCGAAGGCCTTGTCCTTGTATCCGTACTCCTCGGCGATATTGGCAATGAACTTGACCTCGCGCAGATGCATGAACATACTGTCGATGCTGACTTTTTCGACGCCCTGGTCATACACTATGGCATCTATATTCCTGAACAGCAGCGCTGTCGTGTTGCTTATCTGCGCAGCGACATTCGGGTCACGCAGGCAGTAGTCCCTGGCTTCCTCATAGGCCTCGAGATTACGGTTGTATGCAGCCAGCTTGGCAACATGATACTTCCAGCGAAGCGTATCCAGGTGATGCTTGCTGCCATCGATTGCGTGACGCAGACAAATATGGACAGAATCTGAACCTATGGGATACGTATCTGCAAGATCACAGTACAGACGTGACGGCGATTGCCGGCGTATGGTAGGGTCGGATGAAGTATTATATATCTTCAGGGCATCCTGGATATACTTTCGGGCCGACAGATAATCGTTCTGGGCAATATACAGCGCCACCATATAGCGCATGGAGACCCATTTTCCGTACTCGTCATCCATATTGATGGCCTCCAGGAGCATGGACTCGGCGAGTTCCATGGTACGCTCGAACTTGCCGTGGTTGTAGAAATGGTTCTGGGCCAGTTCGGATGCATAGTAATAATACTGCTTATAGCCCAGTTTCAACGCCACTTCCTGAAGTTCGGCCATATACTTGAGGACCTTTTCATCTTCGGCCTCAGTAGTGGTTCTTTTTGCAACAAGGATACGTGTAAGATTCTTCATCCGCCCGACATAATAGAGCGTCTGGGCCTTTGTATCCCCATTTGCGATGGCGGAACTGAGGAGCGCCTCGTTAACCTTGTCAAACCCGGGCTGACCGACAATACCTTCTGCCTTTTCGTAGTAGCTGTAGCACTCGTCGTTGATATTGTACGGGTTGTTCTGGGCGGCAAGCGGAAGGGCGAGCGCCAGAAGAAAAGCAGTCAACAGATACTTACAGGTTTTCACAACCTCAAATATAATGATTTTTTCATAACAAATAAAGAAGCCACCCCGATGGGATGGCTTCTTTATTTCCTGGGACCGGAATCCTAGTAACGGTCCTCGGAAGAAACGGTGAGTTTCTTGCGGCCGTGACGACGGCGTGCAGCAAGGACGCGGCGGCCATTGGGAGTGCTCATGCGCTCACGGAAGCCGTGCTTGTTGACTCTCTTGCGGTTTGAGGGTTGGAATGTGCGTTTCATTATCTAATTATTTTTGATTATTCAAAATTTGGGAGGGCAAAGTTAATCTTTTCCAACCTCAATTACAAATTTTTCTTTAAAATATTCATCTTTAATCCAATCTTCTATCTTCCAGACCGTCACACGCGACGGTTTTACCCCGTATCTGCGGCCCATTTCGGAGATTTCAGCAAGCACGTCACCGCCTTTGAGGCACAGCAGGCCCCTGCGGAACCGGCCTTTCACCCAGGGATACAGGTCGGACAGGGTGGCGACGGCCCGCGTGACTATCCAGTCGTAGACCTGAGGGAGGGACTCCGCGCGGGCGTTGACCAGTTCCACATTGGTCAGGCCCAAGCCTTCCGCCACGGCGCCTGCAACCTTGAGTTTCTTTCCGACGGAGTCGCAGAGGGTAAAACGGGCCCCGGGCCATTCGAGGGCAAGAGGAATGCCGGGGAAGCCGCCGCCGGTGCCAAGATCGAGCACGGTGGCGCCGTCCATCGACTCTTCCGGATGGTACAGCTCCATATAGCGGGCGATAGCCAGAGAGTGGAGGATGTGATGCCGGTACAGATTGTCTATGTCCTTGCGGGACACGACGTTGATACGGGCATTCCATTCCCGGTAGAGGGCTGTCGCCGCCTCGAAGTCCTTTTCGTTCGTTCTCATATCGCCATCTTGTCAAGAAGCATTCTGGCCCGGCGGATGCGGGTGCGGACCGTATTGAGTTCCAGGCCGGTCTCGTCGGCAATTTCCTTGTACTGCATACCCTCGATGAGGCGCATCCGGGCGATGTTGCGGTAGAGTTCCGGCAGTTCGTCGACCATCTTCGCGGTACGCGTGCGGACTTCAGTCTTTATCACCTCGTCCAGCGGATCCTCCTGGTCGGGGGTTTCCGCCACCTGAAACAGGCGTCCGTCTTCGTCAATGGAAATGTAGCCCCGCTGGCGGCGGGATTCCTGCTCGATGACGTCGAACGCGGTGTTGCGGGCGATGCGCTTGAGCCAGGCGTCGAAGCTGCCGAGGGCGGGATCGTAGGTGCCTATCTGGCGGAAGGCCTTTTCGAAGGTCTTGGAGCAGACGTCCTCTATGTAGAAGTGGTCCAGCTGCTTCATGTTCTTGCCAAGGTAGGCGCGGAGGGCTCCGATGTTGGAGTCCCAGAGTTCCGTGAAAGCGGTGCCGTCGCCGATTATCGCACGGCGCACCAATTCGTCAATGGGCCTGGAGCCAGTCTGTACCATAGTTGCATTCTACTGTAAGTGGAACATTGAGGCTGATGACGCCCTGCATCTCCTCCGTGAGTATGGCGCGGACGGCATCTATCTCTTCACGCGGAACCTCCAGAAGCAGTTCGTCGTGTATCTGGAGGACCATCCTGGAGCGGAGGTCTTGCCCGCGAAGGCGCCTGTCGACCGCTATCATCGCGAGCTTGATGATGTCGGCGCTGGTGCCCTGGATGGGGGCGTTGACGGCGTTGCGCTCGGCGTATGCGCGCACGGTGGCGTTGCCGCTGGAGATGTCGGGGACGTAACGGCGGCGGCCGAGAAGGGTCTCGACATAGCCGTTGGCGCGTGCCGCCGCAAGGGTGCCGTCGATCCAGGCGCGGATGCTGGGGAAGGAGGCGAAGTAGTCGTCGATCAGGCGTTTGGCCTCGCTGCGGGAGCATCCGAGATTCTGGCTGAGGCCGAATGCGGATATGCCGTACATGATGCCGAAATTGGCGGTCTTGGCGGTGCGGCGCTGCTCGGGAGTGACTGCTTCTATAGGGATGCGGTTTATCTTGGCGGCGGTGGCGGCATGGACGTCAACCCCGCTGCGGAAGGCCTCCGTGAGGTGTTCGTCGCCGGACAGATGGGCCATTATGCGGAGTTCGATCTGGCTGTAGTCGGCGCTCATGATGACGCTGCCGGGGTCCTGGGGGACGAAGGCGCGGCGGATTTCCCTGCCCTGTTCTGTGCGGATGGGGATATTCTGCAGGTTGGGGTTGGAGCTCGACAGGCGGCCGGTGGCGGTAAGCGCCTGGTTGAACGTCGTATGCACTCGGCCGTCGATGGGGCTGATGTAAGACGGGAGGGGGTCGATGTAGGTGCCGAGGAGCTTGCGGAGGCCACGGATATCGAGGATCTGGCCGATGACGGGGCTGCGGTCGGAGAGCTCTGAGAGCGTCTTTTCGTCGGTGGGCCAGTTGCCTTTGGATGGCTTCTTCGCCTTGGGGTCGAGGCGCATCTTCTCGAAGATCAGCTCCCCTATCTGCTTGGGTGAGTTGATGTTGAGCGAGGGGTCGCCGGCGGTGGCGCGGATCTCTTCCTCCAGTGCGGCGGCGCGGGTGCGGAGGCCGTCGGCGAAGGACCTGAGGGCGGTGGGGTC
>JAEEGL013100206.1_pt1 | contig 16905 bp, 24 predicted proteins | sample 9134231 | NCBI WGS metagenome assembly JAEEGL01 (sample SAMN16246548, study PRJNA631951) | gut metagenome | biome: gut microbiome; feature: rumen; material: fiber-attached | host: Bos | place: Iran: Karaj | collected 2018-10
CGCAATCCCAAATCAAATCAATATAATGCTGGAGAGTGTTTGGATAACGGAACATATTCGTTTCCAATTTCTCACTAATGACACTTTTTACTCTTGCCTCTTCTTCCAGTTCAGCAATGTAAGTTTCATTCAATCCGATACCTTTATCAATCAATGCTTCAAAACATTGATTTACCCAGTATCTATCTTGAACATCATCGCTACAAAACAGATCCATTAAATGAGGATACTTTGTATCAAATGTATCACTTAATTCTTCGCTAAAATCATATTTTTTCATATCCAGATATTGTGGATAATTTTTTACCACAACTGAGGGTATGTCTTGCTTGTGAAAGAGAGAATATTCTTGTATCTTCTCTTGTATTGCCAAAGTGTTATCCGCTACTTGACACGCATAATCCATATCTCCGCCAAAAGTATAGGCTAATAGAGACGTAACTTCATCATAGTCCATGAGGTACGTATATTCATAGAATGTATCAACCTCTCTGTCTCCTTCTTTGGAATTTAGATACGCCTTATGAACGGCCCTTGCATCTTTATCGAGGTAGTGCGCGTCTGTCCCGACTACCATTTTAATACCATAAAAATCTGCGATTTTCCTACAGGCTTGGTTTGCTTGAATCTGCTCGGTTGCCGTCCCCGGTGCGCACTCAATGTAAAAATCCTCTCCGAATAAATCTAAACAATAAGTTAAAAAATCATTGATTTGCTTATAATACAACATCGCATTGTTCGTATCATTAACCATTTTAGCTCTTGTATACATCAATGCGGCGCTTGGCAATTCTCCGCCAATACACGCTGTTGTTGCAATCAAATGACCCTTGAACTTATTTACAACTTCTTTTAATTCTTCTTTCGTAGTTGGAACTCTTTCCATTCTACGGTCAACATATGAACTCATCCACGCTCTTGAACTCAATTCACGAAGTGCGCGATGACCGATTGCATCTTTCGCAATCAAAATAAAGTGATAATATTTTTGTCCTGAGATTCTTCCATTAACAAGATAAATCTCATTACCAAATGCTAACTTAAAATCGGGGTGCTTCTCCCTAATTTCTTTCATATGCTTTTCAGCTTCAACGTGGGCTGATAAAATTTCGTGGTCTGTAATCGCAATCCCAGATAGACCAAGTTCGATTGCTTTATCGATCAAGTCTTCGGGTTTGTTGATTGAGTCAATAAGTCTAATATTTGAACCCACGGCTGTATGATTATGAACTCCGAAATATGGCTTCATAAAAAACCTCCGTCTTTTATTATACTTATATTATAGCATATTTTTTAAACAAAATCAATCTGCTCGATGAATCCAATGGAACAGAGGTGGAAGACAATTATAGTCTGTTAAAGTTTTATCCCATACCAACCAACAATATGCTTGTGCTGAAGATCCTGTTGGTTTTTTGCCATTTTTCCAGCATTGGATTCTATCAATATATTGATAAATCTCTGAAGGCGGTTCTTTTATAAAAATGTTTTTATATCTGCTTGCACCTTCAAGCGCCTGCGTGCGACAAAGCACGATAATTTTTTCCTGTGCAATCTCAAGAGCCCTAATAAGGAACGGCTCAAGAGTTGAATATGGAGGATTCATAATAATTACATCGGCCTTTTCACAAGGGTAATCATCATCAAGGAAATCAAGACCATAAGTGATATTGCAACGGTCATTTCTGTATCCTCTATCCGCCCATTCTGTTCCGATAATAGATTTCGGAGTCTGACTATGTTGATCGAGATAATTAATAATGCCGTCAAGCATATGTCCACCACCAACGCAAGGCTCAAGAATACTTGCACCAGTAAAATCATACTGCAAAGTATTAAGAATATTTTCCACCTCTACTGTTGGCGTTGCATAGTAATCAAGTTCAGCGCGTTCTTTATTATTCTTTTTGTATCCATTGAGTAATCCATTCTTTGTATATTGTCCCATTATGACACCACCACTAATTTATCTACCGCACGAGTAATACCTGTATACATATATCTGCGGCGTTCGTCTGGCTGACGCGGCCAGCCGGGTTCTTGGAAGAGTAGAACCTTACCCCATTCGCTACCCTGTGCTTTCCACACAGTAATGGCATAGCCAAAGTTTGCATGAAGTGGCGTTGCCATCTCCAGGCGCTTCATAATTGTATATTCTTCTTTGCCACTAAGACTTGGCTGGCCTGTCATAATCTCTGTATAATCAAAAGGTAGAAGTTTGAATTCCTCTCCTTCTTCATCGCCAGAGATTGTTGCTACCAGCACTGGCACACTTAACTTTTCATTTCTAATCCAATAAGGATATTCCCAATCTTGAAGCTCCATTTCAGTAATCTTGCCAATTACACCATTGGTTAAAGGATTCTCAAGATTAGAACAAATTTCCCATTCGTTATGAGTATTGATAATTTTATCACCAATTTGTATTTCCGGAAGGAAACCATATGCCTGCCGCATTTGCTGATTAAGATTTACTTTGTTTCTATTGGTAGCACAAAGCACCTGATCAGCCCAGGTAAGCATAGAGGTATTTAAATCTTTCTTATCAAAAATCATAACTTGTTCATTCTGAACTGGGAAAGTCATAAGAGGTTTACCCTCTCTAATATGCATTGACAGGCGAATAATTTCACTCTCTTGTGCCTGTCTCATAATCTCGTCAAGGAAGATATGAGGATTATCAAGGACGTGATTATCAGGGTCTTCTTTACCATCTGGCACTGGCGGCAGCTGCTCAGGATCGCCGCAAGCGAGGATATAGAAATCATAATCACAAAGCAAATCCCACATCTTCTTTGGTAGCATAGAAACTTCATCAACAACTACAACTTTAATTTCTCTCTCCATTTCAAACACTTTTTTTGGAGTAAAGAAATACTTACCATTTGGCATCATCTTTGCGTGATAAATGAGTTTATGCGCAGTTGTTGCACCAGGACAGCCTTTATTCTTCAGAACATTAGCAGCTTTACCTGTATATGCTACATATCTTACCTCGTTGGGATAGAGACCCATTGCTGCGATAATGAATTTAATAAGTGTACTTTTTCCCGTTCCAGTCAGGCGTAGCCAGATATCACAGTATATTTTTCTTTATTATGATATCTGGCTAACGCAATTTTCAATCCTTCTTCTTGTTTACGAGTTAATTCCAAGATCTACTTCCTCCTTTTCTATTAAATCTTCAATTTGCCATAGATTATCATGCAATTCTCTATGGCAATTCGCACAAATTAAAATACATTTTTTACTTTCTTCCATTGCATCTACTAATTTAAAATGATCATTGCTAATTGTAAAATCTTTTTTAGTAGGATCTAGATGATGAAATTCTAATGCTTTTAAACATCTATTATATCCACAACGCTGACATTTTCCACCACGCTGTTGTTTTATTTTTGCTAAAAATTCTCCACGCTACAATTGATGCCCATCTGGCATACAATCATAACAACAAGTTCTTTGATTCGCGTTTTTATCTTTTGGAATAAAGGTTTTTCCGCAAATTAAGCACTATTTTTCATAATAGTTTTTTCCTTCGGCTTCCATTGCAAGACGTTCTTTTTTACGAATCCAAGCCATCTTATTTTCACAACTACGACTGCAATATTTTTTTGTAGTTTTTTTTGCTTCAAATTCTTTACCACATACAATACAAGTATTTATCATATATAATATACCTCCTTATTTGTTCTATTATATATGAAAAATATTCTAAATCAATTTAGTGGTTTTGTCCAATTGGTGAAACCTCTAATGAATTATCTTCAACCCTTCTTCTTGTTTTCTCGTTAGTTCCATTATCGTGTCTCACCACCCAATCTATATACTCTTGGAACCATACATTGTATCTGCTTGTGAAATAATTGCAAGTATCTTCGCCACTCATATCTTCAAATACATAAACACCATATTTTTCCCAAAAGTGTTTATCATATTTTTGTTCAATAGCATCACGTAGGTTCCATAAACTTCTACCATCTGTTATAAATTCACTGAAATCATATTGGTCTAACAATTCAACTTGTTTTTTAAAATCTTCATCATAATTACATTCTTCTTGGATTAATTGTGTTGCTACATATTGATTCATATAATAAAAACTCCCTATTTCTATTTCTATATATATTATATCATATTTTTTATACAGAGTCAAGGGGCGTTAACCACCCAGAGTCAGCTTCCTCATAGGCATTTTGTTCCAAAAAATCGAAAGACTCATTTTGATTTGAGATTTCGGTTGCATTGGGCGTTTCCGGCCGGAGCAGGTCAATGTCTTTACTGTTCTGGAGCTTGCGTCTTATATTTTCTACTTTATCTGGTTGAATTGTAAAAGAAGTGCATCCAATTTCCGCACATTTATCTACTAATTGTTCTAATGCTTCCGTTGTATAACTCCAAGTTTGATTCTCTTTATTAAATGTTTGTACTACCTTACGAAGAGCCTGACCGGCTTCTGCCGCAGTCGTTCCAACCTATGATAAATTATAACAAAGTGCGCTAAACAGATCTTTATTAATATTAGCATTTTCTATAGTAAAAGATATTTGTGGACTTGGATCTAAACTCATAACTACTGGATTTCCCCTTCCTGCTCTAATTTTACTTACATCAACATGACTTTCTAAAGTAAACATATTCTCACCTATTAAAAAATGAGGGGTTATGTTGAAGAGCATAACCCCGTAAAATATTGATATGCCGTTTCAGCATATGTTTGTCGTAATTCATAAGAATTAGAAGCGCATCGCTCATAGCATTTTGCAAACATTAAAGCAGCGTCTTCTGTTGAGTTTAATGATAAAAAATCAGCATATTTATAACCACGAGAATAGGCATAACCAAACGTATCTAACTCATATTCAATTGTTATTGCCAAAAATTCACATTGTTCTATTAAATCACACCCGCGAACTTCTGAATAATTACTTTTGTTCCATTGACATAATCCATAATAATATCCACTACCATATGAATATAGCCAATATTGAAGATTTAAGGTTCCTCCGCCAACTTCTGCCATCATATTACCTATGATGCCAGCCGCAACATAATCATTATAGCCAAGAGTGCGAGTTAAATATAACCACACATATGTAGCGTAAGGATATTCTTCATATCTTTTAAACCATATTTTAAAATTTTCGGCTTTTAATTCTTTTTCATCTTGAGCAGATTTCCATTCAGCCTGAGCAGTTTTTATAATCGTGCTATCTTCTGGATATCCAAGTGCCCGAGCACATTCTGCCATCATATGAGCGATTGACTGTCGCTCATTTAATTCAGTATTATCATTGTCAAAAAATCCTTCAATAGACAACCCCTCAGTCTCAATGTAGGATGAACTTGCATTTGCTCCTATTCCACATCCAACTATAATAGTTAAAATAAAAATAGTAACAAATAATAAACTAATTTTTTTCATGTGACTTTCCTCCTAATTTTGCAATTAGGTCGAAAGTTGTGTATTAAAAATAATAATTTGATTTATTAACAATCTCATAATCTTCGATTATGATTTGGGGACTAAAATTACCGTTCCACTCATTGAGGTTACAAGTGCCAACGACGTTTATTGTTACACAACCTGTATCAGAATATAGACTATCATATTCATCTTGACTCGACCCAAATTTAATCAAGGAAAGATTACCAGGGAGAACAATCTTTAATGTTGGTTTCTTATCTGGAGACATAAGAGTAAGATTGGTGTTTCGCACTGGGATATTTTCAATAGCCACCTGCGGCTCGGGCAATCCCTAACCCCAGAAAGCACCTAATTTACCAATATCCATAATATCGTTCTTATACTTCTCTGCCTCATTTGCAATCCAAATGAAATCAACTCGATAACAATTACTAAAATCAAAGTCTTTCAACTTTTCATCAATATAATTCTTAAACGCTTCTAGATTTTCGTCTAAAACACTTACGCCAAACGCAGACGCATGACCTTGCGCATATTCTACTAATCCACTTTTGGATAAGAATTCACGCAGATTAACAAGTTTGGAATAAGTTGCATTACGACCAGAGCCACGCCAAGCAAATTTCGTGACTTCACCAGTCTCTTCATCTATTTCAATATGGCGATTTAATAGAAGTACTGGCCGCATGTACTTGCCCATAATCTGGTTAGCAATCAATCCCGTTAGATTTTCTTCTACTGGATTATCAAGCTAGATAATTAGAATTGGATGGGCAAGAAGATTGTCTCTCTCAATAATTCCCTCAATTACTTCTAGGCTTGTATCTCTTGCTTTTGTTTGTCTATTCTTAATATTTTTGCAATTTCTACAAGCCTGCTCCACTCGCGCTTCAAATTGGTCTTTACACCCTCTCTTTGTTGAAGGTATTTGCTCGTAAGCACGAAAGTCCAACATTGATTCAAAAAGGAGCAGTTTTTCGTCCAATGTACCAACGCGGATTGTGGCATTGATATATGGGGCGATGTAGAACGAAATTCCAAAAGGTGTAACCTCTCCTTTTAAGGAATAGCTCTACTCATCAACAAATGCAGAAATAAATGGATTACGTTTGCGATTTATTCCAAGAGAAATCAATTCTCTTGTTTCAAAATTACGCAAATCCATCATGTCTGACACCATGCCAATGGCGACAAGGTCAAGAAGATCATCTGCATATTCTTTACCAAGGAATTTATCAATATACTAACAAAATTTGTATACAACTCCAACTCCTGATAATGTTTTGTTTGCATAGTGCGTGCTTAACTGGTTGTTAATAACGCACGCATCTTCAGAAACTTTGTCGGCTTCGTGATGGTCAATTACAAGCACATCTACTCCTCTTTCTCGAAGAACTTGATGCTGCTCATAATCATTGCTACCTGCATCCGGAACGATAACTAATTTTACATCAGATGGAATTGTATCTAAAATAATCCCATGCTCTTTTCCGTCGTGGATACGGTAGGAGATGTTCTATTGCGCGTGACCTGGAGCAATCATATTTGCATAGTTGATAATAGCAGCCGCTGAAGTATAACCATCAACATCGCTATCCACCTGCACGAAGATTTTGTCACCTGCGGCAAGATGCTATATAAACATTTTTGCGCCTTGGGCTATGTTATCGAGTAGCCCTGGGTCTAGAACATCTGCTCTTGTAGTGTGGAGATAGTGATCAATGTCAGAGGAAAACATTCCTCTGTTTGCGAACACCCGTTCGACCGGTGTTGAATCTTTTTGTACCGGGATGCTGGGTGTTAAAAGTTGATATTCCATAGAATTTCAACCTCCTTTCATCGTATCACTCTCTAACAATATACTTCACTTTTCTTTTAATCATATTAATCACTATCAGCCTTTCAATAATAATTATATCCTCGATAAGGCTAACTCTTGATACAAGGCATTATAATAGTACGAATTATATCATCCGGGGTACCATACTCAATTAAACTAATATTACAGATGTGACCTCTACTTGTACCACTGGCTGGTGCTACATACCAAAAATCACCATTATCAAATTCAACCTCATATTTTGTTCGATGAATGACTTCTACTTTAATACGTCGATAATCTTCAATTAACTATTCAAATCGTTTTAATCCTATTTCTTTATTAGTATAATACCATATAATTCCTCTCACTGAACTCTCTCCTTATATAATATCAAAAATTTTTCCTTTCCGCAATCTATTGGACTACACTTGTAGCCAGTAATCTTTTTGCGGTCAAGGATATAAGAAACATTTACATAATTTTTATATTTCATTTGAATTTTTTTTAAATTATTAACCAAATGGACGAATTCATCATCGCCCACATTTTGAAACTGTCTATCAAAAGCGACGATAATTTCTTGCGCACCTGCGTCGATAAGAAGTTGTGTCTGGTAGGAAGATAAGCTACTGCCGCAGCAAGCGACAGAAATATCATTTTCAAATCCAAAATATGTCTGATACAACAAACAACTTTTTTCCGTGTTATCCATTATTTCTAATGGCACTGACTATATCTTCCAGTTTATATAAACTGCTACTTTTTCGAGATATGTGCTAATAATATCCCTACTCCCTTTGTCAGGATAGTCGATACAGGTTTATCTGTTTTTCCACATCTATTTTGCTCCAATAGAATGATTATTTCTTAATGGATAAGAATAACCTTCTAATCTATAAGCCTAAGTTTTTCCATTAATAATATCAGATATTGTTGAAGAAGAACAATTAAACATTTCCCCAAGTTCTTTTAATGTTTTATCGTTTTTTAATATTTCTTCATGAATTATTCTACATTCTTCGGGAGAAAATTTTAATCCTTTTGTTCCTTTTGTTTTATTTGAACGGATTGGATATGACATATTTTGCTATGGACGTCTCTTCCCAGTATTTATATTATATATATGAGTTAGTGAAAATCCAGTTTTCTTTGAAATATCATTAAATGAATAACTTTCGTCTTTTAACATTTCAATTACCTAATTCACTTCATTATCTGTATATATTGGTTTTACTGGATTAGTGCCACCGGTAGATTGATTATAACCATCAAAATATGTGTTATAATATTTTATCCAATAAATTTCTCGTTCATTTATTTTATCATCTGGAATATTTTCTTCTAAAACAATTAACTAATATTCTTCTTCGCCATATTTACGAATTCCTCTACTAAGAGGATATTCATATTCTGGATTATTGATATTAAATGGATCGTAATAAATATGTTGTTTATGTCTATATTCTAAATTATTTGTCTAACCGACATAAACAATCTTATCTATACTTTTCTTTTTATAAGCATAAATAACGTTCATACAATCAACTCCTTTTCTCACTAATATATGAAAAATGAAGTTAGATGTTTAAACAGATTTTCCCACGGGATTACCATGAATTTATAAAATTTTTAGGCTTCCCCGTTAGCCAGCGCGTTTCCAAAAATTCCTGTGAATTTTTCCCTTCGCGCTGACCCCCAGTAGCAACTGGGAAAAGTAGACTAGGGCGAATAGTTCACCCTCAAAAACAATCGCTTTACGCATTTTTGGGATAATACAACGACTATTATTGAAATTATAAAGATTTAATCCAAGAGGATGATTATACATCTGCCCATTGACTTTAATGGGACGATACTTACCGTATTTTTCTGCATCTTCCGCGACAACTGTGCGTCCGCGCAGACCGATAAATCTACCATTTTTATCAAAATGTGGGATTGTAATTTGTGCGTCTCCTGGATAATAACCGATTTCAGCATGGTCAATGGCTTGCTGAGAAATCCCTTCATCAAGCCAAGGTTTTATCTTTACATTATAATTAAAACGAGTTAAAATTGTATCATCATATTCTTCAAGAACAACATGAGGAGCTGCCACCTAGATATCTTGAATACGTGAATAATTCGCCAAAATCTTCCAATCATCAAGCCCCTCTTCTTCTGGACTATCCTCTTCTCGACCAGACAATCCAAATCTTCTAGCAACCCATCTGACCGCATCGTTTAAATCATAGATGACATTATGTTGAAGATTCATTACTTTTATACAAAGTTGAAAAATATCAAATACTGGATCTTCACACCCTGTATAGCATCTAAAAAGGCCAGTATTCTCATAATAATATAATTTACGAGAAGCTTCATCATTTAAACCATTGTGGCAGATGGTTCGGGCGATGAGCCCTGTTGGACAACGCTCTGGCTCACCGCCCCATTCTTCCAAAAGCTCAAATATATCGTCGGTTGATAAACTATCTCTAATCTCTTGTTTATCAAAGACTAACATTAGATAGTCGTCACCCTCACGCAATTATAAAGTAGACCACATTCGTCATTAACATACTGTACGAGAAAATCCTGCGGCCGCATATTCTTCTCCTGACCCTTACGAGCCTTGAGAAGTTCATCGGCAAATTTCTGCGGCATTTGGTATTCAACCGCACCAACCTTGACGCGTTCGCTACCAATCTTCTCAACGACAATGGTAAACTTCTCATTCTTTCTCAAATTCATTTTTATTCTCCTTTAATCTTCATCTTCATCATCTGGAAATGCGCTTGCAACATGAATTCTTGTATCATCAATCGGAATTAATTCGTAGTCCCATCCGGTTGCGAACATAGGTTTAATGCGGCAGGTGCCTAAATCTGCCTTGCACCAGAGATAGATTCCTTTATATCTTCCTCGGCGGTTTTTATAAATTGAAATCTTAATTGTCGGAACTTCAAATGTACCTGTCGTTAAGATTTTTTCCAAACCCTTTTTATCATCATCGCGCACAAGAAGCATAATTGCGCCAAAGTCAATCTTATCGGCTATGCTTTTTGCGCCACGAAGCAAATTCTGGTCTGGGGTTTCACTTGTTTGATAATCAGCATTTAGCTGAGTTGCAGACATAATAAATACACCATACTGATTACACAAATCTTTGATTTTATTTGACAACATAAACAAAACATTGTCTTCACGAAGACGAATACCGCCGCTTCGACGAGTAATCTCTTCGAGAATCTTCATTGATGTATGAATATAATCATGGAAGATATATTTTACATCGTGGTCACGAATATTACGCTTAATCTTGTTCTCAACATCTTGCAGCGAGAAATCGGGAAGATGTTCAACATACAATGGAGAGTTCTTGAGAATCTTTGCTGCTTCAAGAACGCGCTCTTCTTCATCACCTTCATATTTTCCATCAATGATATGCTCTTCATTCACATCAGACAAGAATGCAAGCATCATTGTTTGAATTTCTGATAAGTCTTGTTCTGTTGCAATATACAATGTTGGCTGCGCCGGGCCCGTTTTAATCCAACCAAAAATTTCATCATACATCTTGTTACATCCAATGTAGCAGGCATCTGCTACCATTGAACGGGATTTTCCGACGCCAGTAGCGGCCGAGCGCAGGTAGAACTTTTTAAGTCTTGCGCCCCGTGTTACTGTGTTAATTAGCGGCCCATATAGAGAAACTCCAGCTTCTGGATTATCTTTAAATCCTTGAATCAATTCAAAGATTCCATCGCCAGCTTGCTGTGCTTCGTCAACAACATCATCAACATATCGCAGACGCAAATCTTCAATCTTTTTATCAATTTCATCTGCAATTTGAACCAGAGTCATATTGTCAAGTTTATCTTCTTGCGCTTGACGTTTCTTCGTATCAAGAATATCATCTGGGTCATAGATGTCGCTAACGCTAATACCATAAGCATCGTATGCTCTTAAAAGAGTAAACTTTTTCATTCGATCATAGTAATAATCGAAAGCATTCGGAGTGCAATTTTCAGCAACTTTCAGTAACCACTCTTCACCTTTTTGCTGCTTAAATACTGCTTCGCTTTTTGGACGCGCAGATAAAAAGTCAGCGATTGCATTAAGAGTTATTTTCTGAACACCAAGTTCGTGTAACTTATAAATTGCGCCAAAAGCAATTTTATGAAACTGGTCTGGAAAATCTTCATCATTTACCGTATACTTGTCTGTAAAGTCCAAGAGCTGTGGATTGTTAAAGACATTTCCAATAACTTGCATAATCGCCGTTGTATCAATATATTTACTCGCCACAGTCCTTGACCTCCTCATCTAAGAATGTAAAGATTCGTCTCTTTTTTGGTTCACGCTTTGGCGGCTAAATTGTAATTTCTCTTACTTTTGGAACATATGCTTGAACATCTTTTTCTGCATTTTTCTGACTCAATAACCATTGATTGTAATAATATCGTTTTGCTTCTTCATAAACCCAAGGAACAATACCAATACCACCGTTGGCTTTTTCAATCGAATTGTGCTTTACTCCATAAAAATATTCTAAAGTTCGACGAATACCAGAATATGTATACTCTGGATGGTCTTGCAAATATTTTTGAATTTGAAGCGTAATTCGTCCATCCATATGCTCAAGATTGAATAGTTTCATTATATACTCTTCAAGAGCTTTTCTGTCTTTTTCTTTTTGAGCGTCTTCCGGTGAAAGGGTGCCTGCGCATGAAGCGTGAGCATAACGGCGTGAACTGACTAGGACTGCGGGATACTTGTCACGGTCAAATTTTTCTTTACAAATCGCGCAAGTAACATAATGAGCCAATTCAAACACCTTCCTTTCATTTATCTTATATATCTATTATACTATATTTTTATATAAAAGTCAAGCCCCGCAGAGGACTGCGGGGCCGAGAATCACTTATTGAGCTCTCTCAAATCGTAGAGAATAAGATCGAGCTGAGGAGCATTTGCTTCTGTGCAATCTCCAACTTTCTTCCCCTTGCCAAGATGCTTATCAACGATAGCAGTAATCTTAGCTGGCATATTAGGACTCTTCTGTAACAGTGTACCAATGAGTTCCTGGAATTCATCCATCATGCCCTTGAAGTCATAAGAATCTTCCTCGGCGTAGACCTTATCGGCCTGACTCTGGTCGGTAACACGATGAGCACCATTTGCGGCTTCCTTCTCAACGGCGTCGCCAATAGCGTTTACCAAGGCATCGTAAGAGAACTCAATGGAATCGGGAGTATAACGAAAACGAGAACCAGCTTCGAAACGAGGAGTTCCACGGAGGAACAGACGAGTCTGAGGACCATTCTCTGTATTCACTTCACGAGCATATCCGATAATATCGCAGGTACGCTCGCAAACAAGAGCAGCGCGACTATCCAAAGTAGGAACAATCTTATTGTACTCCTGGCCAGATTCATCCTTAAAGGTCTTATCCTTATCATGGGAGATAATTACAAGACCATAATTCATCTGAAGAATCCTGCGGAACTGTTCATCATACTCCTGCATAGCAAGAGTGTAACCCTTACCGTAGGGGATATCGCCGATAGTCTCATAGGTCTTATCGGCAGTAGACTCGCGGGCGCAGATATATTTCACGCACATATCATATGCGATATCGCCGGTATCTACAATAACAGTCTGAAACTTTTCTGCGACAGCAGGCTGCTTCAGCTGAGTAATAACTTTCTTAAAGTCTGCCCAGGAGTTAATGGGCTGCGCATAAACATCTGCGAGGGCGTTATAGCCCTTTTCAAAAGCGCAAAGAAGGGCTCCTGGAAAATGACTGGAAATTGTGGTTTTACCAGTCTTAGGCGCTCCGTAAAACAGAACGGAATAGCCGCGCAGGTCACGAGAAACCTGATGGGGCTTAAGGTCGAGTAGGGAAATTTCTGCCATAATTATGTCTCCTTCATCTTTCTTTTAGCATCTTCAATGGCGTCGAGGAGGGACTGCATGATAAATGCAGCCACTCCAAAGTCCGCCGTATTTTCCAATAAAAAATTTGTAAATTTTTCGTTTGTTATAAACTCTTCTACTTCTTTAATGTCAACAGAGACTTCCATTGGATTTAACTCCTTAATTAGAAGTTGAACCCGCCGGTGGCAGGAGCTGCTGCGGGAGCCGCAGTCCTACTTGCCTTATATTCGTCCTGACGCTGCTTAATACCAGCGAGGTAAACTTCACGATTTGCCATAGCCTCGGTAAGTTCCTTGGCTGTAATGGTCTCTTCATCATCCCAAGCGTAAGGCTCAGTATTGCTACCAGTGATAACCCAATCACGACGAGTGCTGGTGCTCTCCTGGACGTTTGCCTCGCCCCAACCAGACTCTTCAACCTTCTTATTAGTTACGGTCTGAGAAACCTGACGGCCCCAAACCTTTGTGAAGATAGGAGTCTTAGGAGAAGCCTCAAGCCCCTCGAAGTAATCCATACCACGAGCGTTGGTTACGGAGAACTCAACAGGAAGAACGGCCTTACGGAAATCGAATACACAACCACGAACAAGAACCTTCTCCTTGGTGCCCTTAATGTCATCAGCATCAACATGAGTTACACTGGTAATCAGCATATCTACGGTAAAGGTGTTACGAGCCTTTTCATCAGCGTTCAGAGAAGCAACAGTATGAACGAAGCCACCTTCGTTACGCTTTGCGCTGACCAGCTCTTCCTTACCATTTCTATCAGAATAGAACTCATTCAGACCGAGTGCGGAATCGATACGAACCTTACCAGCATTCTCCGCACCATTAGCCATAACAGTTCCAATCTTACCATCAATAATATCCTTCAACACACCAAAGGTTGCATTTGCATTACCCTTGGAAGTAGTAGCGGTTACATAAGTAAAATGCACAGGAACGATGTTTGTGCAGTCATTATCAGTTGCAATGTTCAAATTACCCATAATGAACTCAGTGCCGGGGTTCTTAGAGTTCTCACCGGAAACACGAAGTTCAAGGGTGGATTCGTAAACAAGACCTTCAATATGAGTTGCATTAATCATTGTCTTCATTTTAAATAATCTCCTTATTCATCAATAATTTTTGTTTCAATACCTTTTTCAGTAATACTATAAATAACTGGGTCTTGACCGACCTTCTCGACATAACCATCAGATACAAGTTTTCTAATTGCGCCAGATACTGTGCGAGATGCGATGAACATCCCTTCGGCAATATCCTTAGACTTCCAAGTCTTTGTATCCTGATGCTCCTGTAAGAAAGTCAGAATTTTCTTACCATTTTCGGTAAATTGCGGCTTATCTCCGCCGCCAGAGCCGCCCTTAAATTTATTCCAATATTCGGTCAAATTTTCGGGCATTGGGTTTGTACTAAAATTGCTTTCAACATAACCAATAAAATCCTGTTTAAGTGACATAACTTATATAACCTCTTTCTTAACTTTCTATATATATTATATCATTTTTTATTAGAAATGTCAACTATTTGCTAATTTAATTAATCAAGAACTCCTCCGCATATGGAAGGGTCTCAATCCATTTACAGAAAGCGCGCCATTCAGGAAGACGATGATCTTTACGCTGAATGTAAATATTACGCAAACAACGATAATTTGTAGTCATTCGTGCAGTAAGAGTAAATCCAGCAGGATTAGAGTAGAGAATCTCAAGATATTTGCGCTTGAGTGTCTCCGGGTCTCCATTTTTTTCAACCAAATAATTATATTGTGAAACTTTTTCCTTCATAATTGCAACAATCTGCGAATCGACATATTCATTATAACATTCGTTCAAGTCAAACTTGGTGATACGATGCATAGTAGATTGAGAACTTACAAATTCAAGGAAACGATAGCGCTCTGCTTCAACCCACATCTTATTACTACAGGTTAAATCAAAATTAACACGAATACCGGTTAGAAACTGAGAATGAGCACCATTACCTGTTCTAGTTGCATCAACTAATTTAGTGCCACGAAGAACATCTTTAGTAGTTAATTCTTTAGAATTTGTATCTGTGCGCATTGGATAACCAGAGGCAATAATACTTTCTTCAAGATCATAAATTTTTACATTACTTACAATATCAGTCATTTTAATCTCCTATTGTTAATGAATAACCACTTAAATTATTTCCTAATGATTTTACATAGTTATCTAATTCATCTATAAAAACCATTTTTCCATATTCATAATTATGATCAAAATAATCAGAATAAGAAATAATATCAAAGCCTGTTAAACCATAAGCGTGTGCTTTAGACTCCATAGCGCGAGGATTAGAACAAACTAAAACGCCATTATTTTCTTTTGCCAGAAGCATCAAACGACCTGTTTTTCCTGAGCCTCTGACATCAATTACTTGATACATATAACAATCTCCTCACTTAATACTATATCCGAAATCTTTTGCGTGAAAATAATTTTGCCAATAATCTTCACGCACATTAAGCTGAGAGCGATCACATTCTTCTACTATTTCAAAAGTAAAATTTTCAACTCCAAGAGAGTACATAGCTGGATAAAGTTTATTCTATGTCCAATCTTCTGCGCCGACCCCGCGTTTACAATGTTGTTTCCAACGGTCTGCGATGTTTGCGGCCTGGCCTACATAACACATTTGAGTGTCAATATTGGTAATTTTATAAATACCCGTATGAACACCAGAGCCAACCACCCTACCAATCATATCAGTAAGTGGTCGCTCATAATAAACTTTATAGATAACTTTATTCAATGGAGTCTTATCGCGCAAATACGGAAGCACTTCGCGCAAGCGTTTTATCTCTGCGATATCTTCATCAGATAAGCAAATGCGATAATAATCTTGCTTATTTTCCATCTCCATCTTCCGCTAAGCAGCCTCGACCGCAAGATTTACATCTACCTATTTAATTTCCAACTAAGTAGTTAGATAGTTAAGTTTTCTCTGTTTTTCGGCAATGGCTTCTTGATACTCTTGGACAGCTTCCTCCGTCATTTGGAGATAAAGATTTTTTGCTTCTTCTCTTTTTTGAAATAAGTCATTACTAATTCGGTCAATTTCTTTTTCATATGAGTTTTCGGCAATGTTTAAAGCCTAACTATACAAGTCTTCAGCAGCTTTTTGCTATGTTTCGCGCAAATCATCGAGAGCCTACTTAATTTCTTCTTTTTTGGCCCCCATTTCATAATATTCTTGAGTTGTCTTATCCAATAACTCTTTACGATGCTTCTGAACATCAAGTAAATTAGTATTTTGAATTTCAAGCTATTGATTTGCCTATTCTATAGCAATATTTTTTTGAGCAGTAATTTTGAGTTTCGGTCTAAGTAGCAGATATATCCCAAGACCTCCTACAAGTAGACCGATAAGAACATATAGGATAATCATTATAAAAAACGCGGAGTGAGTTTTATCTCACCCCGCATTATATATATTTTAATTACTCAGCATCGGCATCGGGATCAAATGCCATACCAGCCTCAGTGAGGGAAAGGAACTTAACGGCCTTATGAGTGCCGTCAGCAAGCTCAACCTCAGCAGGAGTGCGGATGCCAAGACCCTTGCGCTGAATAGCACTTGTAAAAATGCCATCAACAGAACGCTTCTCAAGACCAAGGGCGTCAGCCACATCAGCAGCGGTAACATCCTGACCGTTAATACTCTTCAAATACTCAAGAACCTTCTTAGAATTTTCCTTCATAGCC
>JAEEGL016575317.1_pt1 | contig 16905 bp, 12 predicted proteins | sample 9134231 | NCBI WGS metagenome assembly JAEEGL01 (sample SAMN16246548, study PRJNA631951) | gut metagenome | biome: gut microbiome; feature: rumen; material: fiber-attached | host: Bos | place: Iran: Karaj | collected 2018-10
AATGACCGCTCCATGCGAAACGCGGACACTATGGCCCCCTCCGGGAGGGGGCTCCCGGCGGCGCCGGGTGCGGGAGCACCCGAGCTGAACCGAATCAATGCCGCATTCTCCCCCCGGCGCTTTGCGCCACCCCCCCCCAGAGGGGGGCTATCCATTGAGGGTTCAACGAAAGCGGGATTTTTGCACCCACCCCCCAAAAGACTGACCGAATACAGATGGCGGCCGCCCGAATGCCGGAATAAGGTGGGGTTGCCAAGACGCCGCCGATGGGGGACAATATGCGCGAAGGCAGATAATCCACCATGGTCCAGCTCAAACCCAACGAAATAGCCGCGCTGCTGCGACAGCGCATGGAATCCTCTGACACGCCGGTCGAGACCGCCGAGTACGGGACGGTGCTCAGCGTGGGGGACGGCATCGCCCGCACCGACGGGCTGTCGGGCGCCCTCTACGGCGAAGTCCTTGAGACGGATTCAGGCATCGCCGGCCTGGCGCTGAGCCTGGAGGAGGACACCGTTGGCATCGCCATCCTCGACGACGACAGCCGCGTGGCGGAAGGCGATCGCTTCCGGCGGACCGGGCGCATCGCGTCGGTTCCCGTCGGGGAGGGGCTGGCGGGGCGCGTGGTCGACGCGCTGGGGCGACCGCTCGACGGAATGGGGCCTATCGCGGCCGAAGAGTCGCGGCCGGTGGAGTCGCCGGCGCCATCGATCATCGATCGGCGCAACGTGGACACGCCGCTCATCACGGGGGTGCTCGCCATCGACGCGCTGACGCCGATCGGCCGCGGGCAGCGCGAACTCATCATCGGCGACCGCAAGACGGGGAAGACGACCCTGGCCGTGGACACCATCCTCAACCAGAAGGGCAAGGGCGTGCACTGCTTCTACGTGGCGGTGGGCCAGAAGCTCTCGACGGTGGCCGCGCTGCACGAGCTGCTCCGCTCGCGCGGGGCAATGGAGTATACGACGCTGGTGGTGGCGTCCGCCGCGACGCTGGCGCCTCTGCAGTACATCGCGCCGTATGCCGGGTGCGCGATGGCGGAATACTGGCGCGACCGCGGCGGGCATGCGCTCGTGGTGTACGACGACCTGACGAAACATGCGCAGGCGTACCGGCAGCTTTCGCTGCTCCTGCGGCGCCCGCCGGGGCGCGAGGCCTTCCCGGGCGACATTTTCTATCTGCACAGCCGCCTGCTGGAGCGTGCGGCGCAGCTTTCCGACGAGAAGGGGGGCGGTTCGCTGACGGCGCTTCCCATCGTGGAGACGCAGGCCAACGACATTTCGGCGTACATCCCGACGAATGTCATCTCGATTACCGACGGGCAGATCTTCCTGGAAGAAGAGCTCTTCCATTCGGGGCAGCGTCCCGCAATCAACCCCGGCATTTCGGTTTCCCGCGTGGGCGGCGATGCCCAGCTGCGCGCGATGAAGAAGGTGTCGGGACCGCTTCGCACGCAGCTCGCGCAATACCGTGAGCTGGAGGCGTTCTCGCGCTTCGCCTCGGACCTCGACGCGGCGACGGTGCGGCAGCTCGCGCAGGGCCGCGTCCTGATGCGGATCATCCGCCAGCGCCCGAACCGTCCGCTGGAGGCTGACGCGCAGGTCGCGCTTCTCTACGCGGGAACGCACGGGTACTTCACCTCGCAGGACGAGTCACGCATTCCTGCGGCAATGGAGGAGTTCGTCCGTTCGCTCCACACCACGGACGAGGGGCGCGCGTACGCGGCCCGCTTCGCGGAGAAGCCCGAACTCGACGACGAGCTCACCGCCCGTCTCGACGCATTGCTGAAACGCGAGGAGGACCAGCCATGAAGCGTTCCGCAGCGCAGCAGTCGCGCCCTGCCGCGTCCGACACCCGCAGGTTTCGCCAGTGCCTTCCCGAATCCCGCCGCATCGTGGTGAAAATCGGAAGCCGCGTCATTGTGCAGCCCTCCGGACGCCCGGATACGCGCCGCATCCACGCGCTCGTCGGAGAAATCGCCGCGCTACGCCGCGCTGGCTACGAAATCGTCGTGGTCAGCTCCGGGGCGATTGCCGCTGGCATGGAGGCGCTAGGCATCCGCGAGCGGCCGACGGCCGTGCCGGACCTGCAGATGTGCGCCGCCATCGGGCAGAGCCGCCTGATGGCGCGGTACACGGAGTTCTTCGACCGTGAGAAGCTTCTGGCGGGGCAGATCCTGCTCACGCACGACGACTTCACGCAGAAGGTGCGGCTGGCGAACCTGCGCCGCTCCATGGAGCATCTACTGCGCGCCGGCGCGGTGCCGGTCGTCAACGAGAACGATGTCGTCGCGGACGAGGAGGTCAAAGCCGACCTGTCCCTGGGAGACAACGACCATCTGGCCTCGCTGGTGGCGCGCCAGGTGCGGGCGGACCTGCTGGTGCTGCTAAGCACGACCGACGGCCTGCGCGACACGCGTCCGGAGGGGCGGAATCGCCGCATTGCGTGCGTCGAAAGCATTGGACGGGAGCTCCACCGCCTGGTGAAGCCGGTTTCGGGCGGACTCTCGAAGGGGGGCATGGACTCGAAGCTCCGCGCGGCCGAGGCGTGCGTCCAGGCGGGGACCAACGTGGTCATCGCGCATGGCCGGAAGCCCGGCGTGCTGGCCCAGGTCGTGGCCGGCGAAGATGTCGGGACGCTGTTTGTCGCGTCGCCGGCGTAGGGGGCTTGCGTGTGCGTTGGAGCGCGGGCGCCCCGTCCGCATCATGGGAAACCCGGAATCTCGGCCGAACCCGGAGACCGCGAAACCGCTTCGCGCATCGGCGGGTTGTGGGCCGGAATAGGGACGGGCTCACCGTTTCCTTCTCCGCTTCCGATCCAATCGCCCCGCGAAGCAACCATGTTGGCCTCTGGGTTTCGGCGGTCTCTGGGTTTTCCTTTTGCAACGCCCCTGTATTCATGCCATTCACGTCCTTCACGGTTCCACACGCGGGGCTGGGGTGCTGCATTGTACTCACGCAGAGAGCGCAGATAACGCAGAGCCAGTCTGCCGATATGGGTCTCACGCGGAGGCCGGGGGGGCTGGCTCTGTGTCTCCGTGCCTCTGAGCCTCTGTGATAATGACAAAATCAGGCGGCTTGCCGGCCGAGGCGCGCGAGCGTGCGGCGTTCTTTGAAGACGAAGGGGATGTTCACAAGCTGCGTAACGAGGTCGGAGGCGGGCATGGCGAACCAGACCGCGAAGATGCACGGGTTCATGCCGGTCTTCGCGGCGATCCACGCGGCCAGCGATGTGCCTTCCACCAGGTGCGGAAGGAGCCACACGACCGGGAGCAGGATGAGACACTGCCGCAACAGGGAGAAGAGTATCGACATGCGCGGGCGGCCGATGGACTGGTAGTACGTCGTCGCGGCGACGTTGACGAAGATGGTCCAGAAGAAGACGTTGGCGACGCGGATTCCTCGAACCGCCGCGTCGATGCCCGCGGGGTCGTCGGTGAAGCAGCGGGCGAGCGGTCGGGCGAAGAATTCCGCCCCGAGACAGGCGAGCGTCGTGGCCGCCGCGGTAAGCGCCAGCCCGATATCGAAGGCGCGGAGGACGCGGCGGTAGTCCTTGGCGCCCCAGTTGTAGCCGACAATCGGGGCGAGGCCCTGCTGGATGCCATGCGTGGGCATGCCGAAGAGGAACATGGACGACATGTAGATGCCGAAGGCCGCGATCTGGATGGTGCCCTCCTCGGGAGTGGGCGACCAGCGGGCGAGCGAACGGTTGAGGGAGAAGTTGATGAGCGAGCCCGTGAGCTGCATGAGGAAGGGCGCGAGGCCGATGGCGAGGACGCGCGGGGCGAGGTCGCGGTAGAGCCGGATGCGGCGGAGGCGCAGCCGCACGACGGAGTGACCATGAAGGTAGTAGAAGAGAGCGCAGGCGCACGAGAGCATCATCGCGAGGTTCGTCGCCCAGGCCGCGCCGGCGACCTTGAGCCCGAGGCCCGGAAGGGTGAAGAGCGGCTTCTCGAGAACCCAGAAGGTGACGGGAATCCGGCTATAGATGAAGAGCGGGTCGAGAATGAGGTTGGCGACGGCGCCTACGACCATGCAGACCATCGAGGCGCGCGGGGCGCCTTCGCAGCGGATGACGGCGGAGAGGCCGAAGGCGAGGTGCGCAAAGAGGTTGAAGAAGATGGTGATCGTCACGTACTGGTGCGCGTAGGCGAAGGCCTCGGGCGTCGTCTTGGCGCCGGTCATGAGGGTCAGGATGGGGTCGAGGGCGAAGAAGTAGACCAGAGGTGGGACGAGAAGCCCGAAAAGGAGCTTCATCGCGACGAGCTGCCCCACGGCACGCTCCGCGCCGTCCATGTCCTTTTCGCCGAGCTTGATGGAGAGGACCGAGGAGGTGCCGGCGCCGATGAAGACGCCGACGGCGCCGAGGGCCATCGCGATGGGCGCCGTGAGCGCGAGGCCGGCGATGGCGTCGCCGCCGCAGCCCTGCCCGATGTAGATGCGGTCGACGATGTTGTAGAGCACATGGAGGCTCATCGTGACGATGGCGGGCCAGGCGAAGCGGAAGAGGAGAGGCACTATCCGGCCGGTGCCGAGCTCCCGGAGCTTGTCGGGCTGCTGCGGCTGCTTGCGGTCGGTGGCGGGCGGAGTCTGGGACATCGGGAAAGGGGGCAGACGGCCGTGGCGCTAGAGGGCGGCCGGCCGCTCGATGCGGCGGCACTTGACCCCGGCCTGCGCGAGGAGGGCACGTGTCTGGTCGGTGAAGCGGTACTCCTCGTCGTAGACGACCTCGACGATGCCGGCGTTGATGATCATCTTGGCGCAGGTGAGGCAGGGGGAGAGCGTGACGTAGATGGTGGCGCCGTTGGTGCGGATGCCGTGGTAGGCGCACTGGACGATGGCGTTCTCCTCGGCGTGGGAGCAGAGGCATTCGCCGAGACCGGAGCCGGAGGGGACGTTGCTGGCGCAGCGCGGGCAGCCGCCCTCGAAGCAGTTCGTCACGCCGCGCGGCGTGCCGTTGTACCCGGTGGCGATGATGCGACGGTCGAGGACGAGGATGGCGGCGACCTGCCGGCGGGAGCAGTTGGCGCGGCGCTTGACGACATGCGCGATGTCCATGAAGTACTCGTCCCAGGGCGGACGGTGGTCGACGACATGGTGGACATCGGGGGCCGATGGGCCGGGGGCGGGTTCGGGGGTGTGGCAGCAGTCGCACATGGCGGATGGGAATCGTGGTTAGTAAGTGGGCGGGGCGAGGACGATTTCGACGGCGCCGTCGCGGTAGGTGGAGCGAACGCGGCTCGGGTCTGGAAACGCCTTTTCGGCGTCGGAGAGGGCCTTGCGGTAGTTCGCGGCGGCGCGTGGCAGAGTCTGCTTGAGAGACGCCGGGGTCGATCCGAACTCCAGAATCGCGGTTCCGCCGCGTTCGGCAAGGGTCCGGAAGGGGGCGGTGGACGCATCGTATGCGCTCCAGTCCGAAAGGGTCGCGGCCTGGATGGAGGGGTTGTCCTGAAGCCATGCGGCGACGCGCGACGGGGTCGAGTTTCCGGGAAGCAGGAGCGACGGGGCGCCGGACTGCGGGGCGCCGCCGTCGAGCAGGGCGGCGAAAGTGCGAGGAGTGTCGGACAGCAGGCGGGCCGAGGGGAGGACGGCATTGTCGGAGGACTCGATGCGGATGGCGATGCCGAGGGAACGGTTCAGCCAGTCGGGGCGGCGGGCCTTGAGAACGTCGGCAAGCGGGGGGGAGACGGCCGAATGTGACGCGCCGCCGAGGATGGCGCGGCGGGATTCCTGCACGGCGCGGTCCTCGGAATCCGGCGGGAGCACGGCGTCGAGGGCGTCGGGGCGGAGTTCGTTGGTTTCGGGGTCGAAGCACGCGGCGAGGGCGGGAGGGAGGACGAGCCGGCGCACAAGGCACTGCTCCAGGACGAGCGCCGCGCCGTCGAGCCGCTCGGGATGGTCGGAGAGGATGACGAGGGCGTCGAGCGAACGGATGGCCTGGGAGTAGAGGCGCGGGAGGACGGCTCGCTCCGCCTGGCAGGCGCGCGAGCGGTCGGGCTGCGTGTAGCCGGCGTCGAAGAGAACGCTCTCGCCGTCGGGGGCGCGGAAGAGGATGGAGCTTCCGTAGCCGACGGAGATGACGGAGGCGTGCGCGACGCCGTCGGCCTTGGGCGGGCGCGGGAAGACGGCTGCGGCGAGCGCGAGGAGGATGGCGAAGCAGAGCCCGACGTTGAGCGCACGGAGCCGCGAGACCCGGCCCGGAAGAATGCGCTGCTCGATGCGCGGCCAGAAGATGAAGACGGCGACGACCACGTAGTAGACCGCGATGGCGATGCCGGAGGGCTTCTCCACGAACGGATAGGGGAATTTGGCCGAGGCGAAGTGGGCGATGAGCATGAAGAAGACGCAGAAGACCCAGTTCGCGGCGTTGAGAACAAGGGCGATCAGCGGACCGACGAAGGGGATGAGGCCGATGAGGCAGGCGAGTATCGAGAGCTGGAGGACGACGCCGATGAGCGGGATGGCGATGAGGTTGGCGATGGAGCCGATGATGGGCCAGCGCGTGAAGTAGTAGGCCGAAAGCGGGATCATCATGCCGATCTGGATGGCCCCCTGCGCGGCGAGGAAGCCCGCGAGCCCCGTCGGGAGGTCGGCGAAGCCGAAGTCGCGGATGGGGCGAATGCGGAAGCGCGCAAGGAGCCGCCCGATTCCGAAGACCGCGGCGACGAGCAAGGCGAGGCAGAGCGCGGACCGTGGCGCGGCCACGCGGAACCATCCCCTGGCGAGCAGGACGTGGAACAGGACGAGGGAGACCCCGAGGGCGAGGAAGTCGTTGCCGCGGAAGCGCCGCAGGACACGTGCGCAGGGACTGGTGAGGAGGCCCAGTGAGAGGATCGCGCCGAACGAGAGGGTGAAGGACGGGTCGGTGAGGAGCCGCGGGTTCTGGAGCATGATGACGAAGCCCGCGATGGCCGCGCTGAGGAGCACGGTGGTCTTGAGCGATTCGTGCAGATAGGCCCAGAGGATGAGGAAGAGGCTGTTCATGATGACGGCGCGCATGGTGGAGGGGCGCGCGCCGGTGATGACGGCGAAGACGACGAGGGCGAACAGCACGAAGGGGACGAAATACTTCTTGTCGATGCGCAGCAGCGTGAAGATTCCCACGAGCAGCGCGGTGATGATCGTCACGTGGAGGCCCGAGACGGCGAGGACGTGGTTGACGCCCGCGCGCTTGAACTCGTCGGCGATGAAGTCCTGGCAGGACCCCAGGACGGGACGCAGGAAGGCGGAGCCGCTCTGGACGTTGTTGACCGCGTTCTCGGAGAGGACGCATTCCGCGTACTGCATCCCGTAGCGCATGCCGAGGGCGATGCCGCCGACGTAGGCGGACTGGGGGAACGGCAGCGTCTTCTTGATGACGCGCAGCATGCGGTCGCGCAGGTGGAGCGAGAACATCGTGATGGGGTCGCCGCTCCGGGGCGCGGCAGCGCCCTCCGGGACGACGGTCCGCAGGACGGGCGCGCGCTGGGTGTCGGAGAGGTACATCTGCGCGCCGATGCCGTGGGAGAGGAGGTACTTTCGGAAGTCGAAGCCGTCCGGGTTGAGCGCCGGCCGGGGGATTTCCAGCGAGGCCTGCAGGAAGATGTCGTTGCCGAGCGCGTCGGTGCGCGAGACATCGGCGAACGTCTTCACGTAGTCATCCTCCACGACGTCGGGGGCGGGGCCGGAGACGGTGACCTGGATGCGGCCGGACTCGACCGGGAAGAAGGGGGCGTGGGGACGCGGCTGGATCAGGACGGGCTCGATGTCAAGGACCGTGCGGGGGCGGACGGAGCCGTCGTCGGACATGGCGTTGTAGACGTCGGGGTCGTCGTGGATGCGGCCGAGGACGGTGGCGATGACCGCGTCACGGAAGGAGGCGGCGCGTGGCGAGGCAAAGGATTCGATGCGGTTGGGCAGGCGGAGAAGCTCAAGCCCTTCGGGCAGCGGGGCTCCGTCCTTCCCGGCGACTTCGACGGCGGTGATTTCGGAGAAGGGCTCGGGAATGCGCGTCTCCCCGGCGTCGGCGGGGAGCGTCACGGTGCAGGTGGCTCGGCGAACCTCCATCGTGACGCGCCAGCGGCCTTGTGCGTCAAGGCGCGGCGTGCCTTGGGCGTCGAAAACGGGCCTGAGCAGATGCTGGATGCCGGCAATGCGGAGGACGGTCTCCCCCGCCGAAGCGTCCTGGGCGGTGTGCCGCAGGGCGAAGTAGCCGAGCGGGCTGTACGGTGTGGCAGAGTCCGCCTTGTCCGGCTTCGCCGCAGCCGCCTCCTGCGCGGAGGGGATCGGGACCCTGTCGCCGGACTCGTGGAAGGTCGCGGCATGGCGCGCGTAGCCGAGAAGGAGTCCGGAGACAACGAGAAAGACGCGGAACAAAGGCGCGGAGATGGGGGTGTTCAGCTGGACGATGGCGTCGCGGCGGCGGCGCGGCAGGGCGGCGAAGCCGGCGATGGCGGCGCAGAGAATCGCCGCGAAGAGGATGCCGGTCCAGTAGACGCGGAGAGCCGGGAAGGCCATGGACAGGGCGATCCCGGTGAAGAACGAATAGCAGAAAAGGGAGATGGCAAGCGACATGAGGAAAGCAGGACGCCCGGCGCAGGACGGCGGGCGTCCGGGCGGGAGCTATTTGCCGGGCTGGAACTTGTTGTAGTACTCGTGCGGGGTCGTGAATACCCAGCCGTCCGCCTCCAGCTGCTCGACGACCTTCTGGAACTCAGCGAAGACGGCGTCGTCCCACATGTTGGGATGCCCCTGGAGCAGAAGGTACGGAAGCGAGGTTCGCTTGGACTGGTAGCCCTTGAGGAAGGACTGGAAGTCGATCTTCCCGACCGCGTATTCGAGGTTGAGCGGACGGCCGAGGACGAGCTTGCCGCCGGGGTTCTTGGCGTTTCCGTACATCCAGACCTCGACTTCGGGATGCTCCGAGAGGACGGTCGAGGTGTTGTCGTCGAAGGAGTTTCCGGCGGAGCCGAAGGAGTGGATGACGAGGCCGGTCTTCTCCTGGAAGAGGTCGTGGGCCTTCTTCATGTGCTCGCGCTGGTGCTCGAGGGAGGTGCCCCGGTATTCGTGGACGTTCTTGTCGCCGCCGATGTTCATGGCGTGGTCCCAGCCGTGGTCCCAGAACTCGAAGAAGCCGCCGTTGTCCTCGGAGTTCTCGCTGACCCACTTGCACCAGGAGGGGTTGTCGTTCTCGAGGGAGCTGATGACGACGCCGAACCCCGCCTTCAGGCCCTTGCCGCGGAGGTAGTCGGCGACGCGGGTGTAGCGGGGATGGACCCCCTTGCCCTTGGCGCTCATGTCGTCCAGCTTGAGCATGACATAGCGGGGACGGGCCTTTTCCGCGTCGGAGAGCGGGGGCAGGACGATGGGCTTCGAGGCCTCCGGCGCTTCGGGGATGGGGTCGGTGCCGAAAGCGGGTGCGGCGGGGAGCGCGGGAAGGGCGGACTTGTCGGTCTTGCCGTAGTTCTCAAGCGAAAGCGCGCGGAACTCGACTACTTGGCGGGCGGCGCCGGGATAGAGGTGGAGGCGGAGGGAGCCGGCTTCGTAGTCCTTCTTGGCGGTGCCGACATAGCGGTACCAGGCCCAATCGCCAGTGGCTGGAATGGTCTCGCGGATGACGCCGACGTAGTCGGAGCCTTGGAGCTTGGCGAGGATTTCGCCCTTGCCCTTTTCGGAAACGCCGCGGGCGGCGACGGTCAGGACGAGCAGGTCGCCCTCGTGGACGTCGGCGACGGTGGCGACGGCGGATTCGCCGCCGTTCCAGATGGGGTCGAACTTCTTTTCGGACCGCATGCGGATGCCGGCAGGGGCGGAGGCGGTCTTTTCCAGCGCGGCGAAGAGGTTGGGGCGCCTGCAACCGGCTTCGTACTGCGCGGCTGCGTCTTGTGGAAGCAGCTGGACCGGAGCGGCTGTGGCGGCGAGGGTCGCTGCGGCAAAGGCGGAGGCGATGGTGCGAATGGACATGGGAGAACCTTTCGAAAGGCGGATGGTTGCTGTGGGTAGGATACTGGAAACGGGCGGTTTCCGCTACATGTCGGCGTAGCCGTTCGGGTTCTGGGACTGCCAGCGCCAGGCGTCGGCGCACATTTCCTCAATGCCGCGCGTGGCCGTCCAGCCGAGCAGCTCGCGGGCCTTGTCCGGCGCGGCGTAGCACTGGGCGATGTCGCCTTCGCGGCGCGGGGCGATTTCGTACGGCAGCGTCTTGCCGCAGGCCTTTTCAAAGGCGTGGAGGACCTCCAGAACGCTGTACCCGCGGCCCGTGCCGAGGTTGACGACGTCGCAGCCCTTGATCTTCCCGAGGTTTTCCAGCGCCTTCAGGTGGCCGTTGGCAAGGTCGACGACGTGGATGTAGTCGCGGACCCCGGTGCCGTCGGGGGTGGGGTAGTCGTTGCCGAAGACCCGCAGCTTCGCCAGGCGGCCGATGGCCACCTGCGAGATGTACGGCATGAGGTTGTTGGGGATGCCGTTGGGGTCCTCGCCGATGCGGCCGCTTTCGTGCGCGCCGACCGGATTGAAGTAGCGCAGCAGGAAGACCCGCCAGCGCGGCTCGGCAACGGCGAGGTCGCGGAGAATGTCCTCCAGCACGGCCTTGGTGCGGCCGTAGGGGTTGGTGGTCGGCGTGCCGTAGGGTGCGGCGACGAACCGGGGCATGTCCTCCTCGATCGGGACGTGCTGCGGGTCGCCGTAGACCGTTGCGGAAGAGCTGAAAACGAGGTCGAAGACGCCGTGCCTGGCCATTTCGTCAAAGAGGATGAGCGAGCCGGAGATGTTGTTCTCGTAGTAGAGCCAGGGCTTCCGGACGGACTCGCCGACGGCCTTGAGACCGGCGAAGTGGATGACGGCGTCAAACTTCGCGGAGTCCAGCGCGGTGGCGACGGCGGCGCGGTCGCGGATGTCGCCCTTGAAGAAGGCCGGGGCGCGCCCCGCCAGATCGGCGACGCGGTGGAGGGCTTCCTCCTTGCTGTTGGAAAGGTTGTCGAAGACGGTCACGTCGTGTCCCGCCTGGAGGAGGGCGAGAACGGTGTGGCTTCCGATGTAGCCGGCGCCGCCGGTGATGAAGACGTTCATGGCTGGGATTCTGTCAGGGCTTGTGAAGGACTCGGTTCGCGGCGAATTGTACTGCTTTTTGCGGAATGAGGCAATCTGGCTTTACCGGGAGCGCCATCGTTTGGTAAGATAGCGGGCGGAGACCATGCCATGAAATCAATTTTCGAACCACTACTCCATGCGAATGCGAAGGCGTTCGCCGCTTTGTGCGCAATCCTGTTCGTGGGGATGCTCGGCTGGGGCATCTATACCGAACACGCTGCCGCGCGCGACGCGGCGCGGGCCGCCGAGGAGGCCGCCCGGCGCGGCGACGAATCCATGCCGGTCTTTGAGGAAACGAAGCCCATCGGCCTTCTCGCCTATGTCGATTCGCAGACCGCGACGGGGACGGAAGACGCGCATTTTCCGGTGGATCTCTTCCGTCCGCCGCTTGATGAGGACGGGAATCCGGTGCGTCCCGGGGTGACGGTGGTGGCGCAGCAGCAGGCCAATGAGCAAGGGGGGCCGGACCTGTTCCAGTTCGGGTCGGGTCCGCGCCGTGGTGGCGGTTTTGGTCCCGGCGGCAACTGGGGCAACAACGGCGGCAACGGAGGCAACGGAGGCGCCGCGGCCCAGCCGCGCGACCGCGAGCTGCGGTACGGCGGGGTGTTCAAGAAGTCCGACGGGACGCTTGCGGCATGGGTAAGCGATTCCGAGACCGGGAAGGGCGGGTTCGTCAAGGAGGGAGAGGAAATCGGCGGCGCGACGGTTGTCGGCGGCGATACGGACACCCTCCGCGTCCGGCTCGCGGACGGGTCGGAGGTCGAGATGTCGCGCGGGGGGGACCCCGTGGTGGTCGGTCAGGTGACGCCGAAGCCGCAGAGCACGGGGGCGGCCGGCCAGAACCAGCAGCGCGTGCGCCGGATGCCCACGGAGGCCGAAATCCAGGAAATCGAAAAGCGTGATCCGGATCTTGCGCGCCGCATCCGCGAGGCGATCCGCCGTCGCAACGAGCGCCAGAAGAACGGGGACTAGACATGGCCGATTCGATTCTTTTCTCCGCCGCCGGCGACGCCGGGCAGGATTCCGGCGCCTGGCGCCAGAGTTCGATCCGCTTCCTTTCCGACGGGCTCATGGCGGAATTCGGGCAGCTCCTCGTCGACCGGTCGCTTGTCACGGCGGAGCAGATCGAGGAGTTCAATTCTCGCCGCCGGATCAACGGGCGCCCGCTTGACGTCATGCTCCGGGAGGAGCGGCTTGTGGAGGACGCCGACATCGCGCAGGCGCTGTCGGAACTGTCGGGAATCCCGCTGCAGCACATAGCGGATCTGAAGACGAGTCCCGAGCTCGCGGCGCGGGTGCCCTCGCGAACCGCGCTGAAGTACCGGATTCTGCCCGTTTCCGAGGAGAACGGGACGCTGACGCTGGCCACGTGCACGGTGCCGACGGTGCAGACGAGCGACGGCCTGCGGATGCTGCTTGACGCGGCCATCGACTGGGTGCTCTGCACGGAGGACGAGCTGGTCCACTCGCTGACGCACTTCTACGGCCTCGGCGCCGAGGCGATCGACGAGGTGCTGGCCGAGTCCGAGGGCATGGAGGACGAGGACAAGGCGACGGACGTCGCGGTGCAGACCGCCGAGACCGGCATGATCAAGTTCGTGAACCTGATCATTGCCGAGGCGATCCGAATGGACGCGACGGACATCCACATCGAGCCGTTCGAGGGGATTCTCCGCCTGCGCTACCGCGTCGACGGCCTGCTGCAGGAGATTCCGCTCCCGAAGGGCATCGAGAAGGTGCGCCGAGCGGTGGCCTCGACCGTGAAGGTCATGGCCAACATGGACATCGCCGAGCGCCGCATTCCGCAGGACGGACGCATCCGCGTGCGCTGCAACGCGCACGACTACGACCTCCGCGTCTCCGTGCTTCCGACCAACTACGGCGAGACTGTGAACCTTCGAATTCTGAACCGCGCCTCGACGACGACCGACCTGGAGAAGCTCGGTCTGACCGAGCACCTGATGCCGAAAATCCGCAGCCTCACGGAAGTGCCGCACGGGGTCGTGCTCCTGACGGGGCCGACGGGGTCGGGCAAGACGACGACCCTCTACGCGCTGCTCCAGCGGGTGAGCACGATCGACACGAAGATCATCACGGTCGAGGACCCGATCGAATACCAGATGAACGGCATCAACCAGGTGCAGGTCCACGCGAAGATCGGGCTCACGTTCGCGAGCGTCCTGCGCTCGATTCTGCGACACGACCCGGACGTCATCCTGATCGGCGAAATCCGCGACTCGGAGACGGCGGACATCGCGGTGCGCTCGTCGTTGACGGGCCACCTTGTATTCTCGACGCTCCACACCAACGACGCTCCGTCGTCCATCACGCGACTGGCGGACATGGGGGTCGAGCCGTACCTCATCTCGTCGTGCCTGGAGGGCGTCATCGCGCAGCGCCTTGTGCGCCGCGTCTGCCCGTCCTGCAAGCGCGAAGTCGAAATCGAGGCGAAGGTCCTGGACGAAATCCGTCGGCTCTACCCCGACAAGATGGAGGGGGCGAAGTTCTACGAGGGCAAGGGATGCCCGGTGTGCAACTACACGACCTACCGCGGCCGCTGCGCGATTTCCGAGGTGATGATGATGTCCGACGCGATTCGCGCGCTGGTGGTCGAGCGGCAGCCGGCCAACATCATCAAGGAGACAGCCATCCGCGAGGGCATGTACACGCTGCGGCAGGACGGATGGATGCGCGTGCTGCAGGGGCGGACGACGGTCGACGAGGTCTACCGCGTGGCGGGCAAGATGGAATAGGCGTTGAAGCACCTCCGCACCACTCTCTGCTGCATCGTGCTGGCCCTCTACGCGCTTGTGGCTGTCTGGGCGGAAATCGGGCACCTCCGCAGCGCGCGGCGCGACGAAACGCCGGTCTACAACCGCGTCGACCTTTCCGCCCGCAACCTCCCTCCCCTCTCCCGCTCCCCGGCTTCCGACTCCGGACTTCGGACTTCGGACTCCGGACTTCGGACTCCTTCCTTCCACCTCCTGGGCACCGACAGCCTGGGGCGCGATGTGGCGCTGCGTCTGGCGCAGGGGACGCGGATCGCGTTCCACGTCGGGGTGGTCACGTCGTGCATCGCGATTCCGCTGGGCGCGTTCCTCGGACTTATCGCCGGGTACTTCCGGGGGTGGATCGACGGCCTGCTCTGCGCACTGGCGGCGATGGTGGCGTCGATTCCCTCGATGCTGTTCATCCTCGCCATCGCGCTGGTGGCGGGAAAGGGGCTCATGGGCGTGTATCTGGGGATTGGCGTCACGACGTGGGTCGGCGTCTTCCGCACGGTGCGCGGCGAGACGATGAAGCACCGCGACGCCGGGTATGTGCAGGCGGCCCGGGCGCTGGGATACGGTCCCTGGCGGATTCTGCTGCGGCACATCTTCCCGAACGTCGCGCATGTCGTCATCATCGCGTTTTCCACGAGGTTCCCCGCGGCGGTGGGGACGGAAGTGTTCATGAGCTTTCTTGGAATCGGGGCGCAGAACGAGCCGTCCTGGGGCGTGATGATCGCCAGCGCCCGGGTCCGTCTCTGGACCGGTCAGTGGTGGGAGGGGACGTTTGTGACTCTGGCGGTCTTCGGCCTGGTCCTGTGCTTCAACCTCCTTGGCGATGCGCTTCGCGACGCCCTCGACCCGACGCTGCGCAGGAGCCACGCATGAGCCGGTTCGGACGCTGGCTCCGCAAGGCGTTCGGGTTCTGGCGAAGAGAATCGCCGAAGACGGCGACGCCAACCGAGCGTCTCGGGGCGTGGGGAGAGGAGATTGCCGCGAAGCATCTGGCTTCGCAGGGGTATCGGATTGTGGAGCGTCGGCTGCGGGAAGGCCGCGGGGAGCTTGACATTATCGCCGTGGGAACGGACAAGCTGGGGGCGTTTGTGGTGTTCGTCGAGGTTAAGACCCGCAGCAGCGAGGCCTTCGGGGGACCGGAGGCGGGGATGGACCGGCGCAAGCGGGATGCGCTTCGGCGGTCGGCGATGCACTATCTGCACCGCCTCCCGGGGGGAATGCCCCGATTTCGGTTCGATCTGGTTGCCGTGGTGGGCTCGCCGGATTCCCGCGAGCCACCGACAGTCCGTCATGAGACGGATGTTCTGAGATTCGACTCGAGGGTACAGGTCGAATGGGCGAGACCGAGCGGAAGGAAACGCGGAAGGAACCATCGCTAGAGGCGGGTGACTGGAAGGTTTTCCCCCACCATATCCCGGTTTTCTGGTAGACTATCCCCTAGCCGGATGCGTTGGAACGGCGTTGCATCCGGATGCATTTGACAGCAAGGACAATAGACTCATGAACACAGTGGAATTTCTTTCCCTCGGCTTCTGCAGCAATGACCATCTGGCCGTGCTGCCATTCATCCCGCACGACACCAAGGTTCGCATGCTGAAGCATGCCATCATCGGCGGAGGCCCCGCCGGCAACGCCGCCGCCGGCGCCGCCGCTCTCGGTATGAAAGCCGCCTTCGCCGGCACCGTGGGTGATGACGCCGACGGCCGCCAGATCCTCGCCGAATTCGCCCGTCAGGGCGTCGACACCTCCATGATCAAGGTGCGCCCTGGTGCCACCAGCGCCATCGCCTACCTCTGGATTGAGGAGAAGACGGGCGCGCGTTCCTGCGCGTGGACGCGCGAAGGACTCGACGAGCTCACCGCCGATGAAATCGACGCCGAAGCCGTCGCCCACGCGAAGATACTCCATCTTGACGGCCACAACGCCGCCGGCGCCATCGCCGCCGCCAAGGTCGCGCGCGAGGCCGGCGTCGTCGTCAACTACGACGCTGGCACCCATCGCGACGGCATGCACGAGCTGCTGGCGCTTGCCGACCTTCTCGTCTGCTCGGAGGAGTTCATCCTCAAGCTCACCGGCCTCGACGATGCCGAGACCGCGGTGCGCCAGGTCTGGGAGAAGTACAAGCCGCAGGTCTGCGGTGCCACGATGAGCATCCGGGGATCGATGTGCTTTGACGGACGCGACTTCGTGAAGTGTCCCGCGTTCCCCGTCGAGAACGTCGTTGACACGACGGGCTGCGGCGACCTCTTCCACACCGCCTTCGCAATCCGCTGGCTGGAGACGCACGACCTGCTGGAATGCCAACGCTTTGCTGCCGCCACTTCCGCCCTCAAGTGCCGCGGCCTGTCCGGGCGCCCGCCCGCAGCCCCGACCCGTGCGGAGGTTGAGGCCTTTTTGACGGCTTAAACCTTCCTCAAAGGTCGCCTGCCGTCCTGAAAGCCAGAAGGCGCGTTTCGATTGGAACGAACCATATCCTTGAACAGCAGGATGGCCACTCTGTGGCCGCCGCGTCCGCCGTTGCGGAGTGCCTCCGTCCCCCATCCTCTCTAGTGTGCTGATTCATAATAACCTTGTCCCTTGCTCGCTTCTCATCTTGGCGTAAAGAATCGTTGCGAAGGGAAATGAATTTGAGAATCAGCGCATTAGGATTGATGCCAAAATCGAGTTTGTTGTCTGGCAATTGGAAGCACTCCTCTGGTTCCCAACATGGCACCGGACGTCCTATAGGAACTACGGTTCTCTAACCTCTCCTACCAAGAATATCAATACCGAAATCTAGCTTATTTCTCTCTTGACTCTATCCACTCACATTCATTATACTGTCTCCATATTCACACCACCATACAATTTCCATGCTCTACGGTCACTCCCGCAACGGCGGCCACGGCTGGCGCCGCCCCTCCTACCAATGGACTCCCTTCTACGTCCCCAACCGCCCGCAGCGTAGCCGCAAGCGCTCCGGGAAGCGGCGCGGCAGACGCCCCCGGCCCTGCCGCGAGCCGGAAGTCACCCTCGTCAAGCTTCTGTTCCGCTATCCGTCGCTCGCCCAGCAC
>JAEEGL010188291.1_pt1 | contig 16904 bp, 16 predicted proteins | sample 9134231 | NCBI WGS metagenome assembly JAEEGL01 (sample SAMN16246548, study PRJNA631951) | gut metagenome | biome: gut microbiome; feature: rumen; material: fiber-attached | host: Bos | place: Iran: Karaj | collected 2018-10
GCTGGGCCAGTGTACGATCAACGGTTCGCTCGTGTGCCGCAACGAGGGCATGATCTTCAGCGGCAAGCTCTACTTGAACTGGGACTACCGGCTCTATTCGGGATCGCCCGAGAACGTCATGAACCAACTCGTGGGCATGCCACTGGGGACGGGCAAGCCCATTGTCCAGTTCTGGCAGGAAGTCCCGGACGAGTGGAACGCGGATTGAACGATGATTGAGGCAAATGAAAATATCGACTTGGTGACGATGCGCCGTCAGCAGGAGTTGGGGCGGGCGCAGGAATCCTACCAGCGCGCCGTCTCTGAAGGCCGGCTGGTCGTACGGACGCGGCAGGGGGCGTCTACAGACGGGAGGGCCGCGCTTGTCGTGGCCGGTACAGACGGGAGGGCCGCGCTTGTCGCGGCCGATCAGGATGGCGCGGGGCAGCAGGTCGCGACAAGCGCGACCCTCCCCGTTGAAGTTCCACCTGCGGATCCCGAGGCCGCGTGGCGCCACACGCGCTTGGCAATCACCGCCGGCCTGGTCGTGTTGCTTCTTGTAATCTGGATTTGGCAGAAACGGGCGGGGAGGTAGGCCATGTTTCTTGAGACGCTCAGGAAGAAGAATGGCGTGTTGCATAAGGTCCGCCACTCAATCCGTACACGTTATTCCCTGGCAACAGCTTTTTTCCTGCTGCTGATTTTGGGGATGTTCTACGTCGGCGGGCGCATCGTGCTGGTCCATCTCGTGAAGGACGCCGAGACGCAGGTGCGGGAGATCGGCACAGACATCAACCGTCTGGCGACGCGCAACGCCGAAAAGGTCAAGCGGCACCTGGATACGCTGACGCCCGAACAGACGACGCTTCCCATCAACACGTATCTCGGCCTTTTCGACGACACCCATGTGGCCCTGGCTTTAAGGCTGGACGCCTCCGGTCGCTTTGTCGAGGGTTTTGTGGCCGGAGGTCATGCGGGATCCGCGATCCGCGCGGCGGACGTGGCTGCGTACACGAAGCATTTCCCGCTCTGGGTACAGTCGTGCGTCGAGAAAGACGGCCGGGTGTCCGCTCCGTTGTCCGCCAGTCTTCTCCGCCTGCGCGGCAACACGTATTACGTGGCCTTGGTCAGGGGGGCGGACGGGCGCTTTCTCGTGTTGGGCTCGCCGTTCGACACGTCGCGGTTCACGGCCCAGATGAACGAGGTGTTCGCGGGGATGGAGCTGCACGTCTCGGCCAATCGATCAGAGGCAGCGGTTCCCGAGGCGCGCGTAAAACCGCAGAAACAGTCCCCTTCGCAGTCGTTTGGCCTGTCAGCGATGGTGTCTGAGGCGTTTGAGTTCTATTCGGGCGGCTTCTGGAAACTGGGCGAGAACCCCTTCGAGGCTGTCTACACGATCCGCGACATCGCGGGCCAGCCCGTGTCGCGCCTGTCCGTTTCGTTGCCGCAGACGTTTTCCAACGCGGCGGGGGCCGCCATCGGACGGCTCACGCTTTTCGTGAGCGTGGTCGGACTCATCCTCGTCTTGCCGATTTTCTGGCTCCAGAGCCGGTTGCTGCTCAATCCGCTGACGAAGATGACGGAATGCGTCCGCAACGCCCGCGAGCATTGTGGCGAGGCGGACTGTCCGCGTCTCGATTGGCGCGGAGACGACGAATTCGCCGAGTTGGCGTTTTCGGTGAATGCGCTGATTGAGGCGATTTCAAACCGTACCATGGCGATTGCCCAGGTCGAGAACCGCCAGAAGGCGCTGATCAACGGCCTGCCGGACGGACTCTTTATCTTCGACCGACAGCACCGGCTCGTCTCGGTCATCAAGCAACCCGACCTCGTCGATTCCGTACCGGGTCTGACGGAGGGAAAACCCATCGACGTAACCGTGTTCGGGCGACCGGGCGTCGACGCGATCGGGCAGGCCATCGACGTCGTGTTCTCCGCCGGCGGCGTGCAGAGTTTTCTGCTCGACACGGGACGGGGACGCCATGCGCGTTATTTCGAAGTGCGTTTGGCCCGCATGGACGATCTGTTCGCGCTTTCCATTGTGCGCGACGTGACGGAATACACGTTGGAGCACGCCCGCCGCCTCGCCGCCGAAACGCGTCTGTCGCACACGCGTAAGCAGGAGTCGCTCACGCTGCTCGCCGGGTCGATCGCGCACGACATGAACAACGTGCTCGCTGCCATCAACAACACGGTTGAGATCACGTGGCTGGAGGAGGAGGATCCGCTGATCGTCGACGCGATCAACACGATCCGCGACGCCGTTCAGCGCGGTACGGCCATGACGCGCGAGCTGATGACGTTCGCCGGGGAGACGAAAGTCGTGTTCAAGCCCGTCGCCCCTGTCGCGATCGTGCGTGACGCCCAGCATCTCATCGAGGGCATCGTCGGCGAAAACGTGATGGTCAACTACGACGTGGAGGAGGGGTTGCCGGCCGTGGACGTGGACACGGACCAGATCTGGAAAGTGTTCCTGAACCTTGTCAAGAACGCCAACGAGGCGATGGAAGGTTCCGGCGAAATCTCCATCTCGGTGCAGGCGTTTACGATGACGGAGGATCTCGTTGAGGATTTCGTCGCCTCAAAGCCCATCCTGCCGGGCAAGGGCGTCGTGTTCCGGTTCGCCGACACGGGCCCCGGCATCAAGCCGGAGTTCCTGAAGCGCATGTTCGACCCGTATGTCTCTACCAAGTCTTCGGGACGCGGTTTTGGTCTTGCAACCGTCGCCTCCATCATCGATGCCCACCACGGCGGCATTCATGTGTCATCGACGCTTGGAGCTGGTACGACGTTTGAAATCTTCCTCCCGGCTTCGAAAACCGTGCTGGCCACGGAGTCGCAGAAACTCAAGGTGACGCAGTCCACCCGCATGCGCCGTCCATCTCTTCCGCCTAAAGGCGGTACGAAAGAGATTCTCGTCGTGGATGATGATACGACGTTGCTGAAAACGACGTCGATTCTGCTGAAGGTCTTGAAGTACAGCGTCTTCACCGCTACAGGACACCGCGACGCACTTGACATATTCCGCAGCCATGCGCCTAATCTCAAGTGCGTGTTGATGGATGCCAATCTGGGTGAAACGGATGCCGTGCGCCTGTTGGGGAGCTTCCGGACAATTGCCCCCAACGTCCCAGTTGTCATTTCGTCGGGATACGCGCCCGAAAAGATTCACGCCCAGTTCGCCACTCAGCCCTTCAACGTCTTCCTCGCCAAGCCCTACACCCTTGCCGAACTCCAGGAAGCCCTTGATTCTCTCTAAACCACTTCCCAATGTCCGTTCTTGTCCGCGCCGATGCGCTTGATTTCGCCAGTCGCCTGAAGGTCTTTCATCTTACGGGCAACCCATCGGGGCGAAACGTTGAGAATCTCGGCAAGCTCTGCTGTTGTAATGAACGGATCGGCACGCATGTTCTGTTTAATCTGATAGGCGAGAGAATCTGAACTTACAGTGCACTCTGCCTCGTCTGTCATGGGATTTACTGTGAACGGTTCTTCTGTTATTGACAGTAAATCGTCTGCTTTCTCGCCATATTCTAAGATAGAATTCACTCGCTTTTGCAAAAAGTCATTGATTGCGTCAATTCTGCGCGGTGTAAGGTTGTATCGTGGATGCCGCTTCAACCTAAATCCTTTGAGGGCTTTCACCTTATCAAGCATGTCTTTCGTCAATCCACCATTGAAGCCCAGCCATTTCATGTAGAGGGCGGGATTGACGCGTTTGACGAACTTGCGCAAGTCACAGAATTCATCATGCGTATCGCCTTCTCGGTCAAGCGCGAGCGAGAAGAGTCCGTAACCATTGTCAAAAATGGGAGCGGCTCCTGCGATCTCATTCGTGTCGTTGTCAATGAGGTAACCGAAGTTTCCCATGTGCCGGTCTGTATTGAATATGAGTGCGTCAAAGAAGAAAATGTTAGCGAATCGTGGATCGGCAAGGGCTTCGTCTCGTGAAATGAGGCGTCCTGAGGGGACGTAGCCGTATTTATCGCTCGTGAACAGTTTGCATGTGGAGCAGAGTTTGCCCTTGAAGCGGGAGAGGTTGTATGCGACGTGATCCAATCCAAGGACATCTGCGATTTGTGCGGCATAGTATTCCGAATAAGGTTCAAAGCCGGTGTTGGAAGCTCCGTCCGTTCCAGATTTGTAGAGAACCACGTCAGTTCCGATACGACGCCAACACTTGGCGAGCATTCCGTTGGTGGTGAATTCTGGGGAGGAGGTCCATTCCCCCCGAAAGTCTGGTCCGACTCCAGAAAAGGCAACAAGCGATATCGCCTCTGAAAATGGATTTTCGTAGAGGTTGACCTCAGCCCAGGTACCACGGAAGTCATTGCCTGCCACCCAATAGACATCGTTCAATGAAAGCCCCCTGCAGAGTTCAATGACCCCCCTGATGTTCCGGGAATTGAGTCCAAGGCGCGCCATGAGTTCTTCAATGTTTCGCCTGTTACGTGGCACCGTACGTCGCGTGAGCCATGTCCAGAGGGCCTCGTCTGTGGCCGCGCCTTTCATTTCCAGGGGCAGGAAGTGTCGTTCCGCCTCGTTCACGGAAAGTACACGAACCCCCTGCGGTTCAATCCACTCAAACCGCAACAGTTCTCGATCTCTATGCTTCAGTATCATATCACAACTTCGTTAGATTCACTTTTGCCGAAGAGGATTATACCACCCTCGCGGGGGAATTACAACCCTTCGACTTGGAAAAATTAAAGATTTGACATGCGTGACGCACGCCGAAGATTCGCACGTCTGCAAAACTGCTTTTGCAAAAATGCGAAAAGGACGTGCCCTTGGACGGGCGTTTCACGGTATTTTACCCCAAATTCACAACGCCCTTGCCGTTTGGCACGGGATCTGCTACGTTGCCTACGCACAACTGGCACAGTGTCGGTTGATAAAAACTAACAAAAAAGGAGCACAACCATGAAGAAGATGAAGAAGGGTTTTACCCTCGTAGAAATCATGATCGTGGTCGCCATCATCGCCATCTTGGCCGCTGTCGCGATCCCGAATTTCGTTAAGTACCGTAAGAGTTCGCAGGCCACTGCGTGTGTCTCAAACTTGAAGCAGATACAAGCGGCTTATGAGCAGTCGAGCCTCGCTGGTACCAAGCCGACCACAGTTTCGGAACTTGTTGGTAAGGATAAGTACATTAAGACCGATCTGTATTGCCCCTCCGACTCATCAAAGGTGAATGATGCTGCCTATTCGGTTGGTGGCGATGACGAAAATCCGAAGTGTACGGCACTTGGTGAAGATGCTGACTACCCGCACGCACTCCCTGCGGTCAAGGAATAAATGCAGTTTTAGGGAAACTGGAATAATTGAAGCACGGGCCTCAGCATTCGCTGGGGTCTTGTGTTTTTTGCCGTCCTGTATGCGCATGATTCCGTCAAGCGATGCGGGATAGTCGGTCGGAATGTGCGTTTTTTCAACATTCCGACCGACTATCCGTTGCCGTCCCACGGTCGCGTCAGTTTATGGTATAATTGTAGCCGTGCTTTACGCGCTTAGAAAATTGATCGCCTTCGTGTTCCTCGGCGGGATGTTCTGGTTCATCTATCAGGACCTGGACAACCTTGACCAGCCGTGGTTCATGCACGCACTTGGCTTGATCACAATCGCCTTTGCCTTCTTCTGGCTGCTGATCCCGATGGTCGTCGTGAAACTACGCATTCATCGTCGGCTCAATCTGAACAGGGAACGGTACGAGAAGTGGCTCGCAGATGGTGGCGTTGCGACGATTCGTCCGCGACCGGTGCGGAAGGTCCGGCTGAATCCCGTCGATCCCGACGAGCAGGCTTTCTTCCACGAGAAGGGTACGCTCTATGTTGATGCGGCGCGCGCGGGGCGCGCGCCCTACCAGGTTTGGCAACCGTCAGGCGACGACGGTAGGGCGCGCGCCCCGCGCGCGCCGAGCGACGTGGCCTTTCCGGGGTGTCGTCGCGACTTCCACGTGTACCAGCGCACGCACTGTTACGTGACGAATCGCCGTATCGTTTTTGAGGGGAAAGATCTTCAAATCTCCATTCCCTTTAGTGAACTCAAGAATTTCTCCGTGGCACCCGGCGGCATCGTCTTTGAGGTGTCCGGCCCCACGCTTTTGTTCACTTTCCAGAACCCGCTTGTCGCGGCAGATGTTCTTGAACACGCCAGGGTCTAACCAAAATGTTTGTTGGTGCTTGAAAGCGCATGTGTGATATGCTATACTCGTAGGGTTTCAAAACCACACAAAAACGCCTTTCGTGTGGTTTGCAAACCCTATAAGGAGGTTCCGGATGGATGACGGGACAATTGAGATGATGTACGACACGTCTGCGGAGCGCATCCGCGAGACGGACTGCACCTTTCATCGTTTCCTGTATTCACAGATAGACTGGTCGGTGCGCGTTCTTGCATTGAGTGGTCCGCGTGGTGTCGGCAAGACGACAATGTTGCTTCAGCACCTTAAGGAGAACCCTGAAGAGGCGCAAGGCGGACTTTATGTCTCAATGGACAACCTCTGGGTAGATGCCAAGGAGTTCTATGAACTTGTCCGCTACCATGTTCAACACGGCGGCACGAGTGTTTTCATTGACGAGATACATTACCTTGCTGACTGGCAGAGACTTGTCAAGAACCTATACGATAACTTCAAGGAACTTCGCATTGCCTATACGGGGTCGTCTATTCTCAGACTTGCGGAAGGCAAAGGCGATCTCTCAAGGCGTCAAGTTGAGTACGTGTTGCCCGGAATGTCGTTTCGAGAGTATCTAAACCTTGAGGGGATTGGCGATTTCAAGCCAATTGGCTTTTCCGATCTGCTCGTCAATCACGTCCAGTACGCAGAATCAATCACCAGGGGATTGAAAATCCTCCCTTTCTTTGAACAGTATCTGCGCATTGGGTACTATCCGTTCTACAGAGAGGACCGCGTCCATTTTGGACAGCGGCTCCTTCAGGTGGTCAACCAGGTACTCGATGTCGACTTGCCCAAAGTGGAGGACGTCACTCCGGAAACTGTACGCAAGGCTCGCCGGATGTTGTCCATATTGGCAGCCTCTACTCCGCAGACGCCTAACATCACGGAACTTTGCCGCAATCTTGGAATGGATCGCAAGCAGGGTCTGAAGGTCCTCCATGCCATGCGTCGTGCCGGACTTCTGGGCTTGCTGGCGGAAGACGCAGATGCGTTGAAGCATCTTGGCTCGCCGAACAAGATATACTGCGACAATTCAAATCTCATGTATGTTCTGAGCAGCCAGCCGGACAAGGGGACTCTGCGCGAAACATTCTTCAACAACCAAATCCAGGTTGTGGGGGAGGCTTCCTACCCCAAGCGCGGCGATTTCCTCGTCGACGGCAAGTTCCTTTTTGAGGTTGGCGGCCCACGCAAGTCCTTTGAGCAAATCAAAGACGAGCCATGCTCCTTCCTTGCCGTTGACGGCATCGAGGTTGGCCGATCCTCGCGTATCCCGCTTTGGCTTTTTGGTTTTCTTTATTAGCTCAGAAGAATGTGCTATACTTGTCTCGCGATGGAAAAAAAGGTTTTTGAGTTGGATGGCGTGAGCCGGTCGTTCGGTTCGCTCAAGGCCGTCGATAACCTCACCCTCTCGCTCGGCAGGGGTGAGGTGACGGGATTCCTCGGTACGAACGGCGCGGGGAAGACCACGACCATCAAGATGCTGATCGGCCTCATCCGCCCCACTGTCGGCACGGTGCGCCTGTTCGGGGGGGATCCGACCGTGGCCTCTACGCGCTCCCGTATCGGCTACATGCCGGAAATGGCATATTACTACCCCTATCTCAATGTACGCGAGCTGTTGTCTTTCTACGGTGGCGTGTGCGGTATGGACAAGCAGGCCATCCGCGCGCGCACGGACGAACTTTTGGAGGCGGTTGAACTCGTTGAGGCGGCGAAGCGTCCGCTCAAGACCTACTCCAAAGGCATGCTTCAACGGGCGGGTATCGCACAGGCCCTGCTGAACGACCCCGACCTGCTGATTCTCGACGAGCCGTTTACGGGCCTCGACCCGCTCGCGCGCATCCATTTCCGCAAATTGCTGATGAAGTTGCGCGATCAAGGCAAGTCGATTTTCTTCTCCTCGCACGAGCTGGGCGAAACGGAACTTTTGTGCGACAATGTGGCGATTATGAAGAAGGGGCGGTGCATCTATCATGGCCCTGTGGACCGCCTCGCCGGAGACGGCGGCGGCAACTTGGAGCGCCTATTCCTCGAAGTCCTTGAGAAGGGAGGCGTGGAATGAAAGGTCGCATGAGGCGAATCGGGGCGCTCGTGAAGCTGTCCCTGCTCGAACTGTGGCGTCGCAACGACATGTTCGCCCTCCTCGTTCTGTCCCTTGTGTTGCTCGTGCCACTTTCCATGGCACGTCCATTCGGGGCCACTGGCGCTACGCGCTATTTCGACGAGGCGGCGCTCCTGCTCGTGTGGGGGTACTCGCTCTTTATTTCTCTTGGCATTGGCGGACGTCTCTTTACCAGTGAATTTGCGAATCGAACCGTGTATCCGCTCCTGGCGAAGCCCGTCTCGCGCGGCGAGTTGCTTGTGGGAAAGTATTTAGGTGCCGTGGTGGCCTCCTGGTCGGCCCTTGCGTTCTTCTATGCCCTATGGGCGATCTCGTCCGTCTTGCGCGGTGGGGAGTGCCTGACGATTTGCTTCTTCCAGGCGTTCGTGTTGCACGCCCTGTTCATGGTGCTTGCGGTGGCAGCGGCTGTGGCGGGGTCGTTCCTCTTGACGCCATCCGCGAGCACGACTCTTTTGGCAATCTTCTTCCCGGCCATGTTCTTCTTCGGAAGGCGTCTGCCTGACTACGCCGAGAACGTCTCGGGGGCATTGAGCTGGCTTTTAAAGGTCTTCTACTGGGTGGCGCCGCATGCGGAGTTCTTCGACATGCGTCAGCGACTCGTGCATGGCTGGGGCCGTGTGGAGGTGGGCGTCTTCTTGGCGGTGGTTGGCTACAGCATCGTCTATTCGGCGGTTCTGCTGCTCGCCGCCCGTTTCCTCTTTAACCGTAAACGCTTATGAACCTAAAAACGACAGACGAACTTCCTACTCTTTTTTAGCCACAAAGAACACAAAGAGCACAAAGCTTTTCTGTCCTTTGTGAACTTTGTGTTCTTTGTGGCAAAATCAACCGAGGAATTTAGGATGAGAAAACTGTTTCCATACGGTATGGTGGTAGCCCTAGCGATTCTCGTGGGGCTGCTCGTGCGGACGGCGCCCGCCCGGATGCCGCAGGGCCTTGATGGCGGCGACATCCTCACCGTGTTGCTGGGCGACGCCAAGAAGGATATTTCAGGCGCGATGGTGCATGAGGCGGATAGTTACTTCCACGGGGGCGTGGACATGGATTGCCACCATTTGCACGACCATGGGCACGAATGCAATCATCAGCACGAGCATGGACATAAATGCGACCACGAACATGAGCATGGCCATGACCACGATTCGGCCGCGCAGGAGCGCGGCCCTCCCCCGTTAGGTTTTGACCCCTGGTGCTGGATCAACTCGCACATTCGCGCCCCAGAGATCGACCGTCATCTTGAAGGCGGCAAGGCCGTGGAAATGATGCCGTGGTTCTGGGTGGCCATCAAGGCCGATCCGCACAATGTCGAGGCGTGGAGTGCGGCGTGGTACACGGCTTCGCATCTCATGAAGGACGAGGCGTTGGCGCTGCAGATCGCAACTGAAGGGCAGCGACTCAATCCGGAGTCATTGGAAATGGCCTGTGTGCTGGGGCGCGCCTATCGGGCGGAGACCACGCGTAATCAGGAGAAGTCAGAGGCCATCTTCCATCAGGTACTTGAACTTGCCCATGGGAAAAAAGAATTGGAAGATGGGGACGCACTTCCGCTTTGCAGTGCATTGGGGTATCTGGCCGATTCGGCAAAACTCCGAAACGATACGAAGGAACTTACTGTCTTGCTGAACGTCGCCCGTCGATTTGTGCCGAGCTACCCGATCATTCGTACCATTGAGCGCATGCTGGAAAAGTGACCGAACCACGAACCGCGAATCACGAATCACGAACCACGAATCACGAATCACGAACCACGAATCACGCCCCCTCGTCCCAACTCGCCTTGGGCGGGGCCTTGTCGCGCCATTCCTGGAGGGAGATCATGTTGCCGGCCTTGGCGTTGTTGGCCAAATAGGCTTCCGCCACATACTCGCGCTTTTCCTTCATCTGCGCGAGGAGGCTGCGGATTTCCACGGCGGCGTCATAGCAAATGTCAAGGACCTGCTTCTGCAAATCAGGGTCTGTCCCCGGCATCTTGAGCAGTTCAATGCTGCTGAGAAGCACCTGCGCAGGCTGCCCCAAGGCGTGGCAGAACCCCGCGAGGGACTCCATCACGACCTTTGACCGCTCGATCTGCACCTCGGCCAAGGCGAGGCGGCTCGCCATCTCTTCTCTTGACTCTTCTCCCATAAATAGAATAACAGCACAATCTGTACCAACGGGACATTGACGCATGGCACGATTTTTGCTACACTTTGCCTTGAATGAAACTGCAACTGACAAAGACGAAGACGATTACCATCGGCGAAGGGCGGCGAACCCTGTCGGATGTCACGGGTGTTGTCCTGAACACGGACGATGCGCGTGGTTGCCCTGCCGTACGTCTTGTTCGTAGGAAAAGCGGTTGGAGTGTTGCGGCGGCAGGGTTTGTACCCTCGCCTGTGGATGCTTTGCCGGAATCATGGGATGAAGCCAATAAGGCTCAGACACCTTGGTCACTGCCTGCGGCGTTCCAAGCGCCGAACGCGGCTCTGGCGGTTCTATCGCCGAACATGTTCACGCGCCAGACAACGCCGGACGTACTGACGGCCGATCTCGTGCAGACCGCCCCCAAGGTGTCCGCCACTCCGCCGCCGCGCAAGCTTGGCGTGCGGCGTTTGGAGAAGAAGCCGGCGGCTCCTGTGGCAAAGTCGGCGGAGGGGGCCGCAGACAAGGGGCTTGACGCGAAGCCGGGCGTCCCGACGCAGGCGAGTGGGGTGCGCTTTGTGACGCAGCCACTGGCGGAGAAGCCTTTTGTGATTCAGGCCGGCATGCCGGAGTACCAAGTGATTTGGCTGTCGCGTCTGTTGCCTGAAGGGCGGCGTCCTACGGCGGCGTCCATCCAGACGCTCCCCTCGGCGTTGTTGGCGTCGATCTGCGAGCAACCTGCGTTCAACGCGGCGGGCGGCACGGCGTTTGCCATCTACGTGATGCGGAACTCAGTCTATCTCGCGGGCTACAAGGACGGGCAGTTGATTCTGTTTCGGTCTTGCCCTGGCGTGGCGGGCTGGGAGATGTTGCGCGAGGGCCTGAAAATGCGTCTGGGACTGGAGGACGAGATGGTGGACGAGATTCTCGACGATGCGCTCATTGACCCGCGCAGCGCGATGGAGCCGTTCGTGCGTCCCGTGTTGCAGCAGGTGGAGATTTCGCTCGATTACCTGCAGAACCGTCACAACCTGCGCATTGACAAGGTGTTTATCATGGGTCTGCCGTCGGGGGCGCGCTACTGGAGCCAGATGGCGGAGGAGGCGTTGCACATGCCGCTGGTCGCCCCGTCTGTGTTCGAGGGGTTGGCGCTGCCGCCGAAGGACCGTGAACTTGCAGCGCTGTCGCCGTCGAAGTCGCAGGCGTTCCTTGCGGCGCTCGGCGCCGCACGCGCAGCCATGGAGGAACAGGCATGAAGGCGCCGAATCTCCATCTGAACCTTTTGCACGCGAGCGAACGCCAGTCGTCCTCTCCCGTGCGTCTGCGCGTGATGTTGCCGATTTTTGCTTTGCTCGCATGCCTGGGGTGTCTCGTGTGGTGGGGCGTCCTCGCGTGCCAGTTGATCCTTGTCAAGTCGCAGACGGCGTCTATCCAGCGGGACCTTGACGCCAAAAACGCGGAACATGGCGACATCCTGCAGCAGATGGATGCGACACGCAACGCGCAGGCCGAACTAGACCAGCTGACAATGTTCGCCCACGGGCGCCGGACGTACGGCACCCTCTTCAAGAATTTGGCTGATGTCGTGCCGGAGGAACTGCAGCTGTTGTCGTTGGAGATTCCCGAACCTTCGGTGCAGAACCTGCTGCCGCCCGGCGCCAAGCCGGGACCGAAGGTAAAACCCCTGCTGGGACCGACGGGGACGGTCGAGAACGTGTCGTTGCGCATTGTTGGCCGTGCGCCGAAGGACAAGTCGGTGGAAGTGCTGATGCAGGCGCTCGAGGGAGATTTTTTCACGAACGTGCTTGTTATCGCCAAGGGCGTACCACCCGATCAAGCCAGTCCGAGAATCCATTCGTTCCACCAAGATGCGACTTCGGATCATGGTGGTGCGCGTTTGCTAGCGTTTGACATCGAGTATCGCTGCGCGGAGAGGAGGTTTGAGAAATGAGGGCGGTCAACTTCCAGGATCCCGCTGCGCAGATGAAACGCGCGATGTTCCAGGCCGTGGCCATCGGCGTCGTGGCCGTGGTGTTGTACATGTTCTGCGTTGAGCCGAGTCAGACCGCGCTTCAGAAAGCCAAGACGGACCTGGTCGGTCTTCAGGACAAGCAGGCCCAGATGGTTCGTAACTTGAAGGGGGCGGGTCTAGTGAAGGAAAGGCTTGCGACGATTAAGTCACAAAGACAGGATTACTTGAACGGGCTGCTCCATCCGATGCTTGAATCCTACGCCATGCGCGCGAAGTCCCTGCTGGACCCTCTCGCCGAGGACGTGGGACTTTCTGTTAGCGACTATGCGGAGCTTCCCGTACGCCGTCTGCCCTTGCCGAAGCCCCAGTCGCCCCAGCTCTACGCGCGCAAACCCATTCGCCTGACCTGCACGGGCTCCTACGCGACGATTGTTTCGTTCATCATGCGCGTGGAGCAGAAGTTGCCGCTCGTTTCGCTTGAAGCATTCTCGCTGAAGACGCAGAAGGATCCCGACAACCAGGCAGCGACGATTGTGCTTGAATGGCCGATCAAGGGCGAGAACACCGCCGTCGCCGCGAAAGGGGGCGTGAAGAAATGAGACGTCTGCTGTTAGGAATCGTGTTGTGTGTCCGCGCAGCGGCATTCGCCGCCAATGGGGTGTCCACCAACGGCGTGCGCAATCCCTTCTGGCCGATGGGCTACGAGGGGGCGCGCGAGACGATCTCCCCGAACGTTCGCGAGAAGCCGAAGAAAGCCGAGCCCAAGAAGGCGCCGCCGGCACTGACGGTCGCCGAGCGGAAGAAGCAAGAGGCCGAGAAGGCCGCCGCCGAGAAGGCGGCGAAGGAGGCCGCCGAGAAGGCGGCACGGGAGAAAGCGGCGAAGGAGGCCGCCGAGCGCGCCGAGGCCGAACGGAAGAAGCGCGAGATCACGGGAGCCCACTGGGACGCCGCACGGGCGGCCCTGAAGTTCGGCGGGCGCGTGAAATTGCGCGAGGGCGACGAACACGCAAACTCGAGCGTGGTCATCAACGGCAAGGTCTACGCGGACGGCGACCTGATTTCAATCACCCACGACTCCCGCCGGTTCACTTGGCGCGTCGAGGGTCTTTCCGACAAGAGCAAGCTGAGACTCGTGCGCATCCGCGCGAAGTACATTGAAAAGCCCGGCGAGGCCGGCAGGAAATCTGACAAAGGAGCGAACCCATGAAACTGAAATTCAACGCAATTCTCGTGCTTGCCGCGCTGTGCGGCGCCGCCTTCGCCGCCGATGCGGTGAAAGACGAGCCGAAGCCCGCGGCCCCGGCGGAGAAGGCGAAGGCATCGAAGCCCGCCGCCCTCGTCGTCGCGTCCGAGACGGATGAGATAGACCTCGACAAGCTCGACGATTCCGCCGACGCCGCACGGAAGGCCCCGACCGTAACGATGGCGTCGCCTGGACAGACGAACGCGCTGGCGCAGGCATCTACATCGACGAACACCTCCGAACAGGTCGCCATCCCCATCATGTCCACCGGCCTTGTGGACATCGACTGCGATGATGCGACGCTTGCGGACATCCTCCGCCAGTTCCGTAAGACGACGGGGGCGAACATCATCTCTTCCGATTCCTCAAATCTTCAGCAACGTGTTTCGGTTTCGCTCAAGCATGTGCCGTGGCTGGATGCCTTGCAGGCCATTCTGAACACGAAGAAGTTTCGCCTTGAGCCGCGCGGCGACATTTATTTCGTGAGCGAGGACAAGCAGATCGAGCCCGTCTTCACGAAGACGTTCGCGCTGAACCACGCCTCGTCGAAGGAGCTGGCCGAACTGTTCAACACCACGCTGGGCACAAGTGGCGCGAAGGATCCCAAGACGGGTAAGCCGCAGGTCCGGCAGATTGCCACGGCATTTGAGGGCGCGAACGTGGTGGTGGTGACGGCGTCGGAAAAGATCCTGTCCGACTGCGAGCAGATCATTCGCTCTGTCGACAAGTCCATCCCCCAGATCTACATCGAGGCGCGCTTCATCGAGGTATCGAACGAGGCGATGCACAAGCTCGGCATGCAGTGGAACCAGCTGGAAAGCTGGGGTGCGACCGTCAAGAACCTCGAAGGCGGCTGGTCGTACAACAATGGACGCGTGGGCAGCTATGGAACGCGCGTGGCGAGCAGCCAGTCTACGGCTGCCTCATCCGTGGACGGGGAAGGAAAGACCACGGGCAATTCATCGCAGAACCAGACAATCGAGGCGATCACCCCAACGGGCGTGGGAAATGGTAATTCGGGTTCGTCGTTCAACCGCAGCGCGGAGGACATGGCCTGGCGCAATGCGCGCGGCTTCTCCGGGCAGCTCTCGGTGGACGACTTCCGCCTGGCCCTGAGCGCGTTTGAACAGATGGACGATGTGAAGGTGTTCTCGAACCCGAAGATCATCGTCTCCAACGGCAAGGAGGCGCTTGTGGACATGACCACGAAGTTCCCAAACGTGCGCGTGCAGGCTACGCGCAACACGTCGAATGGATCCGACTCCCTCGACATCTCCACCCAGCTTGAGGTGATCCCCGGTGAGGACAAGCTGATGTTCGCGAAAGAGGTATTCTTCAGTTGGGGCATCACGCTGTCCGTCAAGCCGCGCATCTCACCCGACGGCCTCATCAACGTGGAGATCGTTCCCACGATCAGCCAGCTTGATACCGACGTTTCCTCCACCGGCTTCTATCAGGTGAGCGGCGGCGACTCGTCCGCCTACTCCTCCTACCCCGTCATTCAGGTTAAGCGCCTGACGACCGACTTCACGATGAAGGACGGTGCGACGGCCGTGATCGGCGGCCTGTCGAAGACGACCGAAGAGGATATTGACTCTGGCATTCCCTATCTGCGGAAGATCCCGTGGATTGGTCCGAAGATCTTCGGCTGGAAGAGCCGCGGGAAGGTGCAGAAGGAAATCATCGTGTGCGTGACGCTCGGCATGGCCGATCCGGCCGACCTTCCGGCAGATGTGGGTCTGCCGAAGAACGCGATCGTCGGCCGCGAGTACGTCACAGGCCGCAAGTTCGAGCCAGGCGACCGCGTCGGAGGCCTGGCCGACGTGATGTCACTCGATATGCGTCCAATCGAGGAGAAACAGTCGGATAATTCGCGCGGTTCCGGTACCGTGACGATTACGCCTGTGGTCGAATCGGGAAAGTGAGAAGATCATGGGGGCCGGTAGATGAGTGAAGTCCCAGGTTTCGACTATGGTGCCATTCTGCAGGCGAGTCCCGTCGTGCTGGGCATGACAGAGGATTCGCCGGCTGCCGTCTTTTCGCGCTTGTTCGACGCGCTGGTTGCGGCGGGTCGCCTGCCGGGCGATTTGCGCGAGACGGCGCGGGCCGCTGTCAATGCCCGCGAACAGGCTGGTTGTACGGCGCTCGCCAACGGCATCGCGATTCCGCATGGCTACATGGACGAATTGGAGAGCCCCGTTGTCGCCATCGGCGTGCATGCCCGTGGTGTGGACTGCTCCTCCATCGACGGGCAACCCTCGCGTATCTTCATCCTCCTCCTGAACAAACGGGACTCGCGTGACCACATCCGCTTCTTGGCGGCCGTCAACCGCCGTCTGATCATCCCTGAGGTCCGCGTCGGCATCCTCGTGGCCCAGTCGCGTGACGAAGTCCTGCGTCTCCTCGCCAGCTGATGTCGGGCGTGTGAGAACTTCTCATTTCGTGCTCACAACTTATCGGTTTTTCTCATTGCCCCCTTGGGTGATGGGTGGTAGAATTCTTCCGTCCAACGGATAAGGAGATACAGAAATGAACCGCAAAATCGAACTGAGCCCCGTCCAGGGCTACAACAATGTCTTTGATGTCGGCGAATATGGCATGAAGCTGACGAAGTTCGGTCTGATCAAACTCGCGAACGGCACGTCCTACGCGGGTGAGACGGGTGAGACCGAGGTCGCGCTCGTCCTCATGGGCGGCAACTTCGCGGCGAAGGGCGACGGTTGGTCGTTCGAGGTGGCCAACGGACGCAAGAATCCCTTCACGGGCAAACCCCACTGCCTCTATCTGCCGCGCCATACGGCCTACACGCTCACCGCGCTCTCCGACGTGGAACTGGCCTACAACGCCTCGCCAGCCACGCGCGACACGGCGAAGCCCACGCTGATCCGCCCAGAGGATACGCGCCACATCTCGCTCGGCAAGGACAACTGGACCCGCACCTCCGAGATCATCCTCGACGAGAAGTTCGACTCCGAACACTTCTACATTGGCGAGGGCATGATCCCGAGCGGCAACTGGAGCGGCTATCCCTCCCACCGCCACGACGTGAACAACCCGCCGGCCGAGCTGGACATGGAGGAGACCTACTTCTACCTCTTTGATCCGCCGCAGGGTTTCGGCTTCCAGCGTGTCTATGCCTCTGATGGCAGCTGGGATGAGGCGTATCCCGTGAAGGCGTACGACACCGTCGCCATTGCCGAGGGCTACCACCCGCTCGTGGGCGCGCCGGGTTACCAGATGTACTACCTCTGGACGATGGCCGGTTCGCAGGGCCGCGGCCTCA
>JAEEGL012407170.1_pt1 | contig 16904 bp, 23 predicted proteins | sample 9134231 | NCBI WGS metagenome assembly JAEEGL01 (sample SAMN16246548, study PRJNA631951) | gut metagenome | biome: gut microbiome; feature: rumen; material: fiber-attached | host: Bos | place: Iran: Karaj | collected 2018-10
ATAAGTCTTCTGTATGTCGATTGTGGGTTGTTCCATTTTATTTGCAAAGTAAATCCATTAAAAAGGGGCGAAGCGGAATACCCGCCCGCCCCTCGGTTTTCGTACTCACAGATACCCTTATGCGGTCTTCTTGAGGAAGATAACATCGGGGTTGGCGCCGTCGGATTCGATGGTTCCGTTGAAGTCGATGGCTGCAACACCCTTGGCATCGCTGTCGAGCTTGAGGCTGGCGAACAGTGCGGTGTTGTTCAGGATCATGAGGCGGTTCTTGGCCTTGTTCATGATGATCCACGTTCCTTCAACCTTCTTATCCTTGAGGATGAGGGCGAGGCCGGAGTAATTCACAGAGTCAACGCTACCGCTGATATTGTTCACTGCGTCTGCGCCGAAGGCCATCTTCAAAATGTCCTCATGGACGCTCGGAACACGGAAGCTCAGGCTGATCTCGCCTGCCTCGGAGTCAGATACCCAGTCACCAGTCAGACCGATGACCTTGTAGTGCTCGACGGTTGCCTCTGACTGCTCGAAGTTCAGGGTGTCTACCTTACAGGGGACATCAAGCTCAGGAGTCAGAGCGGAAAAGGTCTTTGCTCCGTCGCTTTCCGTGATCGTGAGAGGACTGCTCAGGTAGAGCAGACTGGAAGGGCCGTTAAAGACCTCTTTCAACTGAGATTTTGTCTTCATACTCATAATCGTCGAAATTTAAAAGTTAATACTGTTAATTCAAACCATTGTTGTGAACTTAGCTTGTATGCGGGTATAGTGGTAGCCGTTGCCGTCGCTTGAGGCGGGAATGACCGTTCGGGGATAGTCTATCTTGAATGAATTTTCACGGACTATGGGAAACAGGTCGAAAAGTGATTGCCTCAGTTGCTTCATGGCGGGCTGGTTGAACTCCTTCGGACTCTTATTCGTCTTACGGTCTGCAACGAAGATCTCAAAGACTACGGTGACATCAAACCACCAGTCATCATCCTCGCCCATCGTCTTGTTGACAGTAGAGTATGGCAGTGAGACAACGATGAACTCCGTCAGCTTTGGATCGGTAGCGTTAGGACGCTCCTGCAGGAAAGTGTTCTCGCAGACCTTCCTTGCTTCCATATCCATTGCTTCAAGTATATCCTCTGGAGTAATCATAGCCGTCAAAAATTCAATTCTGAAATGTCACCGCCTCTCGATGCAAGTTCATCACGTAACTGACTCAGAACGTTCACCTTACCCTTCGTCTCGAGGTATTTGGCATAGTCTACGATAGAGACAATGCGATAGGAAAATCCCTTTTTCCTCGGAGGGTTTCTGTTGAGCCATTTAAGCACTTCCACGTCGGCCCAGATATTCTTGTTACCTACCCAGTCTGTCTTGGGCAGCGGCTCCAGGAGAATGTTGCCGTTATAAGTGAATGGCTCTGCGAACACATCGCCTTTCTTCAAGGTGGCCCTCACAGGACGCTTGCCGGTGATCTCTATGCTGCCGTGAGCTTCAAGACACTTGCCGTCCTTGTAAAGAGCAACACCAAGAGAGTTGACGAGGTTACCAGTCAGGGAACGGAATCCGCTCAGTTCTTGGAAGGCCAGCTCCAGCAGTCCGTCAAGGTTTTCGCGAAGCTTCACCTCGGCTTTCTGCTCTGCACGTTTCTTCACGCCAGCGAAGACGTGCTTGAAATGGATCTTTCCACTACTGGCCATCTATACCCTCATCGTTAAGATTTCTGTTGTGCTCACCGTAGATTACGCTACGGTTGTTGTCTGGCTCGAAGTCCTTGACTTCCCATTCCTCTTTGATATTGCCTTTAACGACCTTCACTATATCACCTGACATCGGGATCTTCTCGCCCCATTCGTCAAAGCGGACTGGGATGGATGCCTTACGCTTGTTGGTGTCAACTTTCCTGTCACCAGTCGTTGTCGTTTCAGTATAACTGCGGCCGACACCCTCATAGATGATTTCCTCTGTTGCAGATCCTTGGGCGAATCTGTCAGGGTACGTCATCCGCACAATACGTATTGTGTGAGGGTATCTCGGATTATCGACCTTATTCTTCCTCATAGCACATCTACAATGTGTGGAAGCGGGATCCCTGCCTCGTCGTAGTCGCAGGGTGTTATCCCGAAGCTCTCTATAGCAACGCTGACAGAGTCATCGTAATCGAACTCTTCATCATACTTTTCGTAGATCGCCTTTGCATACTTGAGCATTCGGTCTTTGTCATCATCCGATAGTGTATAGCCGCCCTCGGAATGGCTCCAGCCATTATCAGAGTCCGAAGTGGAATTGATCTTGCTCGGTCCCATGCAGATCCATACGTAGATGTCTGCTTTCAGAAGTTCCTTGTCTTTCTTCTCAAGTTCCTCGTAAGGCTTTGAAGCCTCTATCTTACGCTCACCGAGAACATCGTCAACTCCCTCCTGTGGGATGGCAAAGTTCACACAGCCGAAGACATAATCCTCAGCCGTGCGAACGTTTTTTTCAGATCCACTTGGCATAGCACAAACAGATTAAGATTTCACGTAGTACGTCTTGTTTTCAACAGGAGCAGTGTCCTGAGTCAGAGTGTACACGTCACCGCTCTTCTCGTACCAGCCTTGCTCGGCAGGATTCTTGCCTGTGGTGTCATCTACTGGAGTGTAGGTTGCCACAATTTCCTGCTGACCGTCGTCGCCTTGCTGCTCCTGAGAATCGGTCTCGACCTCCATGATGTTGAGGTAGTAGAACCAGCGGGTCTGGTTGGGAACACACAGAACCTGAGCCTCAGACTTGGTCTTGATGGTCATGTGCTCGCCGTCGAGAATCTCACGGATCAGCGTACGGCCACCGTCGAACAGGGCAGAACGGGTGTTGCCGCTGTCGATCCAGACATGCTTACCAGCCTGCACGTCACCGATGTCACCATCAGGAACGTAAACCAGAACACCCTCCTTGAAAGCCTGGATATTGTGATAAGCGGCCTTCTTGGTCTTCGGGTGCATGAACTCAACGGAACCTACGCTGTCAATGACCTCGATACGTCCGAGTTTGTTCTGGATATAACGCCAGATGAGATCATCATCCTGAGTGTACGACCATGCAAGGCGCACGGAGTCGCGGGTGATGTCAGGACGCATGGCAACGGCAAACAGCTCACGCCAGTACTCCATGGCCAACAGATCCTTCTTGGTTTTCTTCGAGCACTCCCAGTGTCCGGCAGGCATGAAGTCGTTCTCTTCGGCATCGTCCATGATCTTCTTGGCGATGTTGATTGGGTTAATGGTTTTGCCTACGGCCTCGTTCTGAACGATGGAGCCATCCTTCTTCTTGGTGAACCAGACAGAAGTGGTGATGTTCTTCAAAGGAACACCAAAGTCGATCTCCAGAGGCAGACCGTAAGGATTGTTCTCAGAGTTGATGATCAGCTTACCCTGATTACCAACGATCTGATGACGCTGGAACTGGACGGTGTTGAAGTTACCACCGATCAGAGAATCCGTAGCGGTGAAGAACAGGTCCATCACTGCGTCGATAATATCCTGACGCATGCCACCGAGCTCGTCAATGAGCATCATCTTGTCACGGATCTTCTTGCGGTCAAGATAAACCTCGTGCTTGAAGATGGGAAGCTCACCGCTCTTGAGCATGAGACCATCAGTACTCTTGGTAGGACCATCAGAATCGTAGTCCACGTAAGCAGCCATCGTGTAGGGACGGATGGTGGCCTCGATCTGTTCGTAGGTCGGATGGAGCGTGATGTCGGGATTGAGAGGGAAGCCCATCTGAGCGTATGTCTTCTCAGCGTTCCACTTCTCAGCGAGCATGTCCTGCAGATAGAGGTCAAGACTGGCTACGCCATTCTCAACATAACCCATCGAAGCAAGGCCAGCTCCAATAAAATCGTAAAATTGTGCGTCTCGTATCATAATTGTAATTTTTAATAGTTCAACAATTAATCCTCAATGCCGAAAGCGGCCCTTGAGTCAGCGCGAAGACGCTCGAATCGTATCATCGGCAGCTGTGCCTCCACGCTTGCGGGAACATCAGTTGCGTCACCCCAGAGTTTGCCTGCAATGACGATTCCGACAGAAGCAAAAATGCAGTTGCTCGGAACACGAACGTCATGGCGGGTCAGACCGTTCACGGTTGCAAGCTTTTCAGCACTGTCAGTACCGTGAATAACTTCGGCGAAATCGCTTTCGTTATCATAGTGTACCATCGTGCCAGCGGGCAGAACGTCACCCTCATGCAAACCGGCTTGCTCCAGATTGATCTTGCGACCAAAATGGATCATCTTGTCAACATCAATCCAGCACTCGTTGTGGCCGTAAGCCTCACCGCGAGAGCCGCCCATTGTGTTGTCAGTACCTCTTGTATAACCAGGTTTCATAATCGTGTAATAAAAATGTTATCCTGAAAACTTGATTGCCGTGATACCGTCACGGCTCGTCACACTTACGAAGATTATTTCTTCTCTTCTTCGACCTTCGGGAGTTTGCCACGGGCACGGAGCTTGGCCTTATAGGCTTCACGCTTGGCAAGAGCGGCTTTGTCAGTAGCGTCACCGCCAGGCTGCTGCTTGTGCGGCTTCTCGTACTTGATGCCTGCCTTTTTCAGTTCCTCGAAATAGTCTTTCTCGGCTTCTTCGGCAAGCTTCGCCACGTCGTGCGTCTCGCCCTCGTTGAGAGTGGGGAGCTTCATGCGGCCAAAAATCTGATCGGCAAAGTAATTCTTCACGTCGATCTTCGACTCCTTGAACTTCGCGTTGAACTTGCTGCGCACCTCGGCAATGATTTTGTCGTCGGCCTCCTTCTGGTCTTTTTGCTTGAGACTCTTTTTCAGTTCGTCGATTTCGTCCCGCATAGCCTTGAGCTTCGGATCGTCATCGTCTTCCTCAACCTTTGTAGGGGTCTTGGGAGGAACTTGTGGCGTAGGATGCTTTTTCTTCCAGTCGTTGATCTGGGTGCCTGCCTCCTTTGCGACGTTGCCGTTCATTCGGAGCAGACGCTGGGCAATCCGTTTGCAACATGCTTCGTCAAAATGAGAATCGTCGGTTACTCCTTCGAGTTCTGCATCCAACTCTGCGTTAATGGTCTCTTCACTGAGCACTGTGATGCGTGATTCGCCATACTGTGCTTCTACTAATGGTCTGAGTGATTCTCTGTCCATGATGTTCTAATTTCTAAGTTAAAATTGATGATTTCAATATTATCCTGAGTGGCGGGAAGCGGACTCGAACCGCTGACCTCAAGGCTATGATCCTCGCGAGCTACCGACTGCTCCATCCCGCGATATTTGCCACCTCGCTCGATGGCACAATGACATATAATCTTAGTTCAAATTTAAAAGATTGGAGGCCCTTCTCAGGGTTTATTTCTGCATAAATATACTAATTTTCTGCAAAAATATGAATAAAAATCGTATAAAACAAATATTTTTGCGTATTTTTGCACAAAAATATGAATATTTATACGTTTTAGGGGCAAATGGAGAAGTTTTCAGGATTAAAAATGCCCGATGGTGAGCCGATTCTGACTCAGGAATATATCAACTCCCTCCAACAGCAGGCAATAGCAAAAAAACTGAGGAATGCTTATGTGCCGCAAGCTGGAGGTCAGGAGAATATGCTCGCTATTGACGTGGATATTCTGATATGCGGAGGAAGCCGTGGAGGATCCAAATCTTTCTCCCTTCTCATGGAAGCACTCAAGGACATTCTCAACCCAGATTTCCATGCTGCCGTGTTCCGAAACAACAAGAAGGCGATGGAGAAACTGATACGAGACTCCCGCAAGCTCTATTCTCAGTTCGGCACCTACAACAAGTCGCAGTCGGATATGACGTGGAACTTCACGGCTGGAGGTACTTTGGGATTCTACTATCATGATGACTCCGACGATGATTTCAAGGAGCGTTTTCAGGGACAGGAATATGCCTATATCGCCATCGACGAGATCACGCATATCTCATACAAGAAGTTCAAATACCTCACTACCTGTAACCGTAATGCCTACGGCATTAGAAACAGATTCTGGGGAACGTGTAACCCTGATCCGCGTTCTTGGGTTAGACAGTTCGTTGACTGGTGGATCGACAAAGACGGATATATTGATCCCGCAAAAGACGGTAAGGTACGCTATTGCTTCATGAAGGGTGAGCGCATCAATCAGATTGTCTGGGGTGACAGCCGACATGAGGTGTACCTCAAATGCAAGGATGATATTGATGAACTCTGGAAGCCTGAGTTTGATGCCCTCGGCCTCGATAAGGAGGAGACGATGGTAATGTCTGTGGCCTTTGTCCGTGCAGACCTCGCACAGAACCCTATGCTGCTCCTTTCTGATCCATCCTATCTGTCGAGACTGGCTCAACAGGACAAAGGCCAAGTTCTACGCGACCTCAAGGCAAACTGGAATGCCTCGGAGGCTGGCGACGATATGATCTCATACGACGAGCTGGAATCGGTGTTCTCGAATCCGGCTCAGTATGGCGACGGCAAGCGACGGTGTACGGCCGATATTGCACTTGAAGGTGGTGATAACCTCGTTATGTATCTCTGGATAGGATGGCATGTGGCTGACTTCTGCTGCATCAACGTAAATTCAAAGACCGCCGTGTCGGTCATCAGAAGGAAACTCAGGGAGTGGGGTGTGGCAGAAGAGGATTTCTGCTATGACTATCAGGGTATCGGACAGCTTGTGAAGGGATTTTTCCCGGAGGCCATACCGTTTAACAACCAGTCCGCTCCTATCGCAGAGGATGATGATGACTACGAGGGCGTGAAGTATCTCTATAAGGATCTCAAATCGCAATGCGCGTACATTATTTATCGTAAGCTCAAGGAAATGGGACTCTCATTCGAGGAGAATCTTCTCGACGCGAAGGTCTCAGGAAACGGCTACGAGGATATTCTATTTAGGGACGTTCTGCAGAAGGAACGTATGTCGCTCAGACGCGATCCTGATACGAAAGACAAGGGCTTCTGTCTCATGCCGAAGAGGAAGTCAAAACTGATTGTAGGACACTCACCTGACTGGTGGGAATCTCTGTATTTCCGTGCTTACTTTGACATTGCCCAGCCCGTTCAGCTCAACATTGAGAATGACTGGATGCTTGGTGCCGAAATGGATATGGATATGATCGAAGACGATGATTTTGAATATGAATTGGATTTTAATTAGTATAGTGTATGACAAAAAGCTTAGATTTTAAGGAAATCCTTGTGCGCAAGCCTATATACAAGGTATTGCCAAGCGACTCAAATCTGAAATTTGAGACGTATCAAGGTGTTGACATGTCGGAGCCTGACGATCCGCTGAAGCTGCAAGTTTATACGCAGTCGCAGATGCTTCGTGAGTATTATCCTTCAGGTCACAATATCAATAACCCGATCCTCTATCCTGACGTGTGGAAGAAGGCACCAGTGCCCGGAAAGCCTGGAAAGGCACGCTATTTCCGTCAGCCTATCACTCGCGTATCTCTGGCCTTCCAGCGTATCATCAAGATCAAGGCAAACGTTCATATCTGCGGTAATGATGCGCAGTTTGAGCTTGCATCACCTGAGAAAGACGAGGCAAAGACGCTGAAAGATACATTGTCCCTGCTTGAGTTCAAGGAGGGCTGGCTCACGATGGGAATGGAAGAGCGTCTGTATGATGCCGTCGATTCCATCCACACCGTATCTGATGCGGCCATCGTCGGTTACTTCGATGATGAAGGGGAACCGCAGGCAAGGGTATTCTCTTTCCTCAACGGCGATAAGCTCTATCCTCATTACGACTCCATCACGGGCAAGATGAAACTTTTCGCCCGCAAGTACCGTGACCTCGACGAAGACGGAAAGAGCACGACGGAATGGGTGGAGGTATGGGATGAGAAGTATCTCTACCGTTACAAGCGCGACATCAACAGCAACGAACTCATTGAGAAGTTCAAGGGCATCTTCGGCCTTGGTGGATTCAAGATGGTTGGTGAGCCGGTAGAACACGGATTCCCGTTCATTCCTGTTGCCTATCATGTGAACACCGAAGGTCCTGTGTGGGCATTCTCTCAGGACACCATTGAGAAATACGAGGAGGCAATGTCTTACTTCTTCGAGAATAACAAGGCATACGCTTTCCCCATCTTCTATGCAAAGGGAAAGGGCGTGAAGATCTCAGGCAGTATGAACGGTGCCGTCAAGGCCGTTGCCATCACGGACCCGAAGGGAGAGGCCGGTTTCCTGAATCAGGCCGATGTCTCTGCATCCTACAACACCTTGCTCACGAAGCTCTACGATCTGATATACGAGCAGTCATTTGCCGTCAAACCGCCTGAATTGAAGTCCGGCGATCTGCCAGGTGTGGCCGTGAAGCTGCTGTTCAGCCCTGCAATAGAGCTGGCCATCGGTGGCGTGTCCCACTATCAGGACTTCCTTGAGCAGTGCGTGCGCATCGTCAAGTTCGGATGGGGATATAAGATCAACAAGGCCGCTACGCTCATGGCACTGCCTATCAAGTCATGGCTTGAGCCGTATATCCACCAGAATGATTCTGAGCTGATGCAGAACCTCCGCATCGGCGTGCAGGATGGGTTTATCTCCAAGCAGACGGCATCAGAGCGTGCATCCAAGTACACTAAGAATGACGAGACTGACCGCATCCTTAAGGAATACAAGCAGAAGCAGGAGCTTGATCTTCTCTACGAAACGAAGAAGAAAAAGGCAGAGGTCGAAGCCGAGATTGAGAAGGAGAAAGCCATTGCAAAGGTCAATCCGAAGCAGGGCAATGTCCGCACGGGAAACGGGCGTAACCGCACCACCGACGAGAACGGCAACCACCCTGGCGAAAACAACTGGGATGAATGGAACAAAAATCACTAAGTCATGGATATAAACGTATCATCGAAACTCAATAAGATAGCCCGTAACTATAAGCTCACTCCAGAGCAGCTGGCCTTTGCAGACCTCGTTACTCAGGGATGGCCCGAAGAGGATGCTTGGGCAGTGGCTATCAGAACTGGCGCAACCACATGGAACCGCAACGCATTGAAGGCCGAGGTGGATAAGCTGCTGGCATCGGAACCTGTGCAGCAACGTATTGCCGAAAACAAGGAGGTGCTGCGGCGATCTCAGATAGAGAAGATCCAACAGGACATGAAAGACAATGCCGATGAACTTCTTGAACTGGCAACGAACAAAGAGAAGAAGCTCATTGAACTGCAGTCGCTTCTCAAAGGACTCAAACCCGGATCCACCGAATACAACAAGGTCAATGACCAGATCATCAATATCTCACGAATGAAGCAGAACGAGGTCAAGACGGATGATAAGACCATACACTATTATCTTCCTGTGTCATACCCGAAGGGCTGTCAGGACTGCCTTTATTCACGTTGTGACCAGTGCAAGTTCAAAAAGGAATCGGAAAAGAAATAACTTCAACGCTATCTTTGTCATATATCAATAGAAGGGGAACCACTCGCGAGAGCAGTTCCCCTTTGTTCGCCAGCCCAAGAGGTCGAGGCCCTTGGGTGACTTGCGGCCCGTCAGCCGCCACAGATCTTTACACCTCAATCTCTTCAAATCTCCACTTGCCACGACCTTTACTGTTGTGGGCATGGATGATATGTTTTATCAGCTTACGCCTCAGAGGATAATCTTGCTGTCTCTTAGTGATAAAGCTTTTGACCTCCAACATCACATACTCAGAAGTCTCGCAGTCGTAATAGAAGAAATCGGGAGTATAACGGGCTTCTTTCTCTTCTACGATTTTCTTTTCAATACGCTTGACCTTCTCAATACCCTTTGCCTTGGTCTTGTAATGCTTATCTATCACCTCCATGTGAGAGAGCTCAGGAATAATAAGAAAATGGGTGTTGCATCTTCGCAACCCTCTTATCAAACCTGCCTCTTCAAGCACACCGAACTTCTCAGCGACAACTTTCTCTGCCTTGGAGTCGAAGCTACCAGTCTTCTGCGCACCAAACTTATTAAAACCTCCGTTCATTTCTTCTTCTTTCTTAGTTCGGTGATAGTCTCTGCAATCTTTCCTAACTGATCCGACAGCATCGGATCATTGCACACAGGGATGAAGTTCGGCATTTCGGTGTCATTCTCGATAGCACAGCAGATAGAATCGATAGTGTCAGTAACCCGTGTGTGGTCCTGAACAATCTCAAGCACTTTATCAGTTACCTTCATCGGTGCCTCCTTTCTTCATGTCAACGATTGCGGCCTTGGCTTCCTCAGCGGCTTTCACCTCTTCGAGAATCTTATCATCCTCGGCTTTCTCCTCTGGAGTCTCTGCCTTCTTTCTCAATGCCGTCTGACGCTCAATAAGACCTTTCAGGGCCTTGCCTTTGTCGGCGTAGTAGGTGCTGTCACCCTGTACCGTGGTGTCCGTCATCCACATGCTAAACAGGTGAGCAAAGTCGGCGATGCTCTCATACTCAGGCTCGCGTTTCTCCTGATCTGCAAGCAGGGCCAGAGGCAGAACACGGTCAATATGCAGATAGACACCCGTGTTACAGCAGAACTCAACACTCCAGATCTGACTGATGGCCTCCACCTTGATATAAGGCAGACCGTTACGTGTCAGCTGTCTCTTCACTTCGGGGTGAATGTCCTTGTCTTCACGAATAGACTTCATCTGCTGCTTCGTCAGCGTCTTCGTGTACTTGAGGACGGTATAGTTCCCCACCTGAATCTTTCTGCCAAAAGGCAGTACCAGAATTTCGTTTTTCTCTTCCATGTTAATCGTCGTTATCTAAGAATGAATCTTTGTCTCTTGTGTATTGTATCTCAAGATTGGCATTACGGATGACAAAGGGCTTGCTGAGCCGGTCAGTGTTGCATCCGTAGATGATATAGCGATAGCCCTCCTTGAAGTGCTTCTTGGCAAAGCCGAACCGTCCCATCGTCTGGCCGAACAGCTGTCTGGACGGCAGATCGACATCGTTGTCAATGCAGAACTGCTCGAGACTCTTATAGAGTTCCTGCGTCGGAATGATGACGGATTCCTCATGCAGGGCACCTGGCTCCTTACGCATCTGATACGAGTTGATCCATGCAAGCACGGGATTCATCTGCAGTTGCGCAAGCAAGATCTGTCTTCTGCTACCCTCCGAAGAAGGAAACACGAACTTTCTCCTTTTAAGCTCACGCGAACCTTTCAGAATCCAGTTGAAGATACCCGGGTATTCGTCAACAAGCTCCCGTGACAAAGAAGGATTCTGTCTGTTCTTTGGTATCGTGACCTCAAAGGTGATGAATTGCAGCCTGCGGATGAAGCCAAGGCTCTGATCATCAGAATATGGCAGTTCGTTCAGGTTGAAGATAAGGAATGGGATATTATAATTCTCCTTCACGTCTTCACCCAGTTTCCTGTCCGTGACGCTCTCGCCAGATACGATCCTCTTGAATACGCCCGTGCGCTTTCTGCCAAACGTCCGTTGGTCGGAGTCCGAAGACCAATTAAAAATAGCATCCCTCAGAAGCCGTCTCGCCCTCATACCTTCGTCACCCGTAGCCGTCAGGTCATCATAGTCAAGGCCAGAGATCCTTTCCTTGCCGAAGATGCCTACGGCGGTATCATAGATCGTACTCTTTCCGTTCGCGCCGGCACCAAGGAGGATAAGGCACAGCTCAATCTTCGAGGCGTTCTTGCCTTCGTATGGGTTATAGACAGTACCACGCTCCATCAGACCCAATCCCAGGAACATTTGAAGAATATCACGGCTGGCCTGATCCGGCAACACCTCGCGAAGGAAGTTCTGCCATTTGTTACATTTGGCCTTTTCCCTGTACTCGTAGGGATGATAGTATGTCACATGATATTCCGGGCTGAATGGGAGGAACCTGTATTCACGCAGATCAAGCACACCGTTCTTGAAGGCTATAAGGTCATGTCTCGGAAGGAGAAGATTATAATAGCGGATGATGTCAATGAAATACTTCTTGCATATCCCTTTGTCACCGATCATCGGCACTATCCTCAGATGCTCAAGCAACAGGTCATAGGCCGTGATGATAAGCTCCTCACGGATGGCAACATAGATCTTATCGTCATAGAGATAGAAACTGCCATCGTAGAATTTGATGTCGCAGTCCTTTGCAAGCATCCTGATCTTTTCGATGAAGTCAAGTTTCAGATTCTGGAACTGCTCGGAGGTCCTGTAACCCCAGCGGCCCTTGAACTTCTCGAAGTTGAAGTCACCGTTGGAGCATTGTCTCAGCAGCCCGCCATAGATCTTATCAATAACTGTACTGTCTCTCATTTCCTAACTAATTTTATATTCTTCACTTTCGTGCAGAATCTCTTTGCAACGCGAACCTTGATAGCCTTCTTTAACTTTCTTGGCAAACGGCTCTTCTTTGTCAACTCTCCGAACAACTTGCACAAGTCTGGTGTAGCAGGAATGTCGAACGATATGCTGTGCGCCTTTGGAAACACGACACCATCATCAATGTATCTGCCCATAGGCGGCTCTATGTGGTCTATACGTTTGACCTCTATCGGATCAAGCGAGATCTGACCAATCGGAAGACCGACGGCACCTACTGACAGCGAGGGTTTGCCCCAATATAACTTTTCACCCATCTTCATATATCTTTTTTGCAGGGGAGGGGAGGCTCGAACTCCCAACCTAACGTGCACGACGTTGCTCTACCAATGTCAGCCTACCGACTTATCGCTACTCCCCGTACCAGTTCATTTCGTTGGCTTTGGCTCATGATATGAAACAGGCTCCCACAACTCTAATCCCGTCAACAGGACAGGCGCGGCAACCGTCTCACAGAATATGATACTCAACACGAGATTGGGGATGCAAAGCTCATACTGTACACCTTCGATGGCATGCTCTTTATCCATCCAACCATAAGGAGTTGCAACAACCGTCGTACCGTCTGATTTCTCAAACGTCTTATTCTCCGCACAACTCGCAAGCAACATCACTGCCAATGCAGCTAAAAATACGATTTTCTTCATTTTGGTAACTCTCCTTTTAATTGTTTAATACGAATGTCCTGAAACTCATATAACTGATCAAAGATACGCTCATTCCTGTTAAAACAAGTATCAAGCCTCTCTTTCATTAACATAATACAGGTGTCCTGATCCAACAAAGTATCATGCTGTATATGAATAATGCGCCCCATTATCACGTTAAACGCGATTGAAACAACCAACAGGGCTACAAATAGCAACTTCTTCATGCTCCTACCAGTTGAAAACTCTCGCCCAGAAACCACGATTGTAAAGACGCTCCACTTCTTCCTTGGCCTCCTGCCAACCAGCCTCCGCAACACCGAGCTTTTTCTTCACACGATCAAGCCCTTCCTCCATCAGTTTGATTGACTGATCCTTCGTGGCATTCCTCTCACGCAGATCCTGATTGTCACTCTCCAAGCGTCTCAGCTCGTTCGCATACTTCTCGTTACAAGCCTTCACGTCTGCAAGATGATCTTTCAGCTCCACCTTCTCCTTGCAGTGCGTATTGATGACTTCATCAAGAAGACGAACCTTTGCCTCCAGCACACGAATCTGAGAGAGTGTAGGATGTACACGCTTCTTCACCACCTTGAACGGCAGCGGCTTACCGTTATACCTCTTGACAACGTACCTCTCCAATCTTTCTGTGTCAAAGTCTTCCGTTGCCGTGATAGTACACGTCTTAGCATCATACACAAGACCGTTGGCACTTAACACCTGAAAGAAGCGATTCTTCTCTCTCGCCGTAGCATGACGCGCATAACGCATATCAGTACCCGCAGGAGCATCCGATTCGCAATAAGGAGCAAGAGCCTTATAGCATACATCACTCCCGTCATAACACTCGCCAGTGAAGATGCGTACATTACCCAATCCACTGACAATCACATCACCTTTCTTGAAAATCCTGTCTTTGCCTATCATAAGTCGGCCCTCCACATTCTATGTTTTACTTCTTCGTAATTCTCGATAACATCTATGCTGTGCCCGCCACTGTATTCAATAGTGGTGAAGCGAGGCTTCTTGCCCCAAGACAATTCCGTCTCTGGATTGTCATACACAGCATCAATAGAGTCTGTCCTGATCGACAACTTTTCACCATCGCTCAGAGCAGTCACTTCAATGAATCCCTGTAACTCAACCATTCTTCAATAACTCAATGGCTTTCTCCAGAGCCTCATTGACCACATCAGCACGCAGACAACGCTCGAACTTACGGCCCTTGGCCACCTTCTCACGCTCCGCTCTGTAACTCTCCAGCAGCTTGATACAACGCTCCTTCGTCATCTTCGACTCCTTCTTCTTGATGACAACCCTACCACGAAGCACGGGATCAACAACACACATACCGACAGGCATCACCCAGTCATTCTGCGCACGCTTGACCACTGCCTCGCCAAGTTCTTTCAGACGCTTGACAAGATCCGATGGATCAATCCTCGGAGCAACCAGAGCAAACTTACAATGGAAATTGCCAGTCTCATCAATAGAGAAATCAGTCAGATAAGGACACTCACGCAGCATCTTCTCAATACCATCCTGCAGAGGCGTGTCGATACGCTGCAATATCAGATCCGTCTCAGGAACCGTAATCAGACGCTTCACACCGTCAATCTCCACCTCTACCTGATACTTGGAGAAAGAGTGACGAAGCTTAATAATACCAATACGATCCTTCAAATCGTACTCAATACGCTTATCAGGGAACGTGACAACATAAGTACCGCCAGCGATCCTGACCTTATCACCAATATGAAAACACATCGGCTGTGCCATTTGGTTAGTGAACGAACTTGAACGATATTTATAGACCTTCTCAGAACTTCTGTCACCAGCAAGCCCCTGATAACCAGCAAATTCCGTCACTCAAAACAACGAAATTCACGATTTCTGGATTTTCTGGCCCCAAGACCGTTTCAATCTATAGTACCTATCTATATCTAACCAAATTGCGATGCAAAGATACAAAATTTCATTCATATCATTCACTATTTATACAAAAAGTGCATATTTATTAGGATTTTTTAATGAACGATATTTTTTCTTCGCTATGAGAACGTTAAGAATGATGAACAATTTCGTGACATCTGACGAATTGTTAAAACGGCCTGAAAAATCAGAAAAAAAATATTTTTGAGGCGACCGCCGCCACAAATTCTGTGCCAAAAAAGGGGGTGTAGGGGGTGTTCAAGGGATATTAAAGAGTATTTAACATTCTGTGCAAAATTTCATTAAAATTTGCTGAAATAGCCCTATTTTACGCATATTTAACACTATTCCCGATATTATACCTAATAATGTAGGCAGAGAAATTAAATATTTTTAACTTAATTTCTTTGGTTTAACAAATTTTTGGGATTCGCGCCACCTTGTCATGGTAAAATTAATTTACGCCACATTGTCACAGGATTTTTCTTTACATGATTCTTCTTTATATCAAGTATATTTATTCATTTATGCAAGTGTGCCCTGGAAACCCCTTTATATAGGGCATTTCACAAAATTGAATATGCAGTTTTTTGAGGCCACCGGAGTAAAAAGGTTTTACACAAATATTGTCAAGATTTCAGAAATATTTAACTTAGAATAACATTCTGTAATTGTGTGCCCACACATGACGATTATGTAAACTTACTTTAACTAATGCCGGTGTAATATTAAGTAATATTTAGTTGTGTGCCCGCACAGTGATACTGGAGATCCCTTTGTATAGGGCATTCTTTTGTAAAGTATTTTCACTATTGCAGGTATGGAATTATTTTCGTAACTTTGTACTATAGAAAATGAATATTTAACCACTGCCAGACGGGGAAACGCAGCGCACCCACAAAGGAGCGGAACAGCCCGAAAGATTATGTGTACTTTAAATGAGACCTTAAAAAAGGTAGGTGAGAACGCTAAAGGTAGTGTTCAGGTTGACAAGATGAAGGCTGAAATTGCAAAGGTTGCAGCCAAGTATTACGCACCTTATCGCCACGCTCTTATTTCGGAGCTGTTCAAAGGTGCAAGTGAGGACGAGCTCAAGACTGAACTTGCAGCCTTTGACGCTGACACTAAGAACGGCACGCAGTTAGTAATTATCGCTGCCGACACTAAGGTAAACGACAAGGGACAGCTCACGGATGATGAGGGAAACATTCTCGAGAACGCCGTGTCTTTCGCTACGGTCATTAGCACTAACAAGGACGGTGAGATAACAAAGGAGCGTCAAGTGTTCCGTGTTCCCTATATCGCAGACACTGACCAGCGCAATAATCGTATAGTTGCGTACTGGGTGCGCTTCCGTGAGACACGCGACGAGTCGTTTGCCGCAGCCCGTGCCGCCAAGGTTGACGAACTGAAGAAGGAGCTGCAGCCGCTCACGGCACAGGTTGACACGTTCGCTAAGTATAACGTTCCCGTTCCGGCTGAACTCTCCGAGAAGGTTGACGCTCTCAAGGCTGAACTTGCAAAACTGGGTGCGGAGTAAGCGAGAGCGACACAGACGAAAAGCGAAGGTAGGGAAATTCCTACCTTCTCTTTTTGTGCCCTACAGATCCAGGCCATAAGAAATCCCCTGACGAGTCTTTGAGAATTAAGACGAAACCACAGATCTCTTCTGTGGTCGGGATAATCCTTTTGTGTTTTTCCTCAGTGTATTGTCCGGCTGAACGAACGGGCTGAACGATTTGAACGAACGAACGATGAATAAGAGTGAACGATTGATGAACGAGCGAATGATGTTTGTCACAAGACGTGGCCAGTCTGCTGAGATTCAGAGAAAGAACTGGCTGAGAAGACTTAGAACAAAGAGGTCTGCCGATCCCGAAGGATGGGTGACTGCAAAATTTGTTGGTCAGATGGGATTTACAAACTTTAATTTTTGTGCACATTCATGGAGAGCTATCAAGATGGAAGCCAAAATTATCGCTTCACTTCAACACGAGCCTATCGAAGTTTTGGATGCAAATACACTGATTCCATTATTCA
>JAEEGL014596748.1_pt1 | contig 16904 bp, 18 predicted proteins | sample 9134231 | NCBI WGS metagenome assembly JAEEGL01 (sample SAMN16246548, study PRJNA631951) | gut metagenome | biome: gut microbiome; feature: rumen; material: fiber-attached | host: Bos | place: Iran: Karaj | collected 2018-10
CTGATGATCGCACACTTCCTTGGTGACGGAAATCTTTCGGAATTCTTCCCTTGCGGTGATGTCGGAGATGTGCACTTCCACCTTGGGAACCACGATGCTGGCCAGGGCATCCCGAATGGCATAACTGTAATGGGTGAAGGCACCGGGATTGATGACGATACCCTCGGTCCCGTCAAAATAGGCCTCCTGGATCCGGTCGATGATGGCGCCCTCGTGGTTGCTCTGGAACTGCTCGATCTGACAGCCGCACTCTTCGCCCTTCTTCTGCAAAAGCCCCAGCAGATAGTCAAAATCCTGGGTTCCGTATACCGATTTCTCCCGAATTCCAAGGAAGTTCAGGTTGGGTCCGTTGATCACCAGTAGTTTCATTTGTTTTCCTTTCCGGCATCTTCTTTCAGATACCCGGTCTCTTTCAGATAGGTCACGATCTCTTCCACCAGCTCCGGCTGCTTCTTGTCATCCACATCCAGAATCAGGTCTGCGCAGCGCTCGTATGCGGGGCCCCGCTCCCGGATCATCTTCCGGATCCGCTCCAGGGGATCCTCACATTGCAGAAGGGGTCTGGAGGTGTCTCCCTTCAGCCGCTCGTAGACGGTCTCCGGCCGGATCCGCAGATAGATCACTGTGCCGCACTGCCTGATGAGGGGCTGGTTCTGGAGCTGCACCGGGGTGCCTCCCCCAAGGGAAAGGATCCGCCTGGAGAACTTGCCCTCCCGGATCTCCCGGAGAAGGTCCGTCTCCATCTGCCGGAAGGCGCTTTCTCCCTGCTCCGCGAAGATGTCGGAAATGCTCTTTCCGTTCCGCTCCGCAATGATCTTATCCGTATCTTCCACCGGCATCTGCAGCCGGTAACTCAACCGCAATCCCATGGAAGTCTTTCCGCTTCCCATAAATCCGATGAGGATCAAGTGCTCCTGTTTCGGATAGCTTTTCTTTTTCTGTCCCTTCGCCGTCATTTTCTCTGCATGGCCTCCTGCATCACGGCAAAAGTCTCTGCCGCCAGTTCTTCAGAAATCTCCGCACCGGTCCAGAGTTCATAGGCGATGACGCCCTGGTAGAGCAGCATCCGCAGACCGTTGTAAGCCTGCGCTCCCGCTTCCCTGCACAGCTTCATGAACCTGGTCTCCTCCGGATTGAAGATCAGATCATATCCGGTGGCGACTTTTTCAAAAAAGGCGGGATCCTCAATGACGCAGGCATCCACATTGGGGCTCATGCCAACGCTGGTGGCCTGGATGACCAGGAACTTCCGGTCGGGCAGACGGTTCACATCCGGCAAGGACAGGCTTCTGGCCACCATCCGGCCGCTGACCCGGTTCACTTCGTCCGCCAGGTCTTCTGCCTTGTCCGTACTGCGGTTAATGATGGTGACGCTGGCCGCTCCGTACTCCGCCAGCATCATGGCCACCGCTCTGGCCACACCGCCGGCTCCCAGGATCAGCACATCCTCTCCCTCTACGGCCACCCCATCCCGGGTCATGGCCCGGTAGAGTCCCGGCATATCCGTGTTGTATCCCTTGTATCCGGTTTCCGTCCGCACCAAAGTATTCACGGCGCCGATCTTCTCCGCCAGGGGATCGATATCACTTAAAAAGGGGATCACGTCCGACTTATAGGGGACGGTCACATTCAGCCCCAGGAGATTCAGGGCAAAAGCGCCCTTTACCGCATCCTCCAGCCGGCCTGTCTCCACATGAAAGGGAACGTAGACCAGATCCTTGCCGGTCTTCTCTGCCAGATGGTTGTGAATGGCGGGGGACATGGTGTGTTCCACGGGATTTCCGATGAGACCGCACACTCTGCTGGTACCCTTAACCTGATTCATGTTTGGGATTCCTTTCTGATCTTTCTGTGGTAAAAGAACAAAACGATGGACTCCAGCTTGCGCTTCAGCACGATCTGGATCTCCTCCTTGGGATGGATGGGTTTGGTCAGGATGGCCACGATACCGGTCCGTCTGGCTCCCCACACATCGGTAAAGAGCTGATCTCCCACAAATAAAGTGGTGCCGACTTCCGTTCCCATCTGCTCCATGGCATCCAGGTACCCCTTTCGGGAGGGTTTCCCCGCTTTGCAGATGTAGCGGGAATGCACCGCATCCGCGAAGGGCTTCACTCTGGGCTCCTTGTTGTTGGACAGGAGCAGGGTGTCAAAGCCCATGGCGTGGAGTCTGTCAAAGAGGGCTATGGCCTCCTCCGTGGCCGGTGCCCCGTGGGGGACCAGCGTATTGTCAATGTCATAAATGATGCCCCGGTAACCGATCTCATAGAGCGCCCGGTAATCGATCTCATAGGCGCTGTCCTGTTCCCGGTCCGGATAAAAGCGTTCCAGAAAACTCATTTTCTACCTCAAATGATTGCGCACAAAAAGCTCTCTCATTATAATCTATTTTGGTGGGAAAGAAAACCGTATGCGGAAAGCTTTCCCCGCAAAAACAGCCAATTCGGAGGAAACGATGGAAGAAAGACTCAAGTCCTACCTGAATCAGTTGGAAAAGATCACCGAGAAAGCGGATCAGATGAGTCCGGAAGAGAAAAAGCGTCAGCGGGAAGAAGCCCTGGTACAGATCGGGTTTTTCCAGCATGAACGCCTGATCCATCTCATTGTCACCGTGCTCTTCGCCATTATGACACTCCTGTCTGTTTTTGGTTACATCATGATCGGTCAGCTCAGTCTGCTCCTGCTGATCCTGCTCTTCATGAGCCTTTTGATCCCTTACATCCGGCATTATTATGTGCTGGAAAACGGCGTTCAGAAACTCTACACCTACTATGATCGCCTCCTTTGACGGGATCCGGGAAATTGCATTTTGTTTTTCCTCTTTTTTGAATTTTTCGCACAAAACGGCTTTCCCAATCCGATCCGAATCAGTATAATAGATGAGTGTGTCCCAAAGAGAAAGGAGGTTTCGTATGGACGAGAATAACGAACTGGAACAAAACCAAAACTATGTTGAAGAAGTGTTGGAAGTCCTGCGAAGTAACCTTTCCAATGAGGAACTCCTGGATAAACTGTCCGACTACCATGAGAATGATATCGCAGATGCTTTCACACAGCTGACAGCCGAAGAACGTGCCATTCTCTATCCCATCCTGGGTGCGGAGCGGGTCTCCGAGATCTTCTCCTACATCGAGAATCCTCAGGAATACCTGATGGAGCTGGAACTGGAGAAGGCCGCCAAAGTCATTGAGAACATGGACTCGGACGACGCCGTCGACGTGTTGGAAGATCTGGATGAATCCACCCAGAAACAGTTGATGGAAAAGATGGACGATGAAGCCGCCGGCGACATCCGAATGATCCGATCCTACGACGACGATGAGATCGGTAGTCTGATGACCACCAACTTCATCGAGATCAAGAACACTCTCACCATCCGGGAAGCCATGCGGGAGCTGGTAAAACAGGCCGGTGAGAATGACAACATCTCCACCATCTATGTCACGGACGAAAACGATGAGTTCTACGGAGCCATCGATCTGAAGGATCTGATCATCGCCAGAGATTACATCGCTCTGGAAGATCTGATCTCCACATCCTATCCTTACGTTGCCGACCACGCCATCATCTCGGAAGTGATCGAACGCATCAAGGACTACGCCGAGGATTCCATCCCCGTGCTGGACGATAAGAATCACCTGCTTGGTATCATCACGGCCCAGGATATCGTGGACGTGGTGGACAACGAGTTGGGTGAGGACTACGCAAAGCTGGCAGGTTTGACCGCCGAGGAAGATCTTCACGAGAAGACCATCGAAAGTATGAAAAAGCGTATGCCCTGGCTGCTGATCCTCCTGGTTCTGAGCCTGGCTACCGCATCCATTGTGGGAATGTTCGAAGGAGTCGTTGCGGTATTGCCCGTGGTCATCTCCTTCCAGTCCATGATCCTGGACATGTCCGGTAACGTGGGAACCCAAAGTCTGGCAGTCACCATTCGTGTTCTGGCAGACGAAACCCTCTCCGGTCCCCAGAAGATGCTCCTGGTACTGAAAGAGACCAAGGTAGGTGTCTGCAACGGTTTCATCCTGGGTGCTCTTGCTCTGAGCCTCATCGGATTGTATCTGATGGTCTTCCGGGGCATCGCTCCTCAGAATGCCTTCCTGATCTCCGGCTGTGTGGGACTTTCCCTGGTGATCGCCATGATGATCTCCAGCCTGGTGGGAACCGTGGTACCCCTTCTCTTCCACCAGATCGGTGTGGATCCCGCAGCCGCATCCGGTCCCCTCATCACCACCGTCAACGACCTGGTGGCTGTTCTGACCTACTACGGACTGGTGACCTACCTGCTCATCGATATCTGTCATCTGAATCAGGTGATGTAAGAAAATGCAAAAAGAAACGAGTAGAGGATTTCCTCTACTCGTTATTTTCACTCTTTATCTGGAGACGATCCGGTTCCGGCCGGTGTGCTTTGCTTCATAGAGCAGATCGTCCACTGCTTTCAGGGCCGCGTCCATGGTCTTGTACCTTCCGCAGCAGGTAACACCGCCGCTGATGGTCACGGTCAGTTCCTCCGGATCCGTCCACCGGATCTTCTGGATCTCTTTCCGCTTCTCTTCCGCTCTGGCCGTTGCTTCCTCCAGGCTGTTTGCCTTCATGACGCAGACAAACTCTTCACCGCCGTAGCGGGATACAAACTCTCCGTTGGCATCACAGATCTTCAACTGCAGGATGCCGGAGACGGTCCGCAGGACCTTATCACCAAACTGGTGACCGTAGGTATCGTTGAGATTCTTGAAATGATCGATGTCGTACATGACCAGGTAGTACTTGCGAAGCTTCTCGGCATGTACATCTCCCAGCTGGGGATAGAACTTTTCCAGGGTCTCATACAGCTTTCGGCGATTGTACAATCCCGTGAGGGAGTCCTGTTTCAGGACATCCTTCAGCTGCTCTACCAGTTCCTGGTTCCGCTTACTCTGCTGGTTGTATTCATCCACTGTAATGGCTGTCACTGCAAAGAGCGCAATGGAAGACAGCGCCAGGGAGAAATTGAAATCTGCGTAGCTGGCAAACTTATCAATGCTGGATCCGAAGAAGAGGAACTCTCCATACAGATAATGCACCCAGATGGCAATTCCCTGAAGGACGAGACCGACGATCAGAGAAATCAGTCTGTGGCGTCCCTGCAAAAGCACTGCACTGAGGAAGCCTCACAAAACGATAAAGCAGATGGTGCCAGATTACACGCCGCCGCATACCAGGAAGAGCAGCGGGAACAACAGAGCATTGAACAGATAGACCAGGATCAGACGGACCCGTTGACTACATCTATCGCAAAAGGTCAGGATACCCAGAATGATCAGGATCCCGGTGAAGGCGAATGCCATATTGGAAGCGATACCCGTCAGACCTTCCATCATGGTGGTGACACCTGCCGCTGCACAGGCCGCAGAACCCACGATGATGATAAGCGCAAGGATCTTGTCTTCCAGTTTTAATTTGTTCCATGAGGATTTGATTCTCTTACCCATATTACCCCGTACACAACTTATTTGCGCAGAATCCCCCCAATCCTGCACTTATGATCAAAACACGCCGAAATCGGCTTATGGGTAAAAGTATCTCTGGATTTTTCGGAAATAAAAAAAACATCCGACTATCCGCCAGATGCTTCCAAAAAAACACTAGTAACTGGCTGCCTTTTCAGGCCCTTTAGCTTTGCGTCACCGGCTTTCGCCGGCTTTGCCCTTCGTAATTATTCAATTGAATTACCCACCAGATATTAATTTACCGCTTTCCCTTAATAAAATCAAGTAAATTAATCGAAAAAGTTTTAAGTATTTCTGAAGTTTTCGTAACCAAATTTCCGATTCTTTGCTACAATACAATTCGTACCGGAAATCACACTTACGGAGAAATTTATGGCATTCATCAGTGCATTCGATGTTCTGGGTCCCAACATGATCGGACCTTCCAGCTCTCACACTGCCGGCGCCGGTTCCATCGCATATCTGGCTCGGAAAATGGCAGGCGAGAACATAACAAAAGTACATTTCATCCTCTATGGTTCCTTCGCCAAAACCTACCGGGGCCATGGTACGGACAAGGCATTGCTGGGCGGGATCCTGGGATTTCGTACCGACGACACCCGGATCCGGGAATCCTTTACCATTGCCCGGGAACAGGGAGTGGACTTTTCCTTTGATGTCGATGAGACCGAGACGGAAGTTCACCCCAACACCGTAGACATTCATGTGGAGACAAAAGAAGGCCGTATCCTGGACCTTCGGGGAGAATCCATCGGTGGGGGAAAATGTCAGATCGTGCGCATCGACGGCGTCCCCGTCCACTACACCGGCGAATACAGCGCCGTCATCGTGGTGCAGCAGGATATGCCCGGTGTCATCAAACACATCACCAGCGCCCTCAGCGACCGGGCCATCAACATCGCATTCATGCGTCTCTTCCGGGAAGGAAAACATGAACGGGCCTATACCATTGTGGAGACGGATGAGATCCTGCCGGGTGATCTGACGGATGCCATCGCAGAGAATCCCTACGTGGAAGATGTGATGATCGTGCAGAAAACGGGAGGCAAAGGCTGAAAGATATGAACTTCAAAAGCGCAAAAGACCTGCTGGCCCTCTGCCGGCAGGAAGAAATGACCATCTCTCAGGTCATGAGACAACGGGAATGCGACCTGGCGGAAACCACCCAGGAAGAGATCCAGGCCCGGATGATGCATTCCTGGGAGATCATGAAGGAATCCACTCAGGGTCCCACCCGGGAAGCCGTACCTTCCATGGGCGGCCTCATCGGCGGGGAAGCCAAGAAACTGACAGACCACCGTTCTGCCGGAAGAAGCATCCTTGGAACCACCGTATCCAAAGCCATCACCTACGCCATGGCTGTATTGGAAGTGAACGCATCCATGGGACTCATCACGGCAGCTCCCACTGCCGGTTCCGCCGGAGTGCTGCCGGGTGTCCTGCTGGCCCTGCAGGAGGAATATGAACTGTCCGACAAGGCTGTCATCGATGCTCTCTTCAATGCCAGTGCCATCGGATACCTTGCCATGCGAAATGCCACCGTGGCCGGATCCATGGGTGGATGTCAGGCAGAGATCGGTGTTGCTTCCGCCATGGCAGCCAGCGCTGCCACAGAACTGATGGGGGGCTCTCCTCTTCAGTGTACCTACGCCGCTTCCACCGTCCTCATGAACATGTTGGGACTGATCTGTGATCCGGTGCTGGGTCTGGTGGAATACCCCTGCCAGAACCGCAACGCCTCCGGTGCCGCCAATGCTCTCATCGCCGCGGAGATGGCTCTCTCCGGCATCACCCAGATGATCCCCCTGGATGAAATGATCGATTGCATGTTCACAGTAGGCAAGCGGATGCCTGCGGAATATCGGGAGACCGCAAAAGGCGGCTGCGCTGCCACTCCCACTGCCTGTGCACTGTGCAAGGGCTGTTGATCATACGGATAAAACGATCAATGCCCCGGGTAACCCCGGGGCATTAGCTTATTTCAGATTTTTGGAAATGACAGTGATCAGCTCCTCTTTGGTGAAGGGCTTGGGCACATGGGCATTCATCCCCGCATCCAACGCTTCCTTCACATCGGATTCGAAGGCATTGGCCGTCATGGCGATGATGGGAATGGATGCCAGGCGGGGATCCTCCATACCGCGGATCCGTCTGGTGGCTTCCAGGCCATCCATGACCGGCATGTTCACATCCATAAGCACCAGATCGATCTTGCCGTCCTTGTCCCGCTTCAGCTGCTCGATAGCATCGATGCCATTGTCGGTGGTCAGCACGTGGAATCCCTTCTTTGCCAGCACATGTTCCGCCAGCTTCAGGTTCATGGGCATATCATCCACCACCAGAACCGTCACATTGCTGTAATCCCGGCTCATGGCTTCCTGAATCTCGCGATCCGGTGCGGACTCGGATTCTGCGGAAATGGCAGGGCTCAGAGGCAGTTCGATGACAAACTCCGAACCTTCTCCCTGCTTACTGTGAACCTCGATGGAGCCGTGCATCTTATTCACCATGCTCTTGACGATCATCATGCCAAGGCCGGTGCCCTGGGTCTCATGGACCGTGGCGCTGGACTCTCGGGAGAAAGCTTCCCAGATGTGTTCCTGGAAGGCATCGCTCATTCCGATTCCCGTATCCTTGACCCGGATCTCGTAGGTCAGTTTGTCGCTGCGCTTTAACAGCTTTCCGATCAGGGATACGGTACCGCCATCGGGGGTAAATTTGTAGGCGTTGGACAAGAGGTTCAGGATCACCTGATTGAAACGCAGCTTGTCGCACTCCACCAGATCCTCTCCCACGGCGTCCACATCCACCACAAAGTTCTGATGCTTATCTTCCATTTTCACGCGGATCATATCCGCGCACTCCAGCAAGAGCTTTTTGATGCTGGCCGGAGCCAGGGACAGTTCCATCTTGCCGCTCTCGATGCGGCTCATATCCAGGATGTCATTGATGAGTTTCAGCAGATGGTCACCTGCGGAATCGATCTTCTCCAGGTAATCCTTCAGCTGCTCCGGATCGTCCATCTCCTCCATGGCAATCTTGGTAAAGCCCATGATGGCATTCATGGGAGTCCGGATGTCATGGGACATGTTGGAGAAGAATTCCGTCTTGGCTCTATTCGCACGATTTGCCTCTTCCACTGCGGTCAGAAGCATCTTCTGCCGGTCTTCCAGCTGCGCCTTCTGCTCTGCCACCTTCCGGTCCAGATCCATTTTCTGGGCGCGATAGTCATCCACCACCGTGCTGGTGATCATCACTCGATCCACATCAAGATCCGTCCGTTCAATCACCTGACCTTCGATACGGATCCAGTTACCGGACTCCTCATCCCGGAAGACTTCTGTCCGGACCCGATGAACATCCAGCAGTGCTTTCTTTGCGCCTTCCGACAGATCTGACAATTTGGAGACCATATATTCAAACAGTTCCTGACAGTTGGCTCCCTCCGGAAGGGTCAGGATATCCTCCTGACGGATGATCTTCACTGTATCTTTCACCAGATCTGCAATATAGATACAGCGATACCCTTCTGCCAGGCCGGTGATGATCTGATTGTCCAGTTTCAGTTTTCCCAGCTCCGTCTCAGAGATCAGGGTCGCGGAACCGAAAGCCTTCACCGGCTTTCCGTTTTCATCATAAGAATTGGTGTATCGAACGCGGAAGGGAACTCTTCCGACGGTCAGCGGGATGTCCGCTTCGATCTCGGGAATACCCTCATCCACCTTTCGCATCATCTCCCGGTACATCTCCGCGTAGTCCGGGGGGAAGATGCCGGCGTCGATAGCGGGTTCGGGGTAATTGGTCACCAGAGCAGGCAGTCCCAGATCCCGCATGCAACGGTAGCAGGGACGCATCTCCTTGGTGGCAATGGTGTATTCCCAGTTATAGATATTGATCTGTTCGTGGACAGATTTATAGCGATATTCAACATCCTCCAGGGTATCCTGGGTACGTTTCTCGTTGGTTGCATTGCGGATGGCTTCGTAGAGGATGGCTTCCTCGGGTGTCTGCTCTACCAATATCAGCTTACTTCCCAGGCAGATCTTGTCGAATCCGCAGCAATCGGAAAAGACCTTTCTCCAGGTCTGTATGTATTGATCCTCCCCGGTTTTGGCGCAACGCATACAGGCATCCAGGAATGCCTTGCCGTTTTCCGTGTCAAAGCATTGTTCCGGATACGCATTGATGTAATCCTCTTCCGCCACATTCATCCACAATTCCGGGATGTATTTGCTGTTCAGGGAGACGATGCTCAATCGGTCACCCTTCAGCGATAGAATGGCGGCAGGCTCACAGTATTTGCTACCGATGATCTCTTCATACTTCATTTCGTCACCCCCCTGACGAAGCTGTCATGAACGAGTCAAAAGTACCACGGCCTCTGTGCTGGCGGTCCAGGGGAACTGATCCACGCAACAGGCGCGCCGGACGTGATAACCGGCATCCAGGAAAGTCTCCAGATCCCTTGCCAGGGATGTGGGCTTACAGGAAATATATACGATACGATCCACGCCGTAGGCCAGGATCTTGGGCAATGCCTTGGGATGGATCCCGTCTCTGGGAGGATCCAGAATGATGAGGTCCGGCTTCTCCGGAATCTCATCCAATACCTTCAGAACATCTCCTGCCAGGAATCCGCAATTGGTCAGGCCGTTCTTGGCGGCGTTCTCCTTGGCAGCTTCCACTGCCTCCTCCACGATCTCCACGCCCACCACCTTCTCCGCCACGGGAGCGATGAGCTGAGCGATGGTACCGGTGCCGCTGTAGAGGTCAAAGACCAGGGGCTTCCTGTCATCCTTGCCACTCTTTAAGCCGTCCAGCACGTACTCTCTGGCCACACCATACAGCACCTCTGCGCTGTGGGAATTGGTCTGGAAGAAGCTGAAGGTGGAGATCTGAAACTCCAGTCCCAGGAGTTCTTCCCGGAAGGATTCCCCTCCGTACAAAATATCGGTGCGGTCACTGCGGACCACATCCGCGATGGAATCGTTCACGATGTGCAGGATGCCCTTGAAGGAGCCCTGCATTTCCTTCTCTTTGGAGAGGAGCAGATCACGGTAGCCATCCAGCAGCGCGGTCTCATCCCCGGGAGCCATGGAACTGGTTACCAGTCCCACCAGGATCTCTCCGGTACGGGATGCCTTCCGCACCAGCAAATGTCTCAGATAGCCTTCGTGAGTATTCTTGTGAAAGAAGGATGTGCCCTTCTCTTCGAAATAATCTCTGGTGGTCTTCAGGATCAGGCGGTAGTCCCCGTCCACAATGCGGCAATCCGTCACCGTCACCAGATCGTAGAAGCTGCCCCTTTTGTGCATTCCCAGCGCCAGAGGGCCGCCCTTGTATTCATCACCGAAGGAGAATTCCATCTTGTTCCGGTACTCGTATGCCACCGGACTTCCATGGATCCCTTCCCACTCCCAGGGCTGGTCCTGTCTCTCAAGAACAGGCTCCAAAAGCCGGCGGATCTGATCCTCCTTCATGCGGAGCTGTTCCTCATAGGACATGCTCAGATAAACGCAACCTCCGCATAGACCAAAATGGGAACACGGATGCCCCTGCTCCAGGGGTGATTTTTCCAACACCTCCAGAAGAGCGCCTTCCGCCTTCCCTTTTCTTTGTTTATTGACCCGGAAGCTGACTTTCTGTCCCGGGATGGTATTTTTCACAACAGCAAACTCGTCCCCCGCCTGTACGATCCCCTTTGCCGGGAAATCAACACGGGTGACGAGTCCCTCATATATCTGGCCTTTCTTCATACAGGTCAGTTTTCTCCTTCGTCTACGAAGAAGTCATCGTCGTCCTCAAAGTCGTCATCATCGTCGAACTCGTTGTCGAAGTCCTCCAGATAATCGGGTCTGAAGTGGCGATATACCAGATATCCTGCCACACAGCCGACGGCGATGATTCCGATGATGGCAAGGACGATCACCCATGCCTTCACCTTCTTCTCTTCCTTGACTTCCTCTTCCTGCTTTCTCACAAGAGATGTGAGTTTGGACAGATCCACAGACTTCGCAAGATCTGCAATATCATCCAACTTGAAATTTGAAAGATCGATCGTTCCCAGCTTGCTCATGCAATCCGCCTTTCCGGGGTTCCCCCATAAAGATACCAACATTATATCTATTTTTTTACAATTTTACAAGTTTTGCAAAGGCTGCGTACATTACCTTGGTGCCATGGGCATCAAAGTTCACCGTGACCTTGTAATCCCGGGCTTCCTGAACCAGGGCTGTGACGGTTCCGGCGCCGAATTTGATGTGCCGTACCCGGTCTCCCACAGCGTAGTCCGGGGCACTGCCCCCACCTGCGACGCCCTTGGTGATGCCGGCTGCACCCAGCGAACCGACTCCCTGGGCAATGTAGGGCTTCACCGCATCCGGTGCGGAGCCCCTTCTGCCGAAGGCTCTGGGCTTTGCCACAGGCTTGGGTCCTCCGAAGTTCTCGGTACGCTCACCTGCCCCGCCGAATCCTCTGCCGTAGGAGGTGTCATAGCCGCCGAAGCGGGTATCCTCGTAATCATCACGGGATTTCCGGGAAGGAATATAGCCGTCCAGAAGCTCCGTGGGAATCTCCTTCACAAAGCGGCTGACGGAGTTGAACTGGGTCTCGCCGTGCTGCATGCGCATCTTTGCTGCGGTCATGGTGAGGTGATCCATGGCTCTGGTGATACCCACGTAAGCCAGTCTTCTCTCCTCCTCCAGATCGTCCCGCTCTCCGGAAGAGATGGACATGTAGCTGGGGAAGAGTCCGTCCTCCATACCTGCCAGGTAGACATTGGGGAACTCCAGACCCTTTGCACTGTGGAGGGTCATCAAAAGGACTCTGCCGTCTCCGCTGTCCACATTGTCCAGGTCGCTGACCAGGGCCACCTGCTCCAGGAACTCGTGCAGAGAAGGCTCCTCAGCCCCCTCTTCGTAGGCAACCGCCTTGTTGTAAAGCTCCTCCACGTTCTCGATCCGGTCATCCGCATCTTCGTCGCATGTATCTCTCAACTAGTCTTCGTACTCGATAGAATCAATGATCTTTCGGATGGTTCCGGACACGCCCAGATCCTCTTGACCGGAGCGGAGCACCCGGATCAGATTCACAAAGCCCTCGATGCGGGCAGCCGCCTTGCCCAGGCCCGGGATCTCGTTTGCATATTGCATGGCCTGGAAAAGGGTGTAGTCCCGGATCTCCGCATAGTCCTCGATCTTACCGATGGATGCGGCTCCGATGGACCGCTTGGGCACGTTGATGATGCGGCGAAGGGCCACTTCATCCTGACCGTTCTCCACGGTCTTTAAATAAGCCAGGATATCCTTGACTTCCGCTCTGGAATAAAAGTTGGTACCTCCCACCACATTGTAAGGGATGCCCTTGAGCACCAGCCGCTCCTCAATGAGACGGGCCTGAGCATTGGTGCGATAGAGGACTGCAAACTGGTTATAATTGCCACCGTTCCGGACTTTGGAACGGATATCGTCCACAATGAATTCCGCCTCTTCGTAGGCATTGTCGCACTGCAGGAAGCGGATCTTCTCGCCCTCGCCCCGATCGGTCCACAGAGCCTTGTCTTTCCGGGCATAGTTGTTGTGGATCACAGCGTTGGCAGCATCCAGGATACTCTGAGTGGAACGGTAATTCTGCTCCAGCTTGATGACCTTCGCTTCCGGATAGTGCTGCTCGAAATCCAGGATGTTCCGGATGTTGGCACCACGGAATTTATAGATGGACTGGTCGTCATCACCCACCACGCAAAGATTCCGGTTGCGGTCCGCCAGCAGGCTGATGAGTTTGAACTGGGCCAGGTTGGTATCCTGGTACTCGTCCACATGGATATATTGGAAGCGGTTCTGATAATACTCCAGGACCTCGGGATGCTTTTCAAAGAGCTCTACCGTCAGGACGATGATGTCATCGAAGTCCACGGCATTGCTGCGCTTTAAGGTCTCCTGGTACTCCCGGTATGCCCGGGCGATAATGGTCTGCGTAAAGTCACCGAAGGTGCTCTTCTCGAATTCCTGGACACTGACCAGATTATCCTTGGCATGAGAGATGGCGCTGAGAAGGGTCCGCTCCTTATACTGTTTGGGATCGATGTTCAGCTTCTTCATGACGGCCTTCATGGCAGTCTTCTGATCATCCGTGTCATAAATGGAGAAGTTGGTGTCATATCCTCCCAGCAGGTCGATGTATCTGCGCAGGATCCGCACACAGGTGGCGTGGAAGGTCATGACCCAGACAGCTTCTGCGCCGCCGCCCACCAGATCATCCACACGCTCCCGCATCTCTCCGGCAGCCTTGTTGGTGAAAGTGATGGCCAGAATGTTCCAGGGATTCACCCCCTTCTCATGGATCATGTATGCGATGCGGTGGGTCAGGGTTCTGGTCTTACCGGAACCGGCACCTGCCAGGATCAGCACAGGTCCATCGATGGTAGAAGCAGCTTCCCGCTGCATGTCATTGAGTCGGTCCAAAATACCCATAGTAGTACTCCAAATCAAATGAGGTCTAAGATAGAATGCCGCTTGCGGCATTCTTCGCGCCGAGCGCGGTTGACGAAGTCAACATTAACCGTGCGCGCGAGTGCGCATCCACGCGGAGCGGTCTTGTATTTCATCAGAAATACAAGACGCCCGCCGGGGAACCGGCGAGCGCCGCATTTCTAAAACAATAAATTACTGGATGTCTGCGTCATCAAAAGGATCGCCGCACTCCGGGCAGAACTTGGGAGGATGTGCGGGATCTTCGGGCTCAAAGCCGCACTTGTCGCACTTGTAAAGAGGTGCGCCTGCGGGCTTCTTGGCTCCGCAATTGGAGCAGAACTTGCCCTGGTTTACGGTGCCGCAGCTGCAGGTCCAGCCTGCATCGGAGGGCTTGGGCGCTCCGCACTCACTGCAGAAACGACCGGTGTTTCCGGCATGTCCGCAGGAACAGGTCCATCCCAGAACAGGAGCTGCTGCGCCTGCTACAACGGCAGCGGTCTGAGGTGCTGCTGCAGCTCTCTGTGCTGCCTCTGCGGCAGCTGCCTGCTCTGCAGCCTGATAAGCTCCGCCGGCAGCCATCTGAGCCATGTTCAGTCCGGCAAATGCCATCATGGGACCGGTGGAAGTATTCTTTGCAGCGCCTACCATTGCTTCTGCCATAGCCTCGTTCAGGTTAGCGGCACGCATGTCAGCGTTCTTGTAAACAGCCTGCTTCTGAGCTGCCTTGAAGGCTTCCTCATCCTCCTTGGGAATGGTGAGGGAATTGAAGCCCAGAGACTGAAGCTCGATACCGCGCTTCTCCAGCCATACGGGAGCCAGCTTCTCGCGCAGCTTTGCACTGATCTTCTCGGTGCTGGTGGACAGCTGAGCGTAACGAACGCCCTCGTTTACCAGATCATCCAGGGATGCAGCCAGTGCGGTCAGGAGCTCGGTCTTCATCTGAGAACCGGTGAGCTCGGAAGTCTTGTAATCACCGGACACATTGCCGGCAAATTCCTTGTAGAACAGGATGGGATCCACCAGCTTGAAGGAATATTCGCCGTTGCAGCGAAGGGTGGTATCCATATCCAGGCCCACATTCTTATCCACCAGGCGGAAAGGAATGGGGGTAGCAGTGCCGAAGAGATTCTTCTGGATCACCTTGGTGTTGAAGAAGTATACTCTCTGATCCTTTGCGGTATCACCGGCAAAGGTAAAACGTCTGTACAGGGTCTCGAAGCTCTTCTTTACGTTCTCGCCCAGATCGCCGTACAGTAAGGAAGGCTCTGTGGAAGTATCGTATACGAACTCACCTGCCTGTGCGCAGATATCCACAACAGCACCCTGATCTACGATGACAATACACTGTCCCTCGTTGACCACAACGATGGAGCCGTTGGAAATGATGTTGTCCGTACCGTTATTGTTTCCGTTCTTATTGCGGTTGACGCCCTTGGTCATGAGGACGGCATCCGACATAGAAGGGCAATAGAAGTACTCCCTCCACTGGTCCTTCAAAAGAGAAGTGACCGTGTCTTTTGCAGCTGTTAACAATCCCATATTTTTCTCCTCCGTTTTTGCTTAAGATCAGCATACCTATTGTATCAATTTTCGGTATTCATTACAAGATTTATTGCTTGCCCCCGGGGGATCGTTTTGCCTCTTTCGCAGCCCGTCTGGCCGCCTCTTTTTCTGCCTCCCGACGGAACTCTTTCTCTTCCCGCTCTGCGGCGATGGCATCAGCCATATCATCGATCATATGCTCGATGATGTTCTGCTTGAGGAAGATGTCATAGCCCAATTCGCAGATGTAGGCAAACTTCCGGAGATAGTCCTGATACTCTTCCGGCGCATCCGCAAATGCCTCGTCCGCCTTCTCCTTCTTGTCCGCCATCTCCTCCTTCAGGGAAGCTCTGGCGCCTTTGCCCATCTTCAGGATCTCGGCATAGATATCCTCCACACCGTATGCCTTCCGGCCGTTGCCGAAGAAATGTTCCGACATGGGTGTCAGAAGGGTCTGAATATCCCCGATGGACAGGAATGACTTAAAATAGAAAATAAACAGGAGCTCAAACATGTGTTCTCTGGTATATTTCTTCTTCACCGGAGGCGGGATCAGATCGTTCTTGGCATAGTTGTTGATCATGGTCTTGGTCAGGATCTTGTCATCCGGATTCCGGAGGGTGGAACGAAGTTTCCGCTCCATGAAGGTGGTCACCTGGTCCATATAAAGATCGATATAGGGAAATTCTTCCGGTGCGATGGTGTCCATAAACTTCAGACTGCCCACAGCCCGCTCAATGGTCTGTTCGAAATCGTTTTGATCGATCATGTCAGAATCCTCATATTCCGCAGGTTATCTGCACCTGCGTTAGTCATTCGCCCCATCCGGGCACTCATATCGATATTATAAGGTTTTCAAAACCACATCGCAACGATTTCCGAAAAAAGGGTGAAAAAGGAGGTGTTTACGAATTCCATAAAAAGTGCTATGATATTTTCAAGTTGTAAAGTGTGAAAGCAACAGAGGGAAGAACATCATGAATTCTAAAATCCAGACTCAGGCAGTCGACGACCTCTTCGATGCCATTCTTCAGTTGAAATCCAAGGAGGAATGTTACGCATTCTTCGAGGATCTGTGCACCGTAAACGAATTGCTGAGCATGTCCCAGCGCTTCGAAGTGGCCGCCATGCTGAAGGAACATCAGACCTATCTGGCCATCGCTTCCAAGACCGGAGCATCCACCGCGACCATCAGCCGCGTGAACCGCTCCCTGAGCTATGGCAACGACGGTTACGATTTGGTCCTGTCGCGCATGAAAAAGAACTGAACCAAGGATCGAACGAAAAGAAATCCCATCCGGACCCGGATGGGATTTCTTTTCTTATTCTTCAAAGGGGATCTCTTCCCTTTTGGGCATGACCTTCAGGGCCCCTTTTCGCTGAATGATCACCGAGGCAG
>JAEEGL016183912.1_pt1 | contig 16904 bp, 13 predicted proteins | sample 9134231 | NCBI WGS metagenome assembly JAEEGL01 (sample SAMN16246548, study PRJNA631951) | gut metagenome | biome: gut microbiome; feature: rumen; material: fiber-attached | host: Bos | place: Iran: Karaj | collected 2018-10
GCCAGCGTGTAGGCCAGCTCAATGTCGGCAGTGGCTCCGGCTTCCTGCATGTGGTAACCCGAGATGGAAATGCTATTGAACTTCGGCATCTTCTGAGAGGTGTACTCGAAGATGTCGGCAATAATCTTCATCGAGAAAGCGGGAGGATAGATGTAGGTGTTGCGCACCATGAATTCCTTCAGGATGTCGTTCTGAATGGTTCCGGCCATTTCTTCAAGTTGTGCGCCCTGTTCCAGTCCGGCCACGATATAGAAGGCCAGGATGGGCAGCACGGCACCGTTCATGGTCATCGATACCGACATCTTGTTCAAGGGAATGCCCGAGAAGAGCACTTTCATGTTTTCCTCGTTGCAGATGCTCACGCCGGCTTTTCCCACGTCGCCCACTACGCGGGCGTTGTCGGGGTCATAGCCGCGGTGAGTGGGCAAGTCGAAGGCCACGGAAAGGCCTTTCTGTCCGCTGGCGAGGTTACGGCGATAGAAAGCGTTCGACTCCTCAGCCGTGGAGAATCCGGCATACTGGCGGATGGTCCACGGGCGGAACGGATACATCATGCTGTAAGGGCCGCGCAGGTAGGGCGGAATGCCGGCGGTGAAGTCCAGGTGCTCCATGCCATCAAGGTCTTCCTTCGTATAGACGGGGCGCACCTCGATGTGCTCGGGAGTCTTCCAATTGTATTCTATGCCGTTGTCTTTAATCCACTGGGCACCATCTTGAGCCTTGATGCCTGCATAAATGTCTATGTTGTTGAATTGTTTACGCATAATTCAAGTCCTCCTGTTTGTTAGATGCCAAGTTTTTTGTTATAATCTTTCAATGTTTCCAAGACATTGCAACGAACGTGAACGAAGTTCTCGATGCCGGCGGCCTTGAGGTCTTCCATGCAGGCCGGAGCGCCGGCCACTACGAACATGGCGCGCCCGTCGAGATACTTGAAGGCGGGAATGGCATATTCGGCATATTCGTCGTCGCTTGAGCAGATGACCACGATGTCGGCCTTGGCCTCGAGTGCGGCGTCAACGCCCTCTTCGACGGTCTTGAAGCCCAGGTTGTCGATGACCTTGTAGCCGGCGCAGGCCAGGAAGTTGCACGAGAACTGTGCGCGTGCCTGCCTCATGGCCAGGTTGCCGATGGTGAGCATGAAGGCCGTGGGAACCCTTGTCTCTTCGGTATGGATTCGCAGGTCTTCAAAGTCGGCGGCCAGACGTGAGCTTTCAATCTTCTTGAACGGCAGTTCCTCCTCTTTTCCGGCACAGCCACAGCAACAGGCCATTGCGCGCTTGCCATCGCTTTTTTCGGTGAAATTGGGGAATTGGTTGGTGCCCAGCAGGAATTCCTTACGCTTGGCGGCATCGCCATGGCGCTTGGTATTGGTGGCGTTGATGTCGTCCTGCACGGTGCCTTTCTTGATGGCTTCCAGGAATCCGCCCTCTTCTTCCACGCGGAGGAAGATTTTCCATCCCTCAGCAGCCAGGCTGTTGGTGAGGTGTTCAATGTAGTAGGAGCCGGCTCCTGGGTCCACCACCTTGTTGAAGTGGCATTCTTCCTTGAGCAATAGCTGCTGGTTGCGGGCAATGCGCTCCGAGAAGTCGGTGGGCACCTCGTAAGTGACGTCGAAAGGCACCACCACCATTGAGTGGATGCCGGCCAGGGCAGCACTCATGGCCTCGGTCTGTGAGCGCAACAAGTTGACGTAGCTGTCGAACAAAGTCTGGTTATAGGTTGACGTCACGGCGTTGACCACCATCTTGCAGGCACAATCGCACTTGGGCTCGTATTGCTTTACGATTTGTGCCCAAAGCAGGCGGGCGGCGCGGAACTTGGCCAGTTCCATGAAGTAGTTTTCCGAGATGCCCATGTTGAACTTGATGCTCTTGGCGGCCAGGTCGGCGTCGATGCCGGCATCGGTCAACTGCTGCAAGTACTCGTTACCCCAGGCCAGGGCGTAGCCCAGTTCCTGCACGATGTAGGCGCCTGCATTGTTCAGGCTTACCGTGTTCACGTTGATGCAACGGAAGTTGGGATAGTCCTTCAGCGTTTCCACCAGTTTCGGCGCGTCGGCCAGCACGGGTGTAACGTCTTTGCCCTTCATCACCATCTTTTCCATGGGGTCGAAGTCGATGCTTCCCACCACCTTTTCCTTGTCGTAGCCTTTCTTTCCGAAGTAGTCAACAAGGATTTCGGCCAGCTCCACGGCATGGCGTTGACAGGTGTGGAAATTCACTTCCACCACATCGCAGAGAATGCCCTCGAGCAGTTCCTCGATGAACGCTGCCGACACCTGGCCGCCCTTGAAACGGAAGCCCAGGGAGTCGATGCCCTTGTTCAGGATGTCGAGCGCTTTCGCATTGGCAACCTTGGCATCTTCGACAACGATGTCCTGACGGATGTACCAAGTGTTGTCATCCTTCTTGTTGCCCCTCACGAACGGAAATTCGCCGGGCAGAGCGTCGGGTGTCTTCAGCTCAGCCAGGTCTTCGCGGCGATAGAAGGGCTGCACGTTAAAACCTTCGTTTGTTCTCCATACCAGACGTTTGTTGAAGTCGGCTCCCTTCAGGTCAACTTGGATCTTGTCCAGCCACTCCTGAGTGGTAGGCGACGTAAACTCGGTAAAGAGTTTTTCTTTACTGTTTGACATAATGTTTGTGTATTATTTAATAAGTTGTAAATTAGTAGCAACCTGCTTTTGACGCATTCTATTACATATTTTCTGCAAAGGTATGCTTTTTTTCTGATATTACAATTAAATAGGTAAGATTTTTACGAAAAAAATGCCATAATAAGGCGTTTTTGAAAAAAACACCATGAAAACAAATTGCCGTTTCAGGAAAAAGCGCTATATTTGCATGCTTTTACATTCTGATGGAAGCAAAAATGTAGAACCCAAGAAAATAAATAAAGTATGGAACAACAATGTGAAAATTGCAAACTGAGAGCACATTACGACAGGAAGCCCAATTCGCTTGCCGGTCGTTTCTGGCGTTGGCACATCAATTTCTGCCCGGGGTGGAAAAGTTATTTCACCAATCTCAGCGACGAGAAGAAAACGGAATTAAGAAAAAAATACAACTTTACTAAGTATTGAACCTGCCTGATGCTTTTACTAAAGAAAGTGAAAGCCTCCAAATTTTCACTTTTCATTTTTCACTTTTACCTTAATTATGATTGACCAGATTATAGAATTCAACAAGACTTTCGTAGAACAAAAGGGCTACGAGAAGTATCTGACTGACAAATATCCTGATAAAAAAATGGCGGTGCTTTCGTGCATGGACACCCGTTTGACCGAACTGCTTCCAGCCGCATTGGGCTTGAAGAACGGCGATGCGAAGATTATCAAGAACGCCGGAGGCCTGGTGATATCGGCTTTTGACTCCGCCATGCGCAGCCTGATAGTGGCCATTTATGAGTTGGGGGTAGAGGAAATCATGGTGGTGGCCCACTCGCATTGCGGAGCCTGCCACATGAGCTTTGACCACTTCCACCACGAAATGGTTGCCCGTGGCGTTACTGACGAAACACTCAACGTCATCCAGAAATGCGGAATAGACCTGCATCACTGGCTTGAGGGGTTCAAGGACACGCCGACCTCTGTAAGAAAGACCGTAGATACCATCAAGACCCACCCGTTGGTTCCAAAAGACATCGTAGTTCGCGGCTTTATCATTGACTCTGAGACAGGTGGACTTGAGGAGATAATATGACTTGCCAAAATGAGGAATAATCCGCTTTAATGTAGTCAGCTAAGCGTCTCAAACTGCTATATCAGCTTTTTTTGAATTTTTTCTTTATGTATTATAACAAAAGTACATTTTCATGAAACACGTTGCCTTATTATTCTTTTTTTTCATCTTCTTGTTAGGCTCATGCAGCCCGGATGTGTCAAAGAGCACCATAACGGAAGACATGGCCCTTCAAGGCGTTAGCAACTATTGCCATAGCACATACGACTGGAGCGTTGCCGAAGATAATCCCGAAATAATGTATGTAAGCATGGGAGAAGAGACCGACTCGGCCTATCAGGTTATTTTCCGTAGTTATACAGGGGCATTGGTGAACTTTTATGTTGATAAAACCAGTGGCACCACACGAATGGTGGAGCAAGTTCCAAGTCTTGACATCGAGGAAGAAGCGGGAACCATCAATTTGTTTGACTATTTGGAGAAAGGTGAGCAGTGAATATCGCTCAGTCCGTCTCTTTTTGACCAAAGGGTCGGACTGCAGTCCGGCATCTTTTTTTTACAAATAGGACTGGAGTCGTTTGCGGTTCGGACTGGAGTCGTTTGCCGTCTGGACTGGAGTCGTTTGCGGTCTGGACTGGAGCCCTGCAAGGGGGTGAAATGATAAAAACCAAGAATTCAACGACTTCCAACACTTTCTATGGCATTACTACATTTTAACGTATTGGAATAGAGGAGAAAACCCAGGAAAGAGGTCTTTCTTAGAACTCCTCGCCAATCAAAATGATAAAAGGAAAGAGGTATGAAGAAACCGTTGTTTTTGTCTGTCTTCCTGCTCTTGTCGCTGACATTGCAGGCACAAGACGTTGTGGACTTTGTTGTAAGGCAAATAGAGAATTATCCCAAGTCACGCTTGCTCGACATTTATAAATCGTGCTTTCAGGACTACATGGGAGCCGAGCACTTGGTGACCGACAAGGGTGGGGTAAAGGCTTATCTGGATGAAGAATTGAACGCGACCACGCTTGACGGCCTCATGCCTTGGTATTACGAGCCATGCGGAACCGACGGCAACTATGTCCGCGTGAGCATCAGGCCGGTCAAGGAGGGAATTGTCTCTGAAAACCTGTTGCTCGACGCCTTCATCCGTAGTGCCAACGCCGGAAAACGGCCTTCCGTAGAGTCGTGGCGCGAACGATGGCAGGAGATTGTCGGCACGATTGACCAAATGAACCTCAATTTGCAGAACTACCATGAGGACAGGCTCTTTCTCGATAGCATCCTTTCCGTAGGGAAATACGCCATCAGTCATTCTCCCGAGTTCTGCGAGGCTTATCGCCCGCATTATAGAATCGTGGAGCGGAACATCTTTGAACAGGAAATCCTTCCCCTAATACACAAAGCCATGATAGTACGCATAGCCGAAATAGAAGTTTATCCTAAATTTCTTTCCGACTACCTGTCGGCGGCCAGGAATGTCGGGGCAGAGTCTGTCCGTCGCGAGCCCGGTGTCGTTTGCATCTTCCCCATGCAGATGAAGGAAGACAGCTGCCAGATACGCATCATTGAGATTTACCGAAGTCAGGCGGCTTACGAGAGTCATCTGAAGACGCCGCATTTCCTGACCTACAAGCAAGGCACGCACCACATGGTGAAATCCTTGAAATTGCAAGATCAAATCCCGTTGGATGCTCCGTCAATGAGTCTTATTTTTGAGAAGATGAAATAAGTGCCCACTTATTAACGGTTGATTTTTACGCTACGTGTTATAAGTGTGTACACTGACTCCTTGTGCCGACGGGAGGTAGTTGATGCCCCACCAGCACATTTGCAATAAAAGGAAAGCAACGACGAGGATGATGAGTGCGGGTTTCCGTGCATTGGGACGGCAACGGCGTAGGTGAATGTACACAAGGTATGCGAACCATGTGACGGCGGCCCATGTCTCTTTCGGGTCCCACGCCCAATAATGCCCCCATGCCTCTTTTGCCCATAGTGCGCCGAAGAGCATGCCGAGGGTCATAAAGCACCATGCCACGTTGACAAGGGTGTCCAAAGGCTCCAAGGTTGCCGAGCTTTCGTCCTTTCCTCCAATGAGTGACGGCATTGGCTTTTTGCCCCACAACAGGTAAAGGGCGGTAAGGGTGGCGGCCCCGAACAGGGCGTATGCCATCATATAGACGATGACATGGGGTGCAAACCACGCGCTCTGAAGGGCGGGCATGAGCACCTTGTCATGGATTTCAGGCTTGAAAAGGTTCACGCATATAAAGACGAGCGAGAGAAGGGTGGTGAACGTCAACATCCATTTATATTTCCATCTTACATACACGATGATGCCGGCAAGAGGGAGGAAGAAGGAATACCAAAGGCGCGTTTCGCCCATGGTGCGCAAGGGTGGCCTCTCAAGGCTTGTCCAAAGCATGACGATATAGGCGGCAAAGACGAAAAGACCGGCCGACGTAAGGAATATGGCGTGGCGTTGATGGTCCTTCCATGCAGTCCATGCACCACCCGCCCAAAGAATGACGGCGGTGACGGCAAAACAAATAAAGTAATTCCAAGTCATAATCTTTTTATGGAATCAGAATTGTTTTTTTTGCCAATCAGATTGCGGCAAATAATACTTCACTTTTTTCTTTTCACTTTTCCTTTATCCCCGCCATGCACACGGCCCCTGCAAGCATCATGAAGATGCCGGCATAGACGGCTGGCAACCAGGGGTCGCTGACAAGTTCGAGAACGCTGGTTTCGCTCCACCTTCCCATCTGGTTGTCGTAGCCGAGTTGGTAAATTATCCATCCGTCCACGGTGACGGGGTTGTTCACCAAAATGTCGGTTTTGATGTCTTTGCCCGTTTTGGTAACGATTTCCACTTGCGACACATAGCGTCGGGGTTCGCGGGGCAACATGACAAGGGCGGTCTTGTGGTCGAGTTCCAGTTGTCTTGATGGGAATTTGTAACTACCGTCGGTGAGCCATCCCTCCATGGCTTCTCCTTTTTCATTGTTGGCGGTGATGTGAACCGCCGTTACTGCTCCCGTTTGATTACTGGGGGCATAGGAGGTGCTGTCTTTGTTGACAACGGGTTCGGCGTAATCGTAATATTGGTTGAGCGTGATGCGCCATTCACCTATTTGCCCTGTCGTGAAAGCGTTGTCGAGGAGTAGCGTCGATGGCGGCGTGTCCGTCTTGCTCTCAATAAGTGCCAGCTTGGGAGGATATTCGTCAATGCGGAAGTCGAGCAACTTTATGGCAACCGGTAGTTCGTGCACGAGGCCCTCGTCGTCGGTGGCGCACCATTCGGGAGCACCTTTTCCAATGGTCATTTGCACGCGTTTCATGTCAGCATTTCCCAAGGTGGCTGATGTGATGGCCACGAAAAGTCCAAAATGATTAAGGAGAAAGGGAATGTCGCGGCGGAGAATAACCGACGGCTTGTGGCTAAAAGCCGCGCCCATCCGCTTGAGCGATACGAGGCCGAGGGTGAAAGTCATCCACCCATAAACGAGCACAAAAGGCCAGAATGAGAGCATGCGCGAAAAGCCGAAAAAGTCAGTGGCTGGTTGCGATGTGGGCACCTGGCGCGTGAGTCCCATGATGACGGTAAGCACCACGGCAAAGCTCAGCGATGGAACGGCCGAATGATAAGAAGCGAAGAAACGGAAAGCGTCAACCTTTTCCCTAAGCACATAGGCTATGACAATGAGCAGGATGAAAGCAAAAAGAACAATGACGTTGACCGGAAAAGCCAACAAACGCCAATCAACAGGCCCGCAAATAAATTGCAGAAGCAGGCCGGCGATAATCATTCCCGCCCCGACGCCGAAGCCTTCCGCGAGTTTCCAGGGTTGGGTCCACATATAGCATTTTCCTTATTTCCATGCAAATTTAAACATCTTTCTTTACAAAAGACCATAGAGTCCTGATAATTAACGTTTCTTAGCAGCTCCCGACGGCAACATCTATGCCAAAGCCGTAAAAAACTCCGATGAAAAAAGGAAATAAGAGCCTTTCTCTCATCCCATGGCAGGATTGGCGGATTGCCCCTTTATGGTTAATTATTTATAATAATATGGAGGTTTGTAAAGACTTTTCAAACGATTTTCTTACTTTTGCATCCAAATAGTGTGACGACAAGTCATGTAAAAGTGTAAAAAAGAAGTAAGAACAATTAAAAATCTATAGTTATGAAGAAGTTATTCTTAGTGGCTTTCATGGCCGTCTTAGGCTTCGTGAACGCCGCTGCCCAGAAAGAGGCATCGATAGAGTTTGAAAAGACCACGCTCGACTTCGGCACGGTAAGCCCCAGCCAGGAAGTTGTAAATGGCACGTTCGTGTTCACCAATGTGGGAAAATCGCCGCTGGTTGTCAACCAGGTTCTGCCCACTTGCGGATGCACGGTGGCCACCTTCACCCGTGAGCCTGTTGCCCCGGGACAGAAGGGAAAGATTGAAGTGACCTACAACACTCGCAAAGGCGGCAGCCCCGGTGAGAAGTTCAAGAAAATCATCAATGTGAGGACTAACGGCGTTCCAGAACTTACCAGGCTTGTCATCTGCGGCAAGCTGGAGGCCGAATAATAATTTTCTTTCGAGGGCACCTCGCTACAAAAAAAACAACAATGGCGGGTTCAAGCAAGTAAAGCTTGGACCCGCCATTGTTGTTGGAATATATTCAAACGGCGCTCTCCATATCATCGTCCAAACGGTTGTTCCACAAGTATTTGCGTGTTTCACTCACAATGACACCGCTCAGGAAGAGCAGGCTGAGCAGGTTGGGGATGGCCATCAACGCGTTCATGCAATCGGCCATGTTCCACACCACGGTGAGGTTCATGATGCTTCCGGCAAAAATGGCAACGATGTATAACGTGCGGTACAGCGTATGGCTTTTCACCCTGCGGTTGTCCTGCGCCTTTTTTCCGGCCATGAGGTTGTCGAGATATTCCACGGCCCTTTCGCCATACAATTCCCATCCGAGAATGGTTGAAAAGGCAAAAGTAAGCAAGCCGAAAGTGAGCAACGGCGAGCCGATGTAAGGAATCTTGCTGAAGGCTACCTTCGTAAGGGTTGCCCCGTTGTCGAAGGAAATGTCGGGATATGCCAATACGGAACTTACAATCACCACGCCGGTGAGCGCGCAGATGACGACGGTGTCCCAGAATGTCCCGCTGGAAGACACAAGTGCTTGGCGCACAGGGTTTCTGGTCTGTGCCGCTGAAGCAATGATTGGGGCCGAACCCATACCCGACTCATTGGAGAATAGTCCCCGTGCAATGCCGTATCGTGCGGCCAGCAGGATGGTGCCGCCCGCCAGTCCTCCGCCCGCCGCCTGCGGGTTGAAAGCGCTCTCGCAAATCAGTTTGATGGCCGGCCATACATATTGCCCGTTCATAATGAGGATGACCACGCATCCTATGACATAGAAAAACGCCATGAAAGGCACCAGCATCGTGCAAACCCTGGCAATGCTCTTGATGCCTCCCAGCACCACGGCCCCGGTGAGGAAGGTGACGAAAAGTCCCGTCGCCCATGTCGGCACGCCATAAGTCTCGTTGGTCAGCGTGGCAATGGCGTTGGCCTGCACCGTGTTGCCTATTCCGAAGGCGGCAATGGCCGTGAAGAGGGCGAACAACACGGCCATGGTTTTCCATCCCAATCCACGTTCCAGCGCATACATGGGCCCGCCCAGCATGCGCCCGTCATGCGTCTTGATGCGGTATTTCACGGCCAGCAATCCCTCGGCATATTTTGTTGAAATGCCCAACAGGCCGGTCAGCCAGCACCATAGCACGGCTCCCGGTCCGCCCAGAGCCACCGCCGTGGCCACGCCCACAATGTTGCCGGTGCCGATGGTGGCGGCCAAGGCCGTGGCCAGTGCTCCAAACTGGCTGACGTCGCCTTTTGACCCCTTGTCGGGAATAATGCTCAGGCGGATGGCTTTCAGGATGTGCCGTTGCGGGAACTTCAGCCTGATGGTGAGAAATACATGTGTGCCCAGCAGGAGGATAATCATGGGCCAGCCCCATAAAAGGCTGCTGATTTCTGACAATAGTTGGTTAAATGACTCCATGTGTGTGATTGGGTGAGGGGGTTATGAGGTCCTGAACACCATCAATTTGTAAAAAATGGATTTGTTATTCTTTCAACTTTTCAATTTTATCCGTGGCAAAGCGTACCTTCACATGCTCAAATCCCAGGGCGCGAATCATTTCATAGAATTGCCTCGACGCGTTCTGCTCGGCGCTGTTCATGTTGGTGGCGTTCAGGCCTCTTGCCTTCATGCGTTGCTTTGCCCTTCGGTACATGGTTTCGCGGTCTTCATCGCTCCAGTTGCCACTTTCGTAGAACGACTTCGTTTTTGCCTCGTCGATGAAGTTTTCGTCGAGCAGACCTATGGGCGGCAATGTCACCAGGATGGTGTCTTTGTCGTTTCTTATCCAGTCATCGGCGGCATCTTTCAGGTCGAAACCCAGTCGCAGGGTGCCGTAGTAGATGCGTATGAGCTCGCTGTCAGTAAAAAAGCCGGCCTTGGTGGTGTCAATCAGTTCTTCGTCGGAAATGGAGAGAAACTCCCACTGGCCTATTTGCTTCATGGCTGTTATTTGCGTGGGGGTGAGGCTGATGTTCTGGTCCACATCCACCGAGGCGCTGTTGTTGGTTATCTTGTTCATGAAAATATAACCCAGCACAACAATGGCGAGCACGATGGCCAGGAAAACGATGACCCCCCATTTCCCCAACCGTCCAAGAATGCGGAGCAGGGTTTCGGCCACCACTTCTATGCCGCTGGGCTGTTCGTTGGCGTTGTTGTTACGTCTTGCGGGATGTTTGTCCTGGTTTTTCATTTCTTTATCTGATTAGAGTCGAAAAGTTTGGGCAGGTCGTCGGCCGAGAACGTCTTGCGGAAAGTAATCGTAATGTCCTCCTCGTTAAACCCGAGGTTGGCCAGCAGGGGGATGAGCGTGTTGGCGGCATTCTCCTGAGCCTGGGCCAAGATTCCCATTTTCGGCACGTCGTTGATGATGGCCGCCCGTCCCTGGTTCTCATAATTGCTCATCTCCTCGTCGGAGAAGTTGGCCCTCAGCAACGGCACTTGTTTCTTGATTTCCGCATGGTTGATCTTGGTGTTCACCAGTTCCACCTTGGGGTCGGGGAGCACAATCTCCAACTTGTTTCCTTTTCGTTTTACATTGTCAGCCGAAAACGCCGAGAAGTCCACGTAGGCCTTGAGCGTGGCATCAATGGGAATGGCAATGCGGCGCTCGCCAATGGGCAGCGTGATGTTGAACTCCTGTGCCATGAAGGTGCCTTTGAGCTTCATCTGGTCGTCGTGCGTCACAATCTTGTGGACCTTGTATTCGGCGGTGTAGAGCTTGGCACATTTCTGCACTTGCGTCACCAGGAAGGGAATGGTGTCCACATGCTCGCTCTCGCGGGCCGTGGGCGAGAAATCGCTACATGCCGCAAAAAAGGCGGGTAGCAGCAAAGCGAGATAAAAAAGTCTTTTCATCTTATTCACGTCTTTTGTGCCACAAAGATACACTTTTTTTTATATTTTGCCCATAATAGGTTGTCATTTTTACTTTTTTTTGAGATATTATCAGCCAAAAAGACAATAAAACGCCCGCTAAGCAGTTTTTAATGTAAAAAACAAACAAAACAACAAGTAGGAAGTCAAAATGAATTCTATTGCAAAAACATTTGTTACCCTATTGTGCGCCGGCATGCTTTGTTCATGCCATGAAAAGAAGGAAAGCACCGTTATCATAGCTCCCAAACCGGTGGAGGAAACCCAGCAAAGTCCCACGCGCATGTCGCCCTATGAGCACAGCGACACCGTGACGTGGCTCGGAAGGGTGTATCGCGTGGAGGTCAACAGGTTTGTGGCCGACAGCCTGCCTATGGTGAGCGACGAGCAGGGGCACCAGTATTTCGACAATCTCATCCGCCTGAAAATCATCCGTCCCGACGGCTCCGAGTTTTTCAACAAGGTTTTCAAGAAGTCCATGTTCAACGATTCCCTCGACGACCACACACGCAAGTACGGCGTATTGCTGGGAATGGCCGTTGACCGTGCCGACGGCGACTATCTAAGGATTGCCGCCAGCGTGGGTGCCCCCGACGTGCTCAGCGACGAGTACATGCCCTTTGTCATTAGGGTGAGCGGGCATGGCGATGTGAAAATTCAGAGGGACACGAAGCTCGAGATTGGAAACGAAGACACATCGACCGCGGGCGAAGAAGACGAGGGCGTATAACCATTCCCGCCCCCTGCGTTTCCACGATATCGGTTTTTGTTTCGTTTCGGGAAACCTTTTTGTCAAGATTTTTCAAGGAATTTCATGTTGAGTAAATAGTTTGACCGCAAATTTCAAGGAGAGATTTGCCAAATTGAGGGGAGAGAAACGCCATTTCTCTCCCCGAAATTTGCGGTCAAATTTCCCAGTGTTTTCAACCAGTTGAAAACCAACAAGTTACAAGAAGGGCGTTTTTAGATTGATTTTGTCAAGATTTTTCAAAAAATCTATTCTGGTCGCTATCCACCTTCGTTTAAGCCTTTTTCGGTTGCGTTTCGGGTTGATTCCGACCTCTCAAATGATGGTAAAATCTTCAAAAGATACAAGAAAAAAGGCCATATTTTCAAATTTCTTGAAAAAAAATGTTCATTTGCATATTTTTTTTGTATCTTTGCAGCCTCAAAACAGATAAGAAGAGATACACCTATTTTATATAATATGGGACTTTTACAGGAAAGATACAAAAATTACCGCGAACCTCAGAAGTTTATGCAGATGGGCGTGTACCCTTATTTCCGCGCCATCACCAGCAAGCAGGGCACCGAGGTTGAGATGGAAGGACATAGGGTTTTGATGTTCGGTTCCAATGCCTACACCGGTCTTACAGGCGATGAGCGCATCATCCGCAAGGCCAAGGAAGCCCTCGACAAATATGGTTCGGGATGTGCGGGCAGCCGTTTCCTCAACGGCACCCTCGACCTGCACATAGAACTGGAAAAGGAAATAGCAAATTTCATACATAAAGAAGATTGCCTGTGCTTCTCAACGGGCTTTTCCGTCAACCAGGGCGTGCTGGCCATGGTGGTGGGAAAGGGCGACTACATCATCTGCGACGACCGCGACCACGCCAGCATTGTTGACGGGCGACGCCTGTCGTTTGCCCGGCAATTGCATTACAAGCATAACGACATGGGCGACCTTGAGCGCGTGCTTCAGAGCCTGCCCGAGGAGGGCATCAAGCTCATCGTCGTGGACGGCGTGTTCTCCATGGAGGGTGACCTGGCCAACCTTCCCGAAATCATCCGGCTGAAAAAGAAATACAATTGCGCCGTCATGGTGGACGAAGCCCACGGCATCGGCGTGTTTGGCGAACAGGGCAGGGGAGTGTGCGACCATTTCGGCCTGACCGACGAGGTGGACCTCATCATGGGCACCTTCTCAAAGTCGCTGGCCAGCATCGGCGGCTTCATTGCCTCCGACAAGGACACCATCAACTACCTGAAACACACTTGCCGCACTTACATCTTCAGTGCATCGAACACTCCGGCAGCTACAGCCGCCGCACTTGAAGCCCTCCATATCATCCAGCAGGAGCCGGAGCGCATAGAGCGCCTTTGGAAGGTTACCAACTATGCGCTGAAACGTTTCCGCGAGGAAGGTTTTGAAATCGGCGAGACCGAAAGTCCCATCATCCCTCTCTATGTGCGCGACATCGACAAGACTTTCCTTGTCACCAAGCTGGCCTTCGACGCCGGTGTGTTCATCAATCCCGTCATTCCGCCGGCATGTGCCCCGCAAGACACGCTCGTAAGGTTCGCACTCATGGCCACTCATACCGAGGAACAGGTGGAGCGCGGAGTGCTGGCATTGAAGAAGATTTTCAAAGAGCAGGGGATTATAAAAGAATAAAACTGAAAAGATTTTAGTAAAAAAAGAGGCTTTCTAAAGACCTCCGCGTTGAGTTAATATTTCCTAAAACCCAACTCATTACTAAAAGATTTTGTACCTTTGCATCCGCAAATAAAGGCGGGGTGTAGCGCAGCCCGGTAGCGCACCTGGTTTGGGACCAGGGTGTCGCAGGTTCGAATCCTGTCACCCCGACTTCTTACGTAATGTTGAGCAGGTCCAAAAGCGGCTTACTTCTTTTGACATCATTTTGATGATATCTTTTAGCGGCTTAATTACCTCTTTAACAAAACGAACTATGAAGCACGATATTCTTACCGGCGTTGCATTGCGCTACAACGCCGTTTACCTTGACATCAAACGCGAACAAATTAACTGGTCATCCGAAATGTCGCCCGTTGTTGCGGCATTTGTGAGGCGACTGCGTGAAAACGGTTTTTCTGTCACCGAGGAGTTGTTGCATACGCTCAATGGCGTGGAGGCCGGAACGTTAGCCGACATCACCCTTGTCATTGACAAAGTGTTGGGCGTGGACCTCAACTGGGCGCCATTGGTGAAAGGCTGGCAGGTGCCGACCGGTGAAAGTCGTTTGGACCACATCATTACTTTCTTTGCCAACATCGACGACCAGCATCTCGGCATGCAGGGCGATACGCTGCCATGCGGACATTTCATTCCGGAGGGCACGTTCCCCCTGGAGCGCTATAATGGATGCCCGTTTTGCGGAAAGCCCTTCAAGACGGCCGGATATGTGTATAAAGGTCAGGGAAGCAAACTCAAGCAATTGCGGCTTTTTTGCGAAGACGACATGCTTGGCGTTCTTCGCTCCCTGCTCGAATCGTCCACACCCCTTGATGCCACCCAACAAGAGTCGCTCCGGCAGATGCTCTCCGTTTACGGCCTGCCTGACGGAGTGAACATTGAAATGAAAGAAACGGCCATGCTCGCCGTGAAAACCCTGACTGCAAACGGCAAGGACGACGAGGCCGGAAAACTGATGAAAACGCCCGCAGACATACTGCGTTTCCTCTGGTATGAAAAGACGGGAATGGTGAAAATCATTGAGCCCAAGACACTTATCAAACATGCGAGGAGACTGAACAGTCATATTTGCGGCGTTGAGGACAAAAGCGAATCTGCCGCCGCCACGATGAAAGACAACCTGAAACTGAAATATGGCAGGAAGGATTGTCAAAGAGTGGCACGGTGGCTCAACGGCCTTCACCTGTCGGCAGAGCAGGTTTGTGAGAACATGAACCCCAAACGCGGCATGTGGGTGAGAATGATTCATGCCCTGCGCCTTGGCGAATATTCCCGTAGAAAAGGCTATGAGCACTTGGCTGAAATCCTTGACCTGTTCTACAAACAGACCTATACCACCTGGCAAGGTCAGTTAGAAAATGCCCGCTATCACCGCGATGCCGACACGTTGCTGGCCATGTTGCAAGAAAGGCCGGGACTTTTTGCCCGCAGCCTTTTTGCCACCATGCTCCGTTTCGGCGCTGACAAGACGCTTGACGCCTTCCGCCAGGTGGCCGACCGCTTGCCCTCGCGCCTGCTCTTGTCACTGGGCAATGCCGCCGACAACTATTTCGATGCCAAGCAGGTCAGGCTGGCCAAGCCCATCATCGGCGGCACGGTACAGGTTCCGGCACATAAGCTGCTCGCTTTATATAATAAAGAAGAATTGGCCGAAATGGTCAGAAAGGTGAACGACATCTACCGCCAGACCATGCTCCGCCGCTTCGCCGCCATGCCCGCTCCCGGCAAGACCGTCTATATAGATTCCCAACTTTTCAACATTCCGGTGAGCGTGGGCGACCGAAGTACCACGATACAGGACACATCGTGTGCGCTCATGGGCACCCGCTTCCCCGTGGAAGGTGACGCCGTGCGCCTTTTCCTGCAATGGGGAAAAGGGTTGCCGGCACAGCACATGGACATGGACTTGAGTTGCCGCATCGCCCTGCCGGAGGAGAAGGTTGAAGAATGTGCCTTCTTCAATCTCACATGCACAGGGGCGAAACATTCCGGCGACGTCCGTTCCATCCCCGACATGGTGGGCACCGCCGAATATATAGAACTCTCGATACCCGAATTGGAAAAGGCCGGCGCGAAATATGTCACCTTTACTTGCAATGCCTATTCGCGCGGTGCACTTTCTCCCAACCTCGTCGTAGGGTGGATGGACTCTGCCTTCCCGATGAAAGTTTCTGAAGAGGACGGCGTGGCCTACGACCCCTCGTGCGTTCAGCATGCCGTGAGAATCAGCGAGGGCAACCTGTCGAAAGGCTTGGTATTCGGCGTCCTCGATGTTGGAAAACGCGAGATCATTTGGCTTGAAATGCCTTTCACCCATCAGACGGTCAAGGGGTTGTCTTCTTCAAGTGTCGAGGCTTTGTTGAAACAGTTGCAAGGCAAACTCTCCGTGGGCGAACTGCTCAAGATGAAGGCCGAAGCACAACAGATGACCATCGTTCCATCGCCAGACGGCGCCGATGAAAGCTATACTTACGAATGGGCGCTCAATGCGGCGGAGGTAAGTCGGTTGCTGTCTTTTTCCAAATAACAATTCTACAACTTTCAAAGGCTTTACTTTCAAATGTTCATTTCGTACATCCGCAATGTTTCATTCGCACATTGCGGATGTACCAATGGTACACTGCCAATGTACCAAATCCGTGGCGTCGTTAATTCATAATAATTTACGAGTGCTGAAGAAGCTCTGGTGTAACATTAGTTCAGAAAAAAAGGAGTCCACTCTTATTCCGCTCAACGGAAAGGGGTGGGCAGGGCCTCTCCTTTATCGTGCGAACTCCCGAACTCCCCAAAAACCAGCGAATGCGAAATTTGAATAAAAGTTATTTTTTCACAATAACGAAAAATAATCATGTATATTTTTTGTTATTCACTTGTTTTTCGTATCTTTGCAAAAAGAAAGAATCTGATTTATTAACTTCTAAAAACCAAAACATTATGAAAAAGAAATTTATCTGTGCCGTTTGCGGTTACATCTATGAAGGAACAGAGGCTCCCGAGAAGTGCCCCATCTGTAAGGCTCCTGCCTCGAAGTTCTCTGAACTGAAAGACGACGGCGAAATGACCTTTGCCACCGTGCATAAGATTGGCGACGGCAAACTGCCCGGTGTTGATGAGGAAATGATTCAGGACCTGCGCAACCACTTCAACGGTGAGTGTGGCGAGGTGGGCATGTATTTGGCCATGGCCAGGCAGGCCGACCGCGAGGGGTATCCCGAAATTGCCGAGGCTTTCAAGCGCTATGCCTTTGAAGAGGC
>JAEEGL017070130.1_pt1 | contig 16904 bp, 9 predicted proteins | sample 9134231 | NCBI WGS metagenome assembly JAEEGL01 (sample SAMN16246548, study PRJNA631951) | gut metagenome | biome: gut microbiome; feature: rumen; material: fiber-attached | host: Bos | place: Iran: Karaj | collected 2018-10
CGGAGCACCGCTTCAACCAGATCCATAACCTTACCCTCCACGCCCGCAGGTACTTCAAATCCGGGGAGGAGGGCTTCCGCGGCCTGTACCTCAAAGGCAGCCTGAATGCCGTACAGTACGGTCTAGGCTGGGACGCCCACGGCTGGGAAGGCGAAGGAGCGGGCATCTCCGTAGGCATCGGCCATAAATGGAACTGGGGCAGGTTCTTCCTGGACACCGGCATCGACATGGGCTTCCTCTATTCCAGGTACGATCCCTACGTCTGGGGCAACGACGCCAACCAGTGGTATTATTACGACTACGCCGGAGACCCCAACGAATTTGTGGAGCGCCGCATGATACTCACGTGGTTCGGTCCCACCCGGGCATACATATCAATAGGCTTTGACCTTTTCAAGAGAAAGAAATGAGAAGCCGGAGGTTCATATGGATTCTTGCTCTTGCCGCATTACTTGTGGCAGGCTGCTGCATTGAACCCCCGCTGCACCTGAGGAGGGTGGTCACCACAAAGGTCACCACAAAGGTGGATGTAGACCTCAGATGGCAGTTCAACTGGACCACCCAGTGGGACTTCAACTGGAACGTCACTGCGCTTGGGCCGCTTGGGTACCGTCTGCCCAGCAGTATCCGTCTGCATGTTTACACCCAGGGTCCCGAAGGAGAGCACATCTCCCATATGGTGCACAATTTCGTGGGCAGCGAGACCCAAATGGATGTATTCGTGGGCACGCACGACCTCCTGTTCCACAACAATGACTCCGAGGCCATCCTCTTCCAGTCCGATGGTGACCTTGAGCCCATACACGCCTATACGCGCCAGATTTCCAAGGGCCTCAGGGAATCCTCTCCTGTTTACACCACGGCCCAGAAGGCCGCAGGGCTCAATACAAAGGCCGATGATGAAGAAGAAATAGAGGAGCCAGTGTCACTGCAGCCGGACGACCTGTTCTCCTTCTATGACATCAACCAGAAGATTACCGATAACCCTAACGACTATGTGTTCGAGAACGGCCGTTATGTCCTTAAGATTGAGGGCGAACTGCTGCCGTCCACGTTCATTTATCTAGTACAGGTTAAGCTTGTCAATAACGATGATCGCATCATTGGCAGTGGCGGCGGAGCCATTACCGGCATGTCGGAGGGCGTGAACCTTGTGACCAGAGAAACTTGGACCAGCACCGTGAGCGTTCCTACGGACGTTTATATGGACAAGGAGCAAGATCTGCTGGGTGCCAAGGTTTACTCGTTCGGATTGCCTGGCTGCAATCCTTACGACGAAGCCTCCGTGGCCGCAGCCCCGGCCGGAGAGCACTATTACGTACTGAATGTCAACTACGTGAACGGCTCCTGGCGCAATATCCGCATGGATATCACAGACCAGATAACAGCCCTCCCCCTTGGCGGTGTGATAACACTTGAAATTGACGTAAATGACTTCCCGCCCGACGAGTCCTCCGGCACCGGCGGCGGCGGTTTCCAGGCCCTGATTGACGGCTGGGAGGAGGAAGTCGGTAGTACAACGATTGATTACTAATTATTCAAAAATCAACAAAAAACAAACTATTAACATTTTATTTATCAACCATTTATTTTAATGCGTATGAAAAAATTATTCATTCTTGCAATCGCAGCCATAGCACTGGCCGCATGCAGTAGAACCTTTGACACCCACAAGGTGGAACCTACACAGATTGGGTTCAACACTTGGGCTGAGGTACTCACCAAGACCCCCCGCACCGCTGGCACAAATACCTTCGGCGAGGGCGACACTTTTGCTGTTTACGGTTCTAAAACGAACTCGTCCGGAACTGAAACTGTATTTAATGGCGATGTTGTCACTTTAGGTGCATCAGAATGGGACTATGATAACCATCGCTACTGGGATCCCAACTTTGACTCTTACACTTTCTACGCAGTGTCTCCCGCTGATCTTGCCGGAACCGTATCTCCTACAACTGGTACAATTACTACAACTGTAACGTTTGCCGGAAACGACAACGATATTCTTGTAGCAAATAAAACCACTGTTTTAAAGACAACGGGAACTAACTATTTCAATGGTTATGGAACTGTTAATATGGTTTTCAACCACGCGGCGTCCTTAGTTGATGTGTATGTGAAGAAAGCTCCCTCTCTCGCAAGCGATGATGTTAAGATTTCTGCCATTTCAATTGATAATGTTAATCAAACTGGCGCACTCAGTGTTTCTGCATATGATGGTACTAATGGTGTTCCTTCCATAGCACTTACTAACTGGACCCCTTCATCACCCGGATCATATCTGCCTGCACAGGGTGCCGTTCCTGTATATGGTGACGTCACAACAACAGCAGCGATTGCTGCCGATAACCAGAAAACAATCTCAAATGATACCGGTTTCGATCCTGATAATGCGACTGCTAATACTGCTCCCGCAGCTGCAACAATTCTATTCAACAATCTGGTTGTTGCCCCTCAGGCTTTTGTAGCACCTACCAATCGTGCAAATCCGGCCCATGCCGATAACAATAGCGCCCAGAAGATTACTATTTCCTACTCTATTAATTCCACTGATTACGATAACAAAACCATCTGGCTCTCTGACTTTGACCATGTGGACAATTCCGAGCAGGCAGCTACATATGTTGGTTCTTGGGAACCGGGTAAACACTATGTATTTTACATCACAATTCTTGCTCACGCTATCGAATTCAGCGCTACCATCAACGACTGGGATACTACCATTGTTAATGGTTACCACTACCTCGTCAACTAATTTGAATGCTTAACCGCATCATACGCATAGCAGCTGCGGCGTGCACCCTGTTAATCTGGACAGGGTGCGTCCGCACGCTGGGCCCGGCAGAACTGGACGGAGAGATCCGTTTCACTGCCGGGTCCCCGCTGCTGCGCGAGGATGCGACCAAAGGCACACTCAAAGAAGGTACAACCTTCACACAGGGAGACGCTTTCCTGGCCTGGGCGTGGCACGGCGCCGCCAACCAGCACTTCAGCTTCGGCACCAACCAGCCCGTCACACTCGGCGCAGGAGGAACCTGGGACTACGACCCTCACCAGTACTGGAACTGGCGCAGCGGCTCGGACTACTATGACTTCCTCGCCGTATACCCGGCCGACAGCCCCATCTCCCATTCGCCCGCAACAAGCGAAAACCCGCTGCTAAGAGCTTCGGTAGCCTACGACGCGACCGACGACCAGTACGACCTTATGGCCGCCGGTTACAGGCGCACGGACAAGAGCACCGGAACGGTAGATCTCACCTTCCAGCACCTTCTGAGCGCTGTGAACGTCAAAGTCACCAACTCTGAGAGCAGCGTAAACTCCGTGGGCGCCCCGCTTACCATTACCCTGAAATCCTGCAAATTCAAGAACCTGATAAGCAACTCTCCCATAACCGTAACCTTCAACGGAACCCAGCTGGAGACTACCGCATACGGATCATCAGGAAGCGAAGCCCTCGTCCTGGGGCCCACTATTCCGGCAAACACGGAATTGGCTCCAGGGGCCAGTTTCCCTACCTCATACCAGTGGGACCTGATGGTTCCTCAGGACCTAAATCCCAACAGCGGCCTTCTCCCTACGCTGGTAATCGTCTATAACAAAGGCGATGCGACGGACGTTGAGGAAGAAGTTACCCTGAAGGACGTCCTCAACAAAAACACCGGAGTGGCCATCACCCAGTGGAGGGCCGGCTACAAGTACGATTATGAGATAGAACTCAGGATAGGCGTAGGTATTATGGTAAGGGTGGTCACAACGCCCTGGGAGGTAATTGAAGCAGAAACACCCGGATTGATGATATGATGATTCGTGATATGAAGATAAGAGCTTCCCTCATATTTCTGGCAACGGCCATGACACTGGCCGCAGGAGTATCCTGCAGGGAGCAGGATAAGGAGGAGAAAAAGGACGTCTCCAGCAGCGATGTCGTGATTTCCTTCTCTTCTGCCGTACCGGTAACCCGTGCCGTTGGCAACGGAGACCCGGCCGATGGCGGCGGGATCTGCTTTGACGGAGGCAATCCGGACCTTTACATCGCCATAGTCAACTATCAGGGAAATGTGGTTGCAACGTACACCGGTACGGATACGGCATATGCAGAGAAGGTTGACGCCTCGGCAACCCAGGTTTCCATCCGCTTCAAGAACATATCCAATTCCGGAGAGTACACCGTCTATGCAATGGCAAATACCTACATAAACGGTACTGACGGCATCTGGGGCGCACCTGCCAACGCATCCGAATGGGAGGCTTTGACAACGGCCGCTGCACTGGACGCCCTGACATTGACGGACCCGGGCGATGACCCCATGAAACTCACCATTTCGGACAGGATGCCGCTTTCCGCAAAGGGAACGCTTACCATCAGCGAGAACCTCAACGGACACGTGGAACTGGAAATGCTCCGCTGCGTGGGCAAGGTTGGATTCAAGTTCAAGAACGAGACCGAAGAGAGCATCACCCTTACAGATTGCATCGTGCAGATTCTGGCCATACGCCCCACAGAGGGATACCTGTTCCCACGTTCCGGCGATGACGCTACCGGCACGCCCCGTACGATAAGCCTTCACAACTCCGAAATCATAATCGCGAGCGGCGCTACCACGGAACTGTACGATATGCAGTTGGTATTTCCCAGCATTGCTCCGGAAAGGACCGTGGGCAGCAGGTACTTCTGCAACATACGTTTTACGGTTGGCGATAAAGAAAAGACGTTCACGGACCTTCCCATTCACGACAAGATGTCCCAGGACATACAGGCGCTGGGCCGTAACCAGTACCTGCAGATAGAGACACGCATCAACAAGGGTAACGACATCTCCTTCAACTTTGAAGTCATAGACTGGACCCGTAAACAAGAAGAAATTACATTCCATTGATTATGAGGCGATTCATCAGAATAATGCTCCTACTGTCCTCTCTGGCGGCCGCATGGTCTTGCTTCAGGGAGGAGGACGACATACACGGCGGAAGAAACCTTCCTCCGGATGGAACACCCATCACTCTTACCCTGGGCTTCGGCGCCAGCGATCTGGACGATATCCAGATCGGCACCAAGGCGGAACTGTCCAGAAGTGATGAATCGCGCATCCACGACCTCTATGTCCTCATTTTCGACAACAACTCCTCTTCTGACACTTACAAGCAGAAGATTTATGGACGTTATTTCACCTACGAGCACCAATATTCCATTCTTAAGGATAATGACCCCCTCACTGCTGACCTTCTTTCGCAAGACAACGAAGGCTGGTACGTGGACAATCTAAAAAGTTCGGACCAGGCCGATCTCAGCAAGAAGACCCGCGGAGTGGTTAAGATTTCAACCGTCGCAAAAACGGGCTGCAAACTGGTTCTCCTTGCAAACATAGCCAACACCATCACCTCCATCAAGGATCCCGACGCTTCCGACGACGAGAAGCAGCTGGGGGCCCTTGGATGGCTCTCACGCACGGACCTCTCCCTGGACGACTTTGCCAAGGTAAACGTAACCCTTGAGCAGAACGTAGTGAACCGCAGCAACCTGTTCCTGATGATGGGAACTATGGACGTGGACAATACGGCAAGTATGGCCTGGAACAAAGAGAACGGCGCTACAAAGGAATATGGGGCCGACTACAAGGTCCAACTCACTCCACTGGACGCCAAGGTCAAGTTCCGCGTCCGCTTTGACCAGACCAACATAAGCAGCATCACTCCGCGCTACTGGAAGGCCTTCAAGCTTCCGGACCGCTGTATGCTGGACCCGAACCCAAGTCAAGATAAACAGACTCCTAACGATATAGGAGCCCAGTTCTTCCAGACCGACGAAAGTTACTTTGAGAGCACAGAAACCGTTGACGACGTTACCTGGCAGGTCTTCACCTTCTATATGCTGGAAAGCAAGCCTTCTCTCGATAATTCTGCCGACAGCTATTACAAACGCGACAAAGTGGTCAAGGACAACGGGCGCAATACGGACTCCTGGGAATATGCCCCCGGGGACGGCGCATACGTAAAATTCGACGTCATCCTTAACCTCACGGAGGCAGGCATCCAGGAACTTCTCAACGACCCCGAGACCCACCACGCCCTCACTTCGGACGCCAAGTTCACGGTTCACCTGGGAGACTTCTCGTCCAACCATTTCAACAACTTCCAGGTGCTGCGCGGGCACTCATATACCTACAACATTACCATCGTAAACTCGCAGTCCATCTATGTGGAGGTGATGAACGGAAAGGAAAATGAGCCAGGCCACGAGGGCTCACTCCTTCTCACCACCGATGAAATCATCAACTGCGATGCCCATTACGAGTCCCATAGTATGTCCTTCAAGGCCAACCCCGCCCTCGCCGGCGAGGATGCCCAGAGCAAACTGTCGTGGTACATAAAGACTCCTTTCACCAAACCGGACCAGGGACGCCCCGTCTTCAATCAGACCACAAAACAGTACGAGGTCCCCACGCAGAACGGGCTCCCCCTTATCGACTACAAGTGGGTGAAATTCGGACTCAACAAAAAAGTGGGCAGCCTTTACACAGACAGCCGCTTCGCCTATCCCGGAGATCACAAATATGATCCCTCCTGGAATCCTGCGGACTGGGATTCGGTCAGCAACCCCGATGTGCCGGAGCTGATAGACATAAACCAGCTTGTAAACCTGCTGTTCGACCAGAACAAGCGCAAAGCCAACGGTGATGCCAACACCCTCTTCGATGTGGGTAACGACATCTGCTTCACCGCATTCGTAGACGAATACTATTATGAGAAGCATCCTCTCACGGGAGAGCTTGACCCGGACCTCTGGCGAGAATTCATAAACAAGGAGCCCCGGGAGCTGCATGTTCTCTCCGAAGCTACTTACAGCCGCGACCTGCAGAGCGACGTCATAACCTCCAGCCACTCCATAATCCAGAACTCCATCCAGACCTTCTACAACACATACTCGCCGGATCTTAGTTCCGTCTGGGGCACGGAGCACAAGGATGAGATGCGTAACCGCGGCGCCGCCGATGCCAACACTCCCGGCGTGAACAAGAGCTGGTCCTGGTGGCCTTCCGGCCGCTCTCTCCCCACCGACGGCTTCATTACCGACGAAGAAAACGGCCGTATCAACACCGCCACAATGTGGGGAATGGCCGATGCCCCCGCCTGGGATTCCTTCCTTGATTACGAAGTGGAGAACGACATCCCCGAGCTCAAGCGCGATTACCAGTATATGGCATATTCCTGCCTTACGCGCAACAGGGACAACAACGGAAACGGTGTAATAGACCCCGAAGAGCTGCGCTGGTATACGGCATCCATCAACCAGCTGGTGGGAATGTGGGTGGGCAACGAATCCCTGTCCCTGTCGGCCCGCCTGTATCAGCCCATAGACGCCACCAACAAAACCGACGCCCTGAAATGGCGCGCCCACGTACTGTCCAGTACCTGTGCGCTCGATAAGGATAAAAATCCCGACATCAGTAATCCACGTGTCATCCGCGGTGAAGAAGGTGCCACCAAGTCGTACTACAGCCAGTGGAACTGGGCTTTCCCTTCAGGTTCTCCGGAAGAATACAGGGACCGCGTTGCATCCGTCCGCTGCATCCGTAATGCCGGAACTTTCCGCAATAACGGCGAGGATACTGACATAAGCTATGCTCCATACGACCAGATGGTAGACCAGTACTACGAGGTGCCTACCGGTACGGATGGTGACGGCCACGCATTCCCCAATGCCGATGGAACCTATACGGTGCGGTTCTCCCGCCTGAACCCCAAATCCATCCGTGAGTATTCTTCGGAAGACCTTCCGTACCACGACGAATACTCGCTCCATAACCGCGTGTACCTGGAACTTCATTTGCAGAATCCGGACAATTATGTAGTAGAAGATGGCACAGGGAACAAATGTGAAAAGCCATTGAACGACGATATTACCAACGCAGGCCACAACTCATACTGCCCTCCCGGTTACCGTTTTCCCAATATGACGGAGCTTCTGATGATGTCCAACCTGGCTCCCTCAAGCTACTGGGATCAGACAGGAACCAGCGGTGACAAGTATTTCCCGTGCCGGACATATTTCTCCAGAGGAGCCAACGGAAATAACAAGACATCCACCGAAACAGGGAAAATAGGATGGCAATACCAAAGGAAAGTGGGCGACGAGAGGGTTAATATGGCCAATAATACCGGCAGAAATATGACAGCTATCCGCTGTGTCCGGGACCAGGACTTGACCGGTGATATTACCGGAAAGGTGATAGTGGCCAATTATGACCAGCTCAGCAATGGTGGAAAAACGAATATAACGCTCAATTTCAGTTCTATGGCTTCCGCCATACAGAGCATAGAACTGGGGCTCGTTTACGTGGACGGCACGGGAGAGCACACAATCCGCATAGACGAAGCGGATACCGTGCCCCTTTCCGGTGTAACCCTGAACAGCACCTTTGAGTATACGGTTCCCGCTTTTGGTACGGCCAGGAAACAGCTTCCCGTCCGCGGCTGGATGAAAGTCCGCGCCACCGTACGCAACGCCCAGGGTATGGAACGCGTGTTTGAAACGGCGGTCAGGGTTATTTCTGATATGACGGCTTCCATCAAGCTTCTGCCCTGCGACTACGACAACCGCACGGGCAAATATCCTTTCCCTGTCCTTCTCACCGCATACGACGACGACCCTAACTCGAAAGTCACCTCCTGGAAACTCAAGGTGGTCTCCCCAGACAAGGCCACAAGGACCTTCGACTTAGGCAATCCAAACACCAACTACGCTACCCGGGTATTTGAGTACAATCCTTACGAGAACGGCGGAGACCTCCTGGAAGGGACGTATACTTTCCAGCTGGAGGCTTCTTCCACGTCTTCCAGCTCCAGCGAAACCGTCCGCTCGGAGGTGGTGTCGATGCTCATCCTCCACAAGGATTACCGCCCCATTCCTGAGTCCCTAACGAATACCGTGAACGCCAACGCGAACGCCCAGGCCTCGGACCTTATGAATTGTTCTCACCAGGGTCAGTGGGAAAGGGAGATGCTCACGGGCCTTGACTTTGTGGCCGGAGACTTCATAGAAGCGGATATGGACATTTCCAAGTGCATATACAAGAACTATCCGGGAGACGACGACTATAACAAAGATATCGGAATGGATATGCTCATAAGCGTGGGCCTCAACGGTACGGACTGGATCCCCTGGGTGCTCAATATGCAATTCCCTTCCGTCTACCCTGTGGTAACACCCAGCCTGTACGTCAATCCCACCTGGCTTGAGGGCACGTCCCTGGTGAATCAGGGTTATCAATACTGCTTCCCCGACTCTGCCATCCCGGCTCATTTCCGTCTGGAAAAGGGCGGCGTCTACTGGAATGGTGAAAAGGTTGATATAGGCAGATGGGGAGTCAACCAGAACAAAGTCCAGTCTGTGATTGACAGGCTTACTGCAGCCAATACCTTATATATAGGTTCCACTGACGACTACCACAGGTCCCGAGCCCTGTACCGTTTTGTACGCGTGGTCCACAACGGGCGAGACTCGTCCGTAGACACCAACGAGAGTGATTTCAAAGACAACCCTGGCCACGGAGGACAGCTGTAATATGAGACTCAAGTACTTTGCATATCTGCTTCTGCCGGCCGTCCTTCTGCTCTCCTGCAATACGGAACAACAAGGCCCGGATGTTCCTGAAGAGATTCAGGGACAGGTTACCTCCGTGATACGCTACAGCGCCACCGTGGGAGAGGGCATTCTCACACGTGCGGGGCTCAATAACGTGAACCAGTATGTCTTTGAATCCGGAGACCAGCTCTACGTGGTTGATGCCGCCAGCAACGGAGCCAATATGTACGGCATCCTGAACCTGGTGGCAGGTGCAGGAGACATACGTGGAACCTTCGAGGGAGACCTGATGTGCCTTGGCGGCTATGAACCGGCGGATGCTGATGCCCTTTCCGCAACCCTCGTTTCCAAAAACGACAAGATCCACACCCACGCCGACGGAAAAATCACCGGGACCACATATCCATCCTCCGGCACCAACGCCTTTGCTCCCACTTTCAGGGACGCCGTCAGCCGCTTCAGTGATTTTAGGGCGCAGAATACCTTTGGCGCCCACCGCTTCTCCCTGGAGCAGAATTCAACGTTCCTCATATTCTCGGTAACGTTCAACGCAACCGAGGCTGGCACAATCGGCGCTTCGGAAACAATTACTGCAACCTTGACGAATAATGGTTCTTCCGTCCGCAGCGGGGATGTAAGCGTTGGTAACATAGACTTTTCCAAACAGGCCAATTTCGTGGCGGCCTTCCCGGCCAAGCCTTCCGGCTTCAACCTGCAGGAAGCCGAGATATCCTTCCAGACCACCGGCGGAACGCCTATCATCACCTTCGACGATATTACAGATGCCACTTTGGAGTACAACCAGTATTACGAGGTAACCCGGTCCAACGTGAATCTGGATTTCTTTACGGTCCAGGCAAAGGAAGGCAGCACCGAAGTCACCTTCAATTATACTGACGGGAACGTGGTGGAGTACAGGACATCCGATTCCGGAACCTGGAGCACATATAGCACGCCTGTCACATTGTCCGCCGCCGGAGACATCGTCCAGTTCAGGGCCCAAGGAACCGCGTACAATACCAATGGGACACCTATAATTACAGCTGACAAGGGCTGCTTCGTATACGGTAACATAATGAGCCTTATGTGTGACAGCGGATGGAATCCTGGAACTACGGTTGCTGCCGATGCCTTCAAGTACGCCTTCAAGGATGCGGCTTGGATCGACATCCCCGCCGGTCGTCCGCTTAAACTGTCGGCCACCACCCTTGGTACGAACTGCTATAATATGATGTTCCAGGGCTGTACCTCACTCACACGCACACCGGAGTTCTCGGCAACCATCTCCGGCAATGTCCCTGCCTCAGCCTGCGAGGAGATGTTCAAGGATTGCACCGCCCTTGTTTCTGCAGGAAACCTTCCGAATACCACCGTAGGGACTTCGGGCTACAAAGGAATGTTCTCCGGATGCACTTCCCTTATCACCTTGCCGGCCAGTATTTCCGGCACAAGCGGGGATTCAGCGTGCGAAGAGATGTTTGCCGGATGCACCTCCCTGGCCAATGCACCTTCTCCAACATCCGACACCGTAGGAGACAGAGGATATCTCGGAATGTTCAGAGGCTGCACCTCCCTTCTGAATGCACCGGCCCTTCCCGCCACCACCCTCGGCACTGAGTGCTACAAGGAGATGTTCACGGGCTGCACCTCCCTCATCTCAACGCCGTCCGAGCTCCCCTCCGAGAATCTGGAAGATTACTGCTACCAGGATATGTTCAACGGATGCATCGCGCTCTCGGTGGTGATGAGCCAGCTTCCCGCCACGGTATCAGCCCAGTACTGCTATTATGAGATGTTCCTTGGGTGCATCTCCCTCAACATCGGCCCGGAGATTATGCTGGAGGACGTCAAGACCTACAGCTGCTACAAGATGTTCTCCGGCTGTACCTCCCTGGTCACATCCTATGGTCCGGAACACGCCACAAGCGTAGAGGCTCACGGATGTGAAGGTATGTACTTAAACTGCGGTGAACTCACTTCCACCCCGGACGAACTGTTGTCAGAGACCCTGGCGGAGTCCGCCTATCAAGAGATGTACAGCGGCTGCGCCAAGATTACAACTGCACCCAACATCAACGCCACAAGCGTTGGTATGAAAAGCTGTTATCAGATGTTCTATGGTTGCCGCCGGCTAAGAACGGGGCCAGAGGCTCTTGCGGTTCCCACGGTTGCACAGGAAGCATTCCGGGAGATGTTTTCCGGTTGCATAGCCCTATCGTCGGCCCCTGCCTTCACAGGAATGACCAGTGTTGGGAAGGAGGCTTGCCGCGATATGTTCCTTGGATGCTCCAATCTCACGTCTTTCCCCACACTGCCGGCCACCACGCTTTCCCAAGGTGCATACTTCGCTATGTTCAAGAACAGCGGAATCAAGACGGCTCCGGAGCTGCCCGCCACCACTCTGGCATCCCAGTGTTACTACGCTATGTTCACCGGATGCAAGAAACTGGAAGGCCCCATCCTTCTGCCTGCACCCACTCTGGTCAGCGAGTGTTATAGGGAGATGTTCAACGGGGCCAGTTCCCTCAACTCAGTGGTATGCCTGGCAACGGACCACAGCGCCTCCAATTGTACCAAAGACTGGCTCAAGAGCGTAAGCTCCTCCGGCACTTTCGTCCGGCCGTCCGGAGTAAGCTGGAATACAAACAACGTTTCCGCCATCCCGCCGGGATGGACTGTTCAGGATACGGGCATCGACCCCATCTTCCAGGATGGCGGTGCCTTTGACGGTGAAGAAGAGTTTTAAAGATGGAGGAGAACAAGATGAAAAAGACATTCATTACAGCCATCGCAGCCCTTCTTGCACTAAGCGCCTGCAACAAGCCCGTCACCACCACGGATGACGGAAAGACATACTCTTGGGACCAGCTGCAGTTCAACTTCACCATCGAAAGGGAAGATGCCACCAAGGGCATCAGGGACGGGTGGGTCTCCGGAGACAAGGTGTTCGTTTTCTTCGGCAGCCACTCTGATGTCTATGTCACCGTCACGTATGACGGATCGGCCTGGAGCGCGGATCCCCAGCTTCCTTCCGGGATGAGCGTGGACGGACTTGCCACCAGCGGAGTGCTTACCGCCGTATACCTTCCTTATGGCAATGATTGCACACCCGGCTGGAACCCCACCACTGAAGCCTGGGAGTTCAACGGCACTAACGACTATTATTACCTGCAGTCACAGAAGACCACATACTTCATCACCAATATAGAGAGCAAGCTCCCCACGCTGGGTGCGTACCTCTATATGGAAACCGCATCAGACTACGTGCAACTGTACCTCCACGATGACAGCGCCGCCGGAACAATCCGGCTTGCTTGCAATTACGTCGTCCCGGGCGGCGTCGCAGGCATAGCCCTTGACGGCACCATCACCGATGCCGCCGACGGCTCGGTCCCCGGCGGATGGATTACTGCAAGGACCGATACCATTGACGGTGACACCGGTTACTATGCCAGCGGCAAGCTCATCCTCCGTCCCGGATACAACTGTTACCTCACCATGGACACCGGTAGCGGTTACAAGCACTACTACAAGCAGCGCGAGAGCCCCCTCTCCCCCAACAGGGGATATATCCTGCCAGATTATGCAAACTGGACAGACGTAGGACAAGGTGACTACGTGGCAGTGGGAGGCTCCGTGTGGAGTGCCGTAAGCATAGGGGCAACCAATCCCTGGGAGACGGGAACGGCTTACACACCTGCAAATATGAGCTCGGCAGTCCAACAACAAGGTACTGCAATCCCTACGGACCGTGACTGGCAGTCACTTCTGGACAGTAACAGTGCTGCCTGGATCCAGATTTCAATCGCGGGGACCGAGGGCTTTATCGTCTTTGACAGGGCTACTCCGGAAAACTTCATTTTCCTCCGCAGCGAAAACTACTGGAGTTCCGGCGTCAGCGAAGGTAATCAGCACTATATGAAATCCGACGCAGACGGAACACACGAACTGTCGGAGACCAATACTCCCTCGGAAGCCTATGTCCGGCTGGTCTCCACAACTCAGATAGGCACTCTCAATCCCCCGGAAAACGGAGGCGGCATTTAATACCATACGGCTATGAGAAATTACAGACATTTACTGATACTTTCCTCCCTTGCGCTGGTACTCGGATGCACCAGGGAGCAGCCTGAGGCCATTGAACGCCTGTACGGAGAACCCATTCCGTACTCCGTCAGCGTGGGTGCGGGACCACTGACCCGCGTAGCTTTTGACGGGTCGGCTATAAATTCCGGGGATTATGAGTTCGCTTCCGGAGACCAGCTATATATCTCAGACGCAGGAGGCAACATTTCCGGCATTCTTAATATTACATCCGGCCAAGGGAGTAGTACTGCCACTTTCGACGGGGAACTTACCCCGGTAGCGAATTTCACGCCCACCTCCGATACAGACCTTATCATTACCCTGGTAGGCACATCCCAGAGAAGTAACAACTTCTTCCCCATCTCCGGCGGCAGGATCACTGGAGCGCCCTCCTACCCCGCCACCATCCCTGCCAGTACCTCCATCGCAGACCTCGTACAGAACTACAGCCACTTCACGGCCAATGTAAAGTACGGAGTCCGCAGTTACACGCTGCATCAGCAGACTGTCTTCCTGAATTTCCGCCTGGACCTTCTGGCAAGTTCAATCACGGGTTCGCCTGCCACCGTGGATGTAAAGATCAAAAGTGCTAATGGCAACACTACACTCCGCACCATCTCCGGTGTCACTGTAGGCGGCAACGCAAGCATTGCCTGCCTTGAGTTCACCACAGTCTTCCCTGCCGGGACCTCCTTGCAGGGGGCACAGATAGTTGTGGATAACGGAAGCGGCATCCACTGCACCCCGGACTTTGCCTCTGACCTCACCCTGGAGGCCAACAAGTACTACGCCGTCTCCCGCACCAATGTGGAGCCCTTCACCGTGGAGGCTCCCTCCGGCGGAAACGGCATAACCATAACACTTAAATACGAGAACCTCCAGTACAGGAGATACTCGGGGGGAGCATGGACGGACTGGGAAGACTGCCCGGTCTCCATAACAATTTCCGCAGGAAATAAAATCAACTTGCGCGGAAAAGGGACCTCTTACTACAATAGTGACAACAGCCATCCTTTGTTCACCATCGACAATAACTACACGGCAAATATTTACGGTGACATTATGAGCCTTATGTGCGACTCGGAATGGGACCGCACGTCCACCGTAGGGACCAGGGCGTTTTCTCAGACATTCAAGGGTATTCGAGTCAATATCCCGGCAGACAAGGAACTCCTCCTCTCCGCCGTAACCCTCGGCACCTCCTGCTATGAGGGAATGTTCCAGGGCTGTACAGTCCTCAAAAAGTCGCCCGTCCTGCCCGCCACGGCATCCGCCGAAGCCTGCTACAAATCGATGTTCGAGGGATGCACTGCCTTGGTGGATCCTCCATCCTCAATCCCGTTTACGACGATTGCGAATTCCGCCTGCAACAAGATGTTCTACGGCTGCACCAATCTCACAAGTTCACCAGAGTTTTCCAATTCCCTGACGGAAGTAGGAGAGTCCGGCTGCTCAGAGATGTTCAGCGGGTGCTCGAAACTGAAAGACCCTCCGTCCAGCCTGCCGGCAGGAACGCTGAGATTCAAGGCTTACTATAAAATGTTCTGGAGTTGCGTCAAGCTCGAATCCATCCCTGAATTCCCGCACACGGACGGAGTGGTGTACGATCTGGCCGCCGGAACAAGTGCAGAAAATAACCAGCAGAATGGCCTCTGTTACCAGATGTTCTATAAATGCGATGCACTCATATCGCTGGCTGGAAAGAAGTTGTTCAATGACGACACGCCCCTCAAGCTGGGTTGTTTCAATGATATGTTCTCAACTTGTGCCAACCTCACCACGGTCCCCTGGGATTTCCTGCCGGCCACCACTCTCGCAAAGAGTTGCTACCGTGGTATGTTCCAGCAGTGTAAGAAGTTGACAAAGGCACCCTATCTTCCTGCGGCAACGCTTGAGGATCATTGCTATCGTTTTATGTTCAACACTTGCACCAGCCTTGTTGAAATCAAGTGCTACGCCAATACTAATATTACAGCGGACACATATACGCAGAATTGGTTAACAGGCGCAAAGAACACCTCCCCTGATTGTAAGTTCTACTATCGTTCAGGCGTTACCTGGCCTCGCAACAGCAACAGCATCAACTACGGCATCCCTTCCAACTGGGAAATGATAGCTGAAACCGTGCAGTAATACCCGCCTTTCCCCGGAACACTCTCGAGATCACCCACCCCTCCCAGACACCCCTCTGGCGGGGGTGGGTGCGCTTGAGGCGGCGTCCAGGATCCATGAGTGACGTAGGTCCCCGGATTTTTTCGAGGAGACTTGCGTATGTCGCTAATTTGTTTTGGCGGATTAGGAAAAATGGTTATCTTTGCAATAGTTATTGTTATGCCCCTTGAGAAAGGGCGGTTGAAAAAACAGAGTGCTATTCATGTTGGGTAGCGCTCTTGTTTTTGTATATACGTGTTGTTAAAGATTCCGGGTCAAGCCCGGAATGACGAAGGGAGGAGATGCCCGGTCGGGGCCGGGCATGACTGAAAGGGAGAGATTCCCGGGACAAGCCCGAGAATGACGGGACGGGACAGGGCCGGGCATGACGAAAAAAGACCTCCTATAGGAGGCCTTCGGGGATTTGGAGGGTGATGGTGTGGGCGGCGGGGTCTGTACCCAGCACAAGATCCGGGTGCAAAGGTATTAACCTTTCCCCATCGGCGGTATCCACGTACACACAGAGGTTGCCGGGGATGTCTTCGTAGCCCACAATCAAGCCCACAGTGGCCCCTGAGGCCGATAATACCGTCCAGCCGGTGAGGTCGGAGTCTTCGTCCACTTCAAAGTAATCGGCATAGATTGACTGGCCGGCGAGCTCGTCGGCATCCTTCAGATTATGGACGCCCGTAAGGTGCACCAGGGCACGGTTTACGCCGCGGCGCACGAAGGATTCAAAATAAAAGGGAACCGGTAGCCCATCCATGTAGATGAACACCGGTTCCTGAAGGTCGATATCCTCCGGGTCCACATCAAAGAAACTCACGAGGAGCTCTCCGTCTGTCCCGTTGGATTTGAGGACCTGTGCAATCTTCTGCATTATTCTGCAGGAGCTTCCACGGGTTCTGCCTCCTGAGCCTCTGCAGATGCCTCTTCTGCGGCCTTGCGGGCGGCTTCTTCGGCCTCTGCCTTCTTGGCGGCGATTGCCTTGGCGCGAGCTTCGTTTACTTCCTGCTCTGCAGCCTTTGCGGCCTTAGCCTTTGCGATAGCCTCATTCTTGAGACCTGCCTTCTTGTCGGCA